>ENA-OZKX01000952-OZKX01000952.1-human-gut-metagenome-genome-assembly--contig:-NODE-952-length-12815-cov-5.525549_pt1 | contig 12815 bp, 9 predicted proteins | sample MGYA00244831_ERZ653774 | MGnify/ENA primary metagenome ERZ653774 (study PRJEB26926, sample SAMN06165314) | human gut metagenome | biome: ENVO:00009003; feature: ENVO:2100002; material: ENVO:00002003...
TTTCTGCCTGTCTCGTGGGCTCGGAGATGTGTATAAGAGACAGCTCCATGACTTTGCAGGAAGAAACGTCCCAGAACGCCTTTTATCTGCATTCCTTCTATCAGGTCGGCAGAATTAACCGCCACCTGACTCAAAGTGACATCGTCCACTTCTACTTTTCCCTTTAATAACGGCCATGCCTGTACGCGAACATTCAGGCTTTCCAAAGACAATAAAGTATCCGGCTGCTGTATGACTTCCACTCCCCGTACCAACAGATTTAACGGGAAACGAAGGTCTATCCGTTCTACCTGAATCTGCATTCCGGTTGCCTTAGAAGCATACGCAGTAACCTCCCGTCGCAAAAGATTCTGAACAGGCGGTATATAAAGTAATACCATTAGTATTACAAAAAGTATTATAGGAGTAAGCAATATCCAGCTCACCCGTCTTATCCATTTTCGTTTCATGCAGGATGTGTCAGTGTAAAAGTGATACAAAGTAAACAAATTACTTTGAAAAAAGGTTTGTCGAAGAGCTAAAATGTGAGAAAACCAGCGACATCTTCTCTTTTTACTACTAGCCTATGTCTGTGCCGCGCCTTTGGCACAACTGTGCCACGCCTTTGGCACAACCGTGCCAAGCCCTTGGCACAAGTGTGACAACGGAGTGGCACAGGTCGTACACCGGGAGCTTAACCTGAAGCACATAGTAGCTGAGATCTAACATGCCTCCAGACCATAATCTTCAGCAGCGCGAATCACTTTGCGAACTGCCTCCAGCGCTTCCAACGCAGTCTTTTCTATATCATCGGAGAACGCTTCTCCACGACAAGACTCCAGCCATTTTAATGGAGCAACTGACTCAGAAACACCTATTAAAATAAAAAGAGGAAGCAGTTTATGAGCCATGGCGGCAATTCCGTCCACCTCCCTGTCAACCAATGCCTGCTGCATCCGTTCGGCATTCTTTCCGGTCTCTTCGACAAAAGTCCGGATAATGGAACGTGCTGCTTCCGGGTCATCTTCCGAGAAGGCGGTAAGTGCAGAGAAATTGAATGAAGGATGAGCACTTTCACGCTTTGAATCAATCTCTGTCGAGGGATTCTCTTCAGGTAGTGCATCTGTTGTCAGTTGCATATCGTGTGTTATATGTGCCTCATCAGCCGCCATCTGACCTTCATTCAAGGTCAGCAACAGTTCTTTTACTGTAAAAGGCTTGTGCAGGCATCCGGCAAAGCCATGTTCATGCAACGCCTTTTCATCCATTTCACTGCGTGCCGTGACAGCAATTACCGGAATATTACGGGCCTGAGGGATATTAGAGGCACGCAATAATTTTACCAGATCAAAGCCGTTGATAGCAGGCATCTGTATATCAGTCAGCAGTACATCAAAAGTTGAAGAACGCAATTGTTCTGTCAGTTCCTCCAATTGTTCACAACAGACTGCATCAATGCCATGTTGCTTCAGCATGGCAGCAGTCAGGTTCAGCTGAATCTTATCATCATCAATCAGAAGCACACGGATAACCTTCATAGGTGGGATAGCGTCTGTTTCTTCATTCAATGTATTCTCTTCAGAAGAAGCATCCTCTCCGGGAACCTCTGCACCTGCCGGTATTTTTCTGATTCTGCTTCCAAAAGGCTTATTCTCCACAATCGACTTACCTACCGGAAAGAGTGGCAACACGACAGTGAAGCAACTTCCTTTTCCCAAGGTACTTTGCACATCGATGGTACCTTCAAGCAGAAGAACCAACTTATGTACGATAGACAATCCCAGCCCGAATCCTTCTTCTCCCTGCGCACCGGGAAGGCGGGTAAATTCCTGAAAAATACGTTCCCGATCTTCTGACGCCATGCCTTTTCCGGTATCCGAGACCGCAATGGTCAGCTTCGAAGCATCATAACTGACAGATAACGTTATCTCACCCTGCTGAGTGAATTTCACAGCATTGGACAAGAGATTATTCACAATCTGCTGAATGCGCAAAGGGTCACTGATATACTTCTCCGATAGCTCCGGAGCAATATGACATTGCAATACCAAGCCTTTTGCCGCTGTCAGCGGTTCAAAGCAAACACGGATTTCCTCAAATAGCTGGGACGGATTAAAAACAATCCGGTTCACTTCTGCCTTATTAAGATCGAGACGGTGAAAATCAAGCAAGTCGCTTACTAACTTCAGTAAATGTTCCGAAGAGCTCTTCATATTGTCCAGGTAGAATCGTTGCCGTTCATCTTCGGTCAGCCGGGACAACAGTTCCGTATATCCCATGATAGAGCCCAACGGTGCCTTGAAGTCATGGGTAATAGCAAGCATCAGCTTTTCACGGGCGACAAGCAAATCTTCCGCCCGCTTATTCGCTTCTTCAAGCTGGCTTCGATAACGATTGCTGCGAGTGATATCCCGCATGATCAGAATCAGAAAAAAAGCAGACAGGAATACAGCACCAATAGCGATGCCTGCAATGATGCTTGCCGAACGCATCCTCACCTCCTGCTGAAGTGCCGCATCCTGACGGGCACGTTCAGTCATTTTCTCCTCATACCCCTTAATCAGGCTATCCATTCTTGCGGTCAACTGTGTGTTCATCCGCTGATACCTCGTACTGGTACGCCGGATCGTTCTTCGCCGTTGCAAGCGTTTCTCTTCGGTAGCCATGCGAATCTTATGCTGAAGAGAATCCGCCGACTTAACAGGTTCCAGAATTGTATCGGTAGCCACTTCCAGAGAAGTGTTGACCAACACGGCAGTATCTTTTTTAGAAGGTGCGAACACTTCCCCCAAGCGTTTGAAAAAGCCTTTCTTTTTGGGGGTAGTTATCAAAGAATCGCGTTTGGTAATGACCCGATGCTGTACCCGTTGCTGGGTAATCACCGAATCCTGCTGTTCGGAGATGATTTCTTCAATTTCTGAAGCGGAAAGCAAGCTGTCATTCGCCTCGCTCAATACCCGCAGCATCTGAAGGGTATTCTGGTCCTTTTCGTGAAGAAGGGTCAGCAGACTGTCTGTTCTCAGATTCTGCTGATCGTCTGCAGCCGACAGTGTTTCCATTTCCTGATGCACAAACACCAGAGAAAAGAGAAGAATCGCCAACAGCAAAATATAGCCAATGGTTATTTTCAGTTTGGTGAAGCGGAAGGAAGCCATAGGCAAATAAAGATTTTGAATTATTTATTTTGAATCGGGGACGGAAGTTTCGTCTTCTGATGGAAACGCCACCATAACATCAGACCGGCACTGGTCAACCCAAAAGGAAATGCCATCCAGACACCTATTATCCCCCATTCCAGCACAAATCCGCAAAAGTAACCGACCGGAAGCGAAATGAGGAAATAAGCAATGAAGGCAATCAGCATCATTAATTTCACATCTGAGATTCCACGCAAAGCATTGGCAAAGGTAATCTGCAATCCATCGCCAAACTGATATACCAAGAATGGGAAAATCAGTGAAGTCACCATAGCCGCCACCTCGGTGCTGTCGGTAAACCAGCCTCCCAAATAATTGCGGCAAAGGAATACAATAGAAGAAAGCACAACACCCAACGCCATCATCAGATGAAAACCGGCATAAGCCGAACGACGTACATTGAGTATATCGCCCTGCCCGTTAAAGTTACTCACACGGACAGCTACAGCAGCTCCCATCCCATAATACATCATGAAAGTAAACTGAGAAATGGCCAGCATGACCTGATGAGAAGCCAGTGCAATCGTGCCCAACCAGCCAATCATCACCGCACTCAAACTGAACGAAGCTGTCTCCATCCCCATCTGAAAAGCAATCGGCCAGCCCAGAGAATTTAAACGTCCGAAGATAGTTTTAGACCATCCCAAACGATAAAAGCCGAGTTTAAAACGAAGAAAACGCGGACTCCGCATAAAGATAATAACAAACACGATCACCATCACGATACGCGAGAACAGCGTACTGATACCGGCACCCAGCAAACCCATTTCCGGCAAGCCCAGCTTTCCGTATATCAGGATATAATTACCAATGATATTCAGTACGTTTCCACCGAGTAATATCCACATGGCAGTTTTAGTGTCCGTAATTCCATCCGTAAACTGCTTGAAGCCATTGAAAAGCATCACAAAGACAAGTGAAGCCAGCAGAACCAGATAATAAGGTTTAATCAGAGGAATAAGTTCCTCCGGCTGCCCCAGATTCTCCACATTGAAGTAAAGGACAGTCATAGCAATTGTGAGTAAGAGTGCTACCAATAAATTTGCCAGCAAACTGTTGCGCAATGCCTGTCCTGCCGGAGCATACTGATGAGTTCCATACAAGCCTCCTACAATAGGAGTCAGCCCATACGAGAAACCTGTGCTGAAAATAATCACCAGATTGAATACATTATTAACGAAGGAGGCAGCACCCAGTTCTATCGTACTATGGTGTCCAATCATCAACGTATCGGCAAAACCAAGCACGATAACTCCTATTTGCCCGATTACAATGGGCAATCCGAGAGAGAGCAGTGCCTTGTAATGTTCCTTATATATACTATAGATATTTCTCATTTATTTTTCCGTAGTTAATCGCATATCCCGGCAACTTTGCATCCCGATGTTGCCTCTATAAAATGTCCCACTCCAAAGGAGAGAATCAGGACACTTGTTTTTTATAATAAAGTATCACTCCATTCTCTTGCCGGAAAGCAGACTGGGCAACTCTTTGCAACTGTCCGGCAGTAACAGCGCGATAACGGTCCACTTCCTTTTCCATGTCTTCCGCTCTGCCTAACAGTTCGAACCATGCCAGATTGGTAGCGACATTCAAATAATTGATATTGCCGAATATCTGTGTCGATTCGAATTTATTCTTTACTTTTTCCAGTTCCTGTTCGTCTACAGGTTCTTGTTGCAAACGCTCCAGTTCTTCACGCACAGCCGCTTCCGCCTGTTCCAGCGATACACCTGCCGAAGGTTTGCCGGAGATATGGAATAATCCGGCATCCACACTACCGGAGATATAAGCGTCAATACTTGAAAACAGTTGCTTTTGTTGCACCAGATGCTGATTCAAACGACTGGAACGACCGTTACTCAACAAATCCGACAATATATCAAAAGCATAATAATCCGGATGATCATGGCTGCACATATGATACGCCATGAATAAAGAATCAAGGGGTACGTTTCGCTCTACCGTCAACCGCCTTTCTTCCGTCTGCTCCGGTTCCTGCGGAAGATTCCGTTGAGGAACCTCCCTGCGAGGGATAGGCCCAAACCATTTCTCCGTCAATGCGACTGCTTCTTCAAAAGCAATATTCCCCGTTACAGCCAAGATTGCATTGTTCGGGGCATAGAAACGGAAGAAGAATGCTTTCACTTCTTCCAGTGTCGCATTGGCTATATGCGACAAATCTTTCCCAATGGTAGGCCACTGATAAGTATGTGTCCGGTATGCCAAAGGGCGCAAAAGATGACCAACATCTCCATAAGGCTGATTCAAGCAACGTTGCTTGAATTCTTCCATTACTACTCCACGCTGTACTTCCAGACTCCGCCCACTGAAATCGAGGCTCAGCATACGGTCAGATTCCAGCCAAAAACCGGTTTCTACATTTTGCCGGGGTACAGTGAGGTAGTAATTGGTGATGTCATTATTGGTCCAGGCATTATTCTCACCGCCTGCCAGTTGCAGCGGCATATCATAATCGGGGATATTCACCGAACCTCCGAACATCAAGTGTTCGAACAAATGGGCGAAGCCGGTATGTTCGGGATGTTCGTCGCGTGCTCCCACATTATATAATATATTAAGAGCTACCATCTGTGTACTTTCGTCCTGCGAGTGTACCAAACGCAACCCATTATCCAGAATATGCCTGTTAATCTTCATTCTACTTAATCTAGTACTTCTACTTTTACTATTTTCACGTCTTCTTCGGGGCGGTCGCTACGGTCGGTTTTCACCTGCTGGATTTTATCCACAATATCCATCCCTTCTACCACTTCGCCGAAGACCGTATATTCGCCGTCCAAATGCGGAGTACCTCCTACTGTCGTGTAAGCCTCGACCTGCTCCGGTGTGAAATGAAATTCCGGTTGCTTGGCAGCTTCTTCCTGAGCCTGCGCAAAAAGTTTTTCCTGCAATTCATAGAGACCGTTTTCATCGTTCTCTTTCCGCATCTTATAGATTTCCTTCATATGCTTCTGAGCCAATGTATTGAAAATAACATTGATCTTATTTTCATTCATCTGGCTTTCCATGCCCAGCAAAGTGGAATCATTGTAGACTTTACCTGTTACAATATAGAACTGGCAACCGGAAGATTCCTTCTTCGGATTCACATTGTCTCCCTGACGGGCAGCCGACAAAGCACCTTTTTTGTGAAAATACTTCGGATATACAAACTCAGCCGGAAGTGTGTAACCCACATCTCCTGCTCCCAGCATCTTTCCTTTCGGTGCATTCTTTGAATCCGGATCACCTGCCTGAATCATGAAATCTTTGATAACACGATGGAACAGCGTTCCTTCATAAACACCCTCTTCCGCCAGTTTAATGAAATTATCACGATGTTTAGGCGTCTCGTTATACAACTTAACCTTGATGTCTCCCAAGGCTGTTTCAATCTTAACCAACGTTTCGTTGTCCATATTTCCTCCTTTTTTTGTTCCGGTTTTGCAGGCTGTAAGTCCGCAAAACGATATGGTTAATAGTAAGTATGCAATCTTTTTCATAACACTTTTATTTAATTTAAGTTTGCAAATATACTACTTTCGCCCAAATCCTCTTACCTTTGCAGCATTAAAAAGAGGCAAAAGAGAGTATGATGAAATCCATATTAATTATTGAAGACGATATCACTTTCGGAATGATGCTGAAAACCTGGCTAGGAAAAAAAGGGTTTGAAGTATCGTCAGTGAGTAACATTGCCCGTGCCCAGAAGCACATTGAAGGACAAGGAGCAGACTTGATCCTGTCCGATTTGCGTTTACCCGATCACGATGGTATCGATCTTCTGAAGTGGATGAACGAAAAGGGAATCGATATACCTTTGATTATTATGACCGGCTATGCCGATATCCAATCGGCAGTGCAGGCTATGAAACTGGGAGCACGTGACTACGTTGCCAAACCGGTGAACCCGGAAGAATTGCTGAAAAAAATGTCGGAAGCTTTGCAAGCGAAAGAAACCTCAGCCGTTCATAACACTGCCAAAGCCCCTGCAAAAAAAAGTACTTCTGCCGTATCCTCCAATAATGCCGAGACTCATCATGCTTATCTGGAAGGAGAAAGTGATGCCGCCAAGCAACTCTATAATTATGTAGGTCTGGTCGCTCCAACTAATATGTCCGTACTGATCAACGGCTCCAGCGGAACGGGAAAAGAGTATGTGGCACACCGTATCCATCAACTGAGTAAACGAAACGATAAACCGTTTATCGCGGTAGATTGCGGTTCGATTCCCAAAGAATTAGCCGCATCCGAATTCTTCGGTCACGTGAAAGGCTCTTTTACAGGAGCACTGACTGACAAAACAGGAGCGTTTGTTGCAGCCAATGGCGGTACTATCTTTTTGGATGAGATAGGCAATCTCGGCTATGAGGTGCAGATACAACTTCTCCGTGCCCTGCAAGAGAGAAAGATCCGTCCGGTCGGTTCCACACAGGAAGTAGCGGTTGATATCCGTCTGGTTTCTGCTACCAACGAGAATCTGGAACAGGCCATCGAAAAGGGAACTTTCCGTGAAGACCTTTTCCATCGTATCGGCGTTATCCTGATCAAAGTACCGCCCCTGCGCGAACACTCGGAGGATATTCCCCTGCTGGTCGATCACTTCATCGATATGATCTGCGAAGAATACGACATGCCGCGAAAACCGATGGATAAAAAAGCGGTCGAAATGCTCCGGCAAATGCCGTGGACGGGCAACATCCGCAAACTGCGCAACGTCATCGAGCGGCTCGTGGTCCTGAGCGGCACCAAAATCACACCGAACGACGTAGAACTCTACTGTTAAACATTTCAGAGCAACTCGAGAATCTCACCGGGGCGGTCCACTACGTGGTCTGCCCCGTGTTCATACAACTCCGCCCGGTCGCGGAAGCCCCAAGTCACACCGACCGACCGGACACCGGCTGCCCGGGCCGTATCCATATCGACGCCCGAATCCCCGGCGTACAGCACCGCTCCGGATTCCGCATCCGTATCGGCGAGAATCTCCCGCACCACCTGCGGATCGGGTTTGAGCGGGACTCCGGGGCGCTGACCGAAAACCGCATCGAAACGGATCGACGGGAAATAGATCCGCACCAACTTCTCGGTACCGATTTGAAATTTGTTGGAAGCGACAGCCAGCCGGACTCCACGCTGCACCAACTCCCGGAGCAATTCCGGAATACCCTCGTAGGGACGTGTAAAACGGTCGATATGTTCGGTATAGTAAGCCACGAAATCCGCACGCACCGCCGCCACCGTTTCCGGCGTGCGCAGCTCCTCGGGCAGCGCCCGTTCGACCAGCCGCATAACGCCGTTGCCGACAAAACCGCAATACTCCTCATAGGTATGCAGGGGCAATCCCCGCGCAGCCAGCACATGATCGCAGCAAGCCGCCAGATCGCCGATCGTATCGAGCAACGTCCCGTCCAGGTCGAAAATCATCAATTTCGTATCCATATCAAGTCCTTGAATTACAAATAAATAGTCCGAAAACGGGCAGGAGCCGTGTTCCTGCCCCGTAAAAACGGCCCCTATCGGCCGAAACGCCCAAAGCCGAGCCAAAGATACGAATAAGCCGAGCGCAAAAGCAAATTTATTTGCGTTTTGCCGAGGCGAAATATCTAAAATTACAAAGGAGCCGAGCACAAAGGCGAATTCATTCGCTTTTACCGGTCCAAGCGCTTGAAACGGCCCCGAAAAAGGGACAAAAAGCTGTCCGAAGGCAACGATGCACGCGAAACATTTTGTTATTTCGGGATTTTGAGTTTACTTTGTCATCATCGTATAAATCGGACAAAACCTATGAAAACAGACATCGAAATTGCACGCGAAACGAAATTAAATAAAATAGAAGACATAGCCGAAAAGCTGGGGGTTCCCCGTGACGAAGTCCAGAATTACGGCCGTTACATCGCCAAGGTGCCCATCCACCTGATCGACAAGAAAGAGATGGACAAGCACAACCTGATCCTGGTTTCGGCCATCACCCCGAACAAGGCGGGCGTCGGCAAGACTACGGTATCGATCGGCCTGTCGCTTGGCCTGAACAAAATCGGAAAGAAAGCGGTGGTCGCCCTGCGCGAACCCTCCCTGGGTCCCTGCTTCGGCATGAAGGGCGGCGCAGCCGGCGGCGGCTATTCGCAGGTGCTGCCGATGGAAAACATCAACCTGCATTTCACGGGCGACTTCCACGCCGTGACATCGGCCCACAACATGATTACCGCCCTGCTCGACAACTACATCTACCAGAACCGGAACAGTTGCGAGGGGCTGAAAGAGGTCAAGTGGAAGCGGGTGCTCGACGTGAACGATCGCAGCCTTCGTAACATCGTATCGGGGCTGGGAGGTTCGGCCAACGGCATTCCGACCGAAACGGGATTCGACATCACGGCCGCCTCGGAAATTATGGCGATCCTCTGCCTGGCCACCGACATCGACGATCTGAAGCGCCGCGTCGGCAATATCCTGCTGGGCTACACTTATGACGGCAAGCCGTTCACGGTGAACGACATGGGCATCGCAGGCGCCATCACTGTCCTGCTGAAGGACGCCCTGCTTCCCAACCTGGTGCAGACCACCGAAAATACCCCGGCCTTCATCCACGGCGGCCCGTTCGCCAACATCGCCCACGGCTGCAACTCCGTGCTGGCGACCCAGATGGCCCTGACCTACGGCGATTACGTCATCACCGAAGCCGGCTTCGGCGCGGATCTCGGTGCGGAAAAATTCTTCAACATCAAATGCCGCAAAGCGGGCTTGTCCCCGAAACTGACCGTTATCGTAGCGACAGCGCAAAGCCTGAAGCTGCACGGCGGAGTCCCCGAAGCACAAATCAAAGAGCCCAACAAGGAGGGGTTGATCCGGGGATTCGCCAACCTGGACAAGCATATCGAAAACATGAAAAACTTCGGCCAGCAGGTGATCGTCACCTTCAACCGCTTCGCCAGCGATACGGACGAAGAGATCGCCCTGGTCGCCGAACACTGCAAGGAAAAGGGGGTCGGCTTTGCGGTGAACACGGTCTTCGCCGACGGTGGGAAAGGCGCAGTGGAACTGGCCCGGCTGGTTGCCGAAACCATCGAGAAAAACCCATCTAAACCCCTGAAATTCACCTATGAAGAGAGCGATTCGATACGGAAAAAGGTGCGAAAAATCGCCGAAGGAATCTACGGAGCCTCCTCGATCGTCTATACGACGCTGGCGGAAAAGAAACTCAAGGAGATCGAAAAGCTGGGCATCGCCCACTTCCCCGTCTGCATCGCCAAAACCCAGTACTCCTTCTCGTCCGACCCGAAAGCGTACGGCGTAGCGAAAGATTTCGAACTGAAAGTCCGCGACATCATCATCAACAACGGCGCGGAGATGATCGTAGTGGTCATGGGCGAAATCATGCGGATGCCGGGTCTTCCGAAAGAGCCGCAGGCCCGCCACATCGACATCGTAAACGGACTGATCGAAGGATTGAGCTGATTCTGCGGGGTGCGATAAAAGATCGAATTTTATCGCACCCCGATTTTTCACGGCACAAGTTCCGCAACAGTCCGTCCCGATTTGGCGGATTCAACTATTATTTCTATTTTTGAGTGTTTTAAAATCGTTGAATTTCTCGACTATTTTGTGCCCGGCATAACGAATCGACTCGCTCTGCCCTGACTGATCGAAAACACTTCAAATAATGGCAAAACGCATCCCGACCCCGGCCGACATCTTCCGATTCTACGTGGACGGATTCCGCTCGATGACCCTCGGACGGACGCTTTGGGCCATTATCCTACTGAAACTCTTCATCATGTTCGCCATTCTGCGACTTTTCTTCTTTCCCGACCAACTGGCCGGCATGAGCCAGGAACAGCGCAGCGAACACGTACTCGAACAATTAACCATTCCCGACGTTTCCGGCAAGTGAGGCCACCGCAAGCCCCTCCCGGACAGCGGAAACGAAGACTAAAACTCAACTAATTATCTCAAAAGTATGTTGTCGGACTATCTACAAACCGTCGATTGGTCGCGGGCCCAATTCGCCATGACGGCGATCTACCACTGGCTGTTCGTCCCCCTCACGCTGGGATTAAGCATCATCTGCGCGATCATGGAAACCATCTACTACCGCACGGGCGATCCCTTCTGGAAACGCACGGCGAAATTCTGGATGCGCCTGTTCGGTATCAATTTCGCCATCGGCGTAGCCACGGGCCTCATCCTCGAATTCGAATTCGGCACCAACTGGTCGAACTACTCCCACTTCGTCGGCGACATTTTCGGCGCGCCGCTGGCCATCGAAGGCATCCTGGCCTTCTTCCTCGAAAGCACGTTCGTAGCCGTCATGTTCTTCGGCTGGAACCGCGTCAGCCGAGGCTTCCATCTCTCCGCCACCTGGCTCACGGCCGTCGGCGCCAATCTGTCGGCCCTCTGGATCCTGGTAGCGAACTCCTGGATGCAATATCCGGTAGGCTGCACCTTCAACATCGACACCGTCCGCAACGAGATGACCTCCTTCTGGGACGTACTCCTCTCGCCCGTAGCGGTCAATAAGTTCACCCATACGGTCACCTCGTCGTTCGTGCTGGCCGCGCTGTTCGTCTGCGCCGTCTGCGCCTGGTACCTGCTCCGCGGCCGCGAACAGAAGATGGCTCGCAAGAGCATCGCCGTCGCTTCGGTTTTCGGTCTGGTATTCGCTCTGATTACCGCATTCACGGGCGACCGCTCGGGAGCGATCGTGGCCCGGGTGCAACCGATGAAACTCGCGGCTCTCGAAGCCCTTTACGACGGAGAGGAGGGGGCAGCCCTGACCGCAGTCGGCATCTTGAGGCCCGAAGCCGAACGCTCGAACAACGAGGATGCCTTCTATTTCAAGATCGCTATTCCCAAAATGCTGTCGCTGATGAGTTTCCGCGACGCCGACGCCTTCGTACCGGGCATCAACGACCTGGTGAACGGCAACCCTCAATACGGCATCATGCCGACGATCGAAAAGATCGAACGGGGCCGCGTAGCCATCGCGGAACTGGAGCGTTTCAAACAGGCCCGCGAAACAGGCGACGAAGCGACCCTCGACGAGATACGGGCCAAATTCGATCCAGACACCCCCGAAGGAGCCGTCTTCCTGAAAGAGTATTTCGCCTATTTCGGCTACGGTTACCTCGACTCGCCCGCGCAAACCGTACCCAACGTACCGCTGCTTTTCTACTCGTTCCGCCTGATGGTCGGCGCAGGGTGTCTTTTCATCCTGGTGCTGGCTGCCGCCTGGTGGTTCAACCGCAGGGACACGCTCGAACGCAAGCGCTGGATGCTGTGGGTGCTGCTCCTCTGCATGCCGCTCGCCTACCTGGCTTCCCAGGCAGGCTGGATCGTCGCCGAAGTGGGCCGCCAGCCCTGGGCGATACAGGATCTGATGCCGGTCGGTGTCGCCGCTTCGCGCATCGCCAGCGGCTCGGTCGCCACGACCTTCTTCATCTTCCTGGTGCTCTTCGCCGCACTGCTCGTGGCCGAAATCAGCATTCTCTGCAAACAAATCAAGATCGGACCTGAAAAAGAGTAAAAATTATGGATACTTTGGCATTGCTGCAACACTACTGGTGGTTCCTGATCTCCCTGCTGGGAGCTTTGCTGGTCTTCCTGCTCTTCGTGCAGGGCGGCCAAAGCCTGCTCTAC
>ENA-OZKX01000983-OZKX01000983.1-human-gut-metagenome-genome-assembly--contig:-NODE-983-length-12550-cov-8.013205_pt1 | contig 12550 bp, 8 predicted proteins | sample MGYA00244831_ERZ653774 | MGnify/ENA primary metagenome ERZ653774 (study PRJEB26926, sample SAMN06165314) | human gut metagenome | biome: ENVO:00009003; feature: ENVO:2100002; material: ENVO:00002003...
AAGGAGGGGAGACCCATGGCGAAAAAATCGAGCCGCAACACGAAGGGCCGCATCGTCGCGGCAGCGTGGAAGCTCTTTTACGAGCAGGGCTATGAGGAAACAACGGTGGAGGAGATCATCTTTGAGTCCGAGACCTCAAAGGGCTCGTTCTACCACTATTTCGACGGCAAGGACGCGCTGCTCTCGTCGCTTTCGGTGCTGTTCGACGAGCGGTATGAAGAATTGATGCAGCAGCCCCACGATGAGATGGACTGCATCGCGCTTTTGTGCTGGCTCAATCAGGAGCTGTTCACAACGATCGAAAATACGGTCTCCATCGAGCTTCTGGCGCGGCTTTTTTCCTCCCAGCTTGTGACGAAGGGCGAAAAGCACCTGCTCGACCGCAAGCGCACCTATTACCGGCTGCTGCGGCAGATCGTCTCGCAGGGGCAGGAGCGCGGAGAGCTTTCGGATGCCCACACCGTCGGAGAGATCGTCAAGGCCTACGCTATGTTTGAGCGCGGGCTGATGTACGACTGGTGTCTCTCCGGCGGGGAATACTCGCTCGTTCAGTATGCGCGCGAGATGATGCCGATGCTTTTAGACGGGTTTCGCAAAAAATAAAAATAGTTTGATAAATAGTCTATATTATCGTTCATCAAAAAGTGCTGAAAAATCGATAAGATTTTAATAATTTTAGAACGCCGTATAGGAGTTATTCTGTACGGCGTTCTGTATTTACGCCTATTTTCTTTTGTGTTATACTGCGCAAATCTGAATCGTACCTGAAGGAGAAAATTCACATGACAAGCGCACAGATCATCATTACCGTTACCATCGCGCTGTATTTAGGCGCGATGGTGTTTGTCGGCATATACTTCGGCAAGAAGGGCAGCGGCGCGAGCTCCGACGATTTCTATCTCGGCGGCCGCAAGATGGGCCCCATCGTCACGGCCATGAGCGCCGAGGCGAGCGACATGAGCAGCTATCTTCTGATGGGTCTGCCGGGCCTTGCCTATCTCTGCGGCCTGCCGGAGGTCACGTGGACGGCCATCGGTCTGGCGCTCGGTACCTACCTCAACTGGCTGATCGTCGCGCGCCGCCTGCGCCGGTATTCGGTAAGGCTCGGCGCCATCACGATCCCCGACTTTTTTGCCCGCCGCTACGGTGATAAAAAGCACCTGCTTTCCTGCATCGCGGCGGTCATCATCCTGATTTTCTTCATTCCCTACACGGCATCCGGCTTCAAGGCCATCGGCACGCTTTTCAACAGCCTGTTTAACGTGGAGTACCACACGGCGATGATCCTTGGAGCAATCGTGGTCGTGCTGTACACGGTGATGGGCGGCTTCATGGCCGTTTCGTTCACCGATCTCATCCAGTCGATCTTCATGACCATCGCGCTGCTTGTCATCGTGTGCTTCGGCATTCAGCAGGCGGGCGGGCTTGACGCGGTCATCGACAATGCCCGTTCTCTTCCGGGCTATCTCAATATGACGCAGGGCTACGACGCCTCGACCGGCACCGCTTCGACCTACAGCGCGCTGAGCATCGTCTCTACGCTTGCCTGGGGCCTCGGCTACTTCGGTATGCCGCACATTCTGCTGCGCTTTATGGCCATCCGCGAGGAGAAGGAGCTCAATCAGTCCCGCCGCATCGCGACGATCTGGGTCGTTATTTCGATGTTCATTGCCGTTTTCATCGGCGTGATCGGCAACAGCGTGACCGCTGCGGGCAAGGTGCCTGCCCTGGCTACGAGCGCGGAGTCCGAGACCATCATCATCAAGCTCGCGGACCTCATGAGCCGCTACGGTGTGGTGCTGGCTGTTATGGCGGGCGTCATCCTCTCGGGCATTCTGGCGGCAACGATGTCGACGGCGGACTCGCAGCTCTTAGCGGCGGCGTCCAGTGTGTCGCAGGACCTGATGCAGCACTCCTTCGGTGTGAAGATGAGCCAGCGCACGACGATGCTGGCCGCGCGTGCCACGGTCATCTGCATCGCACTGGTCGGCATGGTGCTGGCGTGGGACCCCAACAGCTCGGTGTTTCGCGTGGTGTCGTTCGCGTGGGCGGGCTTTGGCGCGGCATTTGGCCCTGTGATGCTGTTCTCGCTCTTCTGGAAGCGCGCGAACAGGCAGGGCGCGCTCGCCGGCATGATCACCGGCGGCGCGGTGGTCTTCATCTGGAAGTACCTCATTGCGCCGATGGGCGGCGCGTGGGCCATCTACGAGCTGCTGCCGGCATTCCTCGCGGCCTGCGCAGCGATCGTTATCGTTTCGCTTGCGACAAAAGCGCCTGAAAAGGCCGTCACCGATCTCTTTGATGAGGTGCGCGGCAAATAAGAGAAGGATCGTTGTGCGCGGAGGCTGCGGCCTCCGCGCGTCTTTATACAAGGCACAACGATTTGGAATGCAAAATCGGACAAAAATGACACATTGACTATTGAAAAATAGAAACGTATCACTTATTATAGATGATATCTATTTATAGATATTTCATCGGGCGACCGATGGCATCCTTTGGCAAGCAGTGAAAGGAGAAAACAGCAGTGTCAAGACTTGATATCATGACGCCCTCCCATTCGCAGACTGTCATCGACGGGCTGTACCGCGATGTGGAGCGGCGTATCGCCGCAAGCCCTCCGGGACTGTGCCCGGTGGACCTTGCCAAGAGCTTTCTGGACCTCTGCCACGCGCAGACCTGCGGCAAGTGTGTGCCCTGCCGCATCGGTCTCGGTCAGCTCTCCGAGCTGATGGAGCAGGTGCTCGAGGGCGAGGCCACGATGGAGACCATTTCGATCATTGAGCGCATGGCGCGCGTGATCGTCAACAGTGCCGACTGTGCCATCGGACGCGATGCGGCGCGTTTGGTGCTCGACGGCGTGCAGGGCTTCCGCGATGACTATGAGGAGCATATCCTGCGCCACCGCTGCCTCGGCGGGATGCGCGAGCCCGTGCCCTGTGTGGCGCTGTGTCCCGCGGGCGTGGATATCCCGGGCTATCTTGTGCTCATCAAATACGGCCGCTACGCGGATGCCGTGCGCCTGATCCGCAAGGATAATCCCTTCCCCTCGGCCTGCGCGTATATCTGCGAGCATCCGTGCGAGGCGCGCTGCCGCAGAAACATGATCGACGACGCGGTCAACATCCGCGGCCTGAAGCGCTACGCGGTGGATAACGCGGGCTATGTGCCGCAGCCGGACTGCGCCGAGCCTACGGGCAAGAAGATCGCCGTCATCGGCGGCGGACCGAGCGGCCTTTCCGCGGCGTACTATCTGGCGCTGATGGGGCACAAGGTCACCGTGTATGAAAAGCGCGCGAAGCTCGGCGGAATGCTGCGCTACGGCATCCCCAACTACCGCCTGCCGCGCGAGGTGCTCGACGCGGAGATCGCCTCCATGCTGGCGCTCGGCATCGACGTGCACGTGAACGTCAACGTCGGCGACGACGTGACGTTCGACGAGCTGCGCCAGCAGAACGACGCGCTCTACATCGCGCTCGGCGCGCACACGGATAAGAAGACCGGTATCGAGGGCGAGGACGCGGACGGCGTCATCTCCGCCGTCGAGATGCTGCGCGAGATCGGCGACGACCATATGCCCGATTTTCGCAATAAGGATATTGTCGTCATCGGCGGCGGCAACGTCGCAATGGACGTCTGCCGCAGCGCGGTGCGACTGGGCGCGCGCAAGGTGAGCTGCGTCTACCGCCGCCGTCAGGAGGATATGACGGCCCTTCCCGAGGAAGTGGAGGGCGCTGTGGCCGAGGGCGTGGAGCTCGTCACGCTCCAGGCCCCCGTGCGCATCGAGACCGACGCGAGCGACCATGCCGTCGCGCTGTGGACGCAGCCGCAGATCATCGGCGAGATGGACAAAAAGGGCCGCCCCGCGCCGGAAAAGGCCAAGCGCAGCGAAAAGCGCATCGCGGCGGACGTGGTCGTCGTCGCCATCGGTCAGGGCGTGGAGACCCACGGCTTTGAGCAGACGAAGATCGCCATCAAGCGCGGCGCGTTTGTCACCGAGGCCAGCGGCCAGATCGACAATATGGACGGCGTCTTTGCCGGCGGCGACTGCGTCACCGGCCCCGCGACTGTCATCCGCGCCATCGCAGCTGGCAAGGTCGCCGCGGCGAACATCGACGAATATCTTGGCTTCCACCACGAGATCGACCCCGGTGTGGTCGTGCCGACGCCGAGACTGAACAACAAGCCGCCGCACGGCCGCATCGACACCACCGAGCGCGAGGCGGGCGAGCGCAAGCACGACTTCAAGTGCATCGAGTGCGGCCTGACGGATGAAGAGGCCTACACCGAGGCGTCGCGCTGCCTGCGCTGCGACCACTTCGGCTACGGTATTTTCCGCGGAGGGAGGAAGGGCAAATGGTAAAAACTGTTACGCTGACCATCGACCATAAGAGCGTCACCGTGCCGGAGGATACGACCATTTTAGAGGCGGCGCGCAAGCTCAACATCCATATCCCCACGCTCTGCTACCTAAAGGACATCAACGAGATCGGCGCGTGCCGCATCTGCTGTGTGGAGGTCGAGGGCATGGCCCGTCTCGTCCCCGCGTGCGACAACGTGGTGGCGGACGGCATGGTCGTTTTCACCAACAGCGCCAAGGCGCGCGAGGCGCGCCGCATAAACCTGCGCCTCATCCTCTCGCACCACGATACGTCATGCACGAACTGCACGCGAAGCGGCAACTGCACCTTGCAGCAGCTCGCGAACGACTTCAACATGCGCGGCACGCACTTCCCCAAAAAGCTGCGGCACGAGGCGGTGGACTATTCCACGCCGCTCATTCGCGAAAACGACAAGTGCGTGCAGTGCCTGCGCTGCATCCAGGTGTGTGAAAACGTGCAGAGCGTGAAGATCTGGGACCTTCTCGGCACGGGCTCGCGCACGGTCGTGGACGCGTCGTACAACCGCCGCATTCAGGACACCGAGTGCACTTACTGCGGCCAGTGCATCACCCACTGCCCGACGGCGGCGCTGCGCGAGCGCGACGACACGGGTCTCGTCTTCGACGCGATCGACGATCCGAATACCGTCACCGTGGCGCAGGTCGCGCCCGCGGTGCGCGCGGCATGGGCCGAGCAGTTCGGGCTCGACAGCGAGTTCGCAACGCCCAAGCGCATGGTCGCGGCGCTGCGCGAGCTGGGCTTCAACTATGTGTTCGACACCGACTTTGCCGCCGACCTCACGATCATGGAGGAAGGCAGCGAGTTTATCGAGCGCTTCACCCACAAGGATCAGTATCAGTGGCCGATGTTCACGTCCTGCTGCCCGGGCTGGGTGCGCTTTGTGAAGTCTCAGTACCCCGAACTGACGGACAATCTCTCCACGGCCAAGTCGCCCCAGCAGATGTTCGGCGCGGTGGCGAAGAGCTACTTTGCCGAAAAAATCGGCATTGACCCCAAGCGCCTTTTCGTCGTTTCCATCATGCCGTGCGTGGCGAAAAAGAGCGAATGCGAGCTGCCGACGATGAAAAATGACGCGGGCGACCCGGACGTCGACGTGAGCATCACAACGCGCGAGCTCGGTATCATGCTGCGCGCAAACCATATCGAGCCCCAATACCTGCCGGAGGAGGAGTTCGACAGTCCGCTCGGCTCAGGCACCGGCGCGGCGGTCGTCTTCGGTGCGACCGGCGGCGTGATGGATGCGGCGCTGCGCTCTGCGTACTTCCTCGTTACGGGCAAGAATCCCGACCCAGACGCCTTTACTGCCGTGCGCGGTATGGACGGGTGGAAGGAAGCGACCTTCAACATCCCCGGCGCGGGCGACGTGCGCGTCGCGGTCGTGAGCTCGCTCGGGAAAGCCCGCAAGCTCATTGAGGCTGTCAAGCGCGGCGATGCGGCCTATGACTTTGTCGAGGTCATGGCCTGTCCCGGCGGCTGCGCGGGCGGCGGCGGACAGCCCATCCACGATGGCGTGGAACTCGCGGAGGACCGCGGCAGCGTTCTCTGGCAGCTCGATCAGAACGAGTTGCTGCGCTTCTCGCATGAGAATCCGGATGTCAAGGCACTCTATAAAGACTACCTTGGCGCGCCGCTCGGCGAAAAGTCGCACCACCTGCTGCACACCGACCACTTTGCCTGGGAAATGCCGCAGAAAATGGTATAACGAACACAAAAAGTCCCCGTATGAAAAAGCATACGGGGACTTTTTACGTGCGCTGTAGAAGGGCTGCCGTGTCTGTGAGCGGCGCGGCGGCAGATCACTTGATCGAAAGCTTTTTGATCGGCGCTTCCTCGGGCGTGACATAGAGCGTGCGATAGTTGTCGTAGGTCACCATGCCGGGGCGCGCGCCCGCGGGCTTTTTGACGAACTTCACCGGGCAGTAGTCGACGGGCACGCTGCTGCTCTCCTTCGCCTGCGAGAAGTAGGCCGCGAGCATCGCCGCCTCGCGCAGATCCTCGTCGCTCGGCATCAGCCCCGCGCAGCGCAGGATGACGTGCGAGCCGTGGATATGCTGGGTGTGGAACCAGTAGTCGCGCTTGTCGGCCTTTTTGGTGAGCTGATCGTTCTGCACGTTGCTGCGTCCGACGAGGACTTCCAGGCCCCCGGAGGTTTTAAACGTGCGCGGCGCGAAGGCGCGCTTCTGTTCTTTTTTGCCGGAGGATTTCTTGAGATAGTTCGTCTCCTGCAATTCGCGGCGGATCTCATGAAATTCCTGCTCCGTCTCCGCCTGCGCGAGCTCCTGCAGGACGCTTTCTAAGTATGCGCGCTCATTTTCCGCCTTTTCGATCTGCTCGCGCAGGTGGAATTCGGCAGTTTTGAGCTTGTTGTACTGCTTGTAGTTCTTCGCGGCGTTCTGCTGGGGGGTGAGCAGCGGGTCGAGCGGGATATTGATGAGCGGGCAGCCGTCCTCATAATAGTTTTCGGCTTGCAGGACGCGTTCTCCGCCCTTCATGCGGTAGAGATTTGCCGTGATGAGGTCGCCGCGCAGACGGAATTCGTCGCGCTTCTGCGTCGCGGCGTAGTCGCGCTTCAGATTCTCGCTCTTTCGCGCCATGCGATCGCGTGCGACGGTCACTGCGTGCGTCAGCTCGCGCCCGCGGCGGGCGGAGAGCTCCTGCCGCTCGCGCGCGTCGTAGAACTCATCGAGCATTTGCGAGAAGCTCTCGCGCGTTTCTGACTGCGTCTCCGCGCCGTACTGCGCGATGGGACGATAGGTGAAATCCACGGGCTTGCCGTCGCGATAGAGAATGACGGGCGTATAGTGATCTTCCTTTACGACGCTTGCGGTGTCGGCAAATTCACGCACCAGCGCTTCTCGCTGCGCGCTGCTCAGCGCGCCGAAGCGCACGTCAGTCTCGCCGCCGGCGCGAAAGGCGAATTCACGCGCGATGAGCGGCGAAATGCCGGTGTAGCGGTCGAGCACCCACTTGTCGACGGCCTGCTCCGCATCGCCGCCGCGCTGCGCGAGGGCAAGGGAAGCCTCCTCCTGCGAAAGCAGCGACAGCTTGTCGAGCGGCGTCGGCAGATGGTAGAAAAGACCGGGCAGCAGCTGGCGCGCGGCGGAGAGGTCAGCGTCCACGCGGCGCAGGCAGTCGACGATGCGCCCCTGCGCGTCGAGCAGCACAAGATTCGACCGCCGGCCCATGCATTCGAGCACGAGCTGCTTTTGGCTCATCTCTCCGAATTCGTCCGTGCACTGGAGCGTCAGGATCACCATGCGCTCGAGGTCCGGCTGCTCGATGGACAGCACGCGCGCGCCGACCAGGTGCTTGCGCAGCAGCATACAGAACATCGGCGGTTGGGCGGGATTGTCGCGCAGGATGCCTGTGAGCTGGATGCGCGGCTGATTCGCGCCCGCATTGAGCAGCAGCCGCAGGTTGCCGCGCAGCAGCAGAACGATCTGGTCGCGCGCGGGCTGCTGCACCTTGTCGATGCGCGCGCCGATGAGCTGAGGTCTCAGCTCATGTAAAACTGCCCGCAGGCAGATCGCGTCAAGTGGCATTGTCGTCCTCCATCATCCGGTTGAAAAGCTCGTTGATGCGCGCGTGGTCGCCGCGCAGATACAGCCAGCCGAAGAGCGCCTCGAGTCCTGTGGCCTTCTGATAGTCCGCGCGCTCGGCGTGGTGGGGGATAGAATGGACATTTGCATTGCGTCCGCGGCGGAACACAGAGGACTCTTCCTCCGTCAAAAGAGGCAAGAGCTTTTCGGCAAAGCGCGCCTGCCGCGGCGCGCAGACGAGCTCGACCGTCGCGCGGTGCAGGCCCTTGCCCGTCGCCTTGCCGTGCACGCACAAGTAGGTGCGCACGAGCAGCTCGTACACCGCGTCGCCCAGGTGGGCAAGGCCGATGGAGCTGATGGCACGGATGGCGTCGTCATTCATTTTGGCTTGCGTATAATCGTACATAAAAACTCCCAAAGCTTAAAAGTACATTTATTTTATAACCTTGGCGGAATTCTGTCAATCGGAGAGCGCTGCGGCGCGCGAAAAGCCGTTGCGCTTTTGCGGATATCCGTTATAATGGCAGAAAGGATAAATTTGCATCGAGAGAGGACCTTTATGAAAAGAATGATTTCCGCGCTGCTGGCGGCGCTTTTGCTTCTGAGCCTTGCCGCCTGCGGCGAAAAGGAGCCGGACGATACCCCGTCCGGCTACGATGATTCGCTTATTTCCGAGCTTTACAGCGAAGAGGGCGAGTACACGGACGCCGAGAACAACACGATTTCCTACTGCTATCATGTGCCGCAGATCGTGTCGGAAACGGCGGTCGCCGCCGCGCTGAACGCCGAGATCGCCGACAAATTCGGCACGCTCGTGCAGGAGCAGAAAAGCATGATGGCAGGCCGCGTTTCGCTCACGTGCCTTTCGGTCACGTGGAAGAGCTATTGGAACGACAGCCTCCTCTGCCTTGTGCTCACGAGCGAGATGGACGGCGATATGACCGACTATGCCGTCTACAGCTACGACTTTTTCGGCGGCAAGCGCCTGACGAGCGAGGACCTGCTCGCGCGCGAGGGATTATCGACGCAGGAGTTTGTCACGGCGGCGCGGCGCACCGCGGCGAACTACTTTGACGGCTTGTACCGCGATGCGCTCAGCGGCAGCATGGGCGGCGCGGATTTCATCGCGTCCTACGCCGAGCGCCGCGCGTGGACGCTTTCGGATGAGAACATCAACGCGGAGATGCGGCTCTATCTGGACGGCGGCGCGCTGCATATGATCGTGCCCGTCGGCTCATTTGCGGGGGCGGCAAGCTATGACGCGGATATCGCGGTCGACCTTTCCGCGCGGGAAACGGTCGAAAGGACGGCGCAGGACAGCTTTGTCAAGGCAAGGCTCTCGGGCGGCAGCCTGACCGTCAGCTTTGAAAAGACGGCGGACTCGGCCTGGTACGCGGAGAATTTCCGCTTCGACTATGAGACGGCCTATCCCGTCGCGGGCCTGTATTCCGATTATACGGATGTGTTCGTCGGCTCGGTGGGGCAGGGATACTTTCCGTATGTCTTCCTGCTGACGAAGGAGGGCGCGGTCGAGTATGTGAACCTGCTGGAGGGGCTGACGGCGGGCTTCCTCTGCGACGGCGGGCCGCTCGGCGGCGTGAAGGACATCGTTACGTTCGAGTCCGGCACGGTCGAGGAGGAGTATGGCACGTATCAGACGGTGTTTGCCGTCGACGTATCGGGAGAGAAGCACGACCTCTCCGGTCCTGTGAGCGACGCGGACTATACGGTCCCGTCGGAATTTCTGGGCGAATGGACGGCGACCGTCACGCACGATACGGCCGAGCAGGGCAGCTACGACAGCGACTATATCCTGACGCTCTCCGACGGCGGCGGACTCACCGTGCAGGATATCAACAGCGAGGTGGGGCTGTACTTTGAGTACACCGGACAGCTCAACTACCTCGGCACGAACGGCGAGGGGATGGTCTTCGGCTATCACTTGAACGAACGTGCGGGCACGGTGCGTTACGGTGCGTTCACGCTGCTGCGCGGCGAGGACGGGCTGCACGTCAAATCCGTTGCGGGTGAAAACTTCTTCGACGCGCCCAGCGGTCGTGCAACGGTATTTTCAAGGGGATAATGCCGGAGAAAAAGGAGAGGGCGCGGACCTTGTCTGCGCCCTCTCCTTTATGATAAAAACAAGCCTTCTCAAAAACTTTCAGATAAAATCAAAATTTATCAAAAAAAGGCTTGACAGTTTTGCTGCTGCGTGCTATATTATCACTTGTTCCGAGCCGAACGGAACGAAAAACAAAACGGCATGGGGGTATAGCTCAGCTGGGAGCCCGGTTGAAGCGGTAAACAACCCCCGCACTAATTGAATAAGAAATTACTCAGCGCACCCCTTACATGGGGGTATAGCTCAGCTGGGAGAGCGCTTGACTGGCAGTCAAGAGGTCAGCGGTTCGATCCCGCTTATCTCCACCAATCGGGTGCGCTGAGTATTCTTAATAAATGCTTGCTTTGAAAAAAGCAAGTTTTTTTGTTTGATGCCCACTTCTCTTTTGAAGCGGGCTTTTCTTATGCGGCGATTGCCGAAATGTCCAGCCCAGCGCTGAACTGCTCAAAGTCAATGTTGAAGTCGATATGCAGCCGATAGTCTCGATACACTTCCACACGCCGGATCAGGCAGCCCACGATCATTTTCTTTGACTCCATGCTGGCGCTGTCGTACATGTCCGCCCATGAGATAATATCGTCGTACTGAGCGTTTAAGGCATCCAGCATGGCCTGCCCCTCGTCGTAGGCCGCCTGCGCTGCCTCCATAGTATGCTGAACTTCGAGACATTTTGTCTCACAGTCAGAGATCAGAGAACTAAGCAAGTCCTGCGGAAAAGCGCTTTCGCCCCGGAGGGATTTAATGACCTCCGCTCGGAGCGTATCAAGCTCGGCGGCAGCCTTGGCATAATCGGATTTAGCGCTTTTGAGAAGTGCTTTTCGTTCTTCCATCTTTTCACGATAACGGATATTGACGATTTCACTTTTGGGGATCGCTTTCATCCGTTCAAAGATCTGCCGCACCACCTTGTCAATGATACCGTCAAGAATATGCGCTGTGTAGCCAGTCTGCCCGTCACACTCGGTTTGTTTGCGGGTCTTGCCGTAGCAGATATACCGAACACGCTTTACAATGCGGTGAGCATCTTCCTTACACGGGTAAGCCTTGCCGTTGGTGGTGAGCGCCAGCCGGGAGCCACAATGCCCGCAAAAGACATTCCCGGCCAGCAAGGACTGGCCACGGGTATTCAGCGGTACATGCCGTTCCTGTTCGGCGGAGTTGGCGCGGGAGGTACGAATGTGCTGTGCGGTCTCAAACAGCTCCGGCGCTATGATCTGCAAATGGGGCAGCGTTTGGGAGCGGCTTTCGCCGCTGCGAAGCACCCCGGTATATGTAAGATTGCAAATGATACCGCGGATGCTGGCGTGATGCCACATTTTACCCGTTCTCGCCCGATAGCCGAGGTTATTTAAGTAGGTGGCGATCCGTTGAGCACCGAAACCCTCATGCACATATTTGTCAAAGATAATCCGTACCACAGTAGCCTCGGCCTCGTTGACAGCCAGCTCAAAAACCTCGTGCTTGCGTTTATTGAAGCGCCCGCTCTTTACAAGGTCATACCCATAAGGAGCAAGACCGCCCTTGAAACCGCCATCCTCGACAAGCTGGCCGAGAGCGGTTTTTGTGCGAATTGAAGTCTTTTCGCTTTCGCCGTCAGCCTGCCAAAAGCGGATGTAGTTGGTGAGCTTGTCCGTGTGATTATCAAACCGCTGTTCTCCCTCTTGGGTACTCCAGACACGGATGCCGTTCTTGACAAACCATTCCACCACAAAAGGCGTTTCGTCAGCGATACGCCCGATGCGGTCAAACATAAACACAAGCAGAATATCGAATTTTCCCTGCTTGGCTCGTTCCTTGATAATTTGCAGCTTGTCCCGGTTTTCGGCTCTAACCTTATGCCCGGACACACCGTCCTCCTGTTCCTCGTGAACAATCGTCCAGCCCATTTTTTCACAGAAGCGATGGCACTCCCTGCGCTGCATGGGAATGTCGGCTTGGCTTTTGTCATTGTAGTCCACCTGCTTGTCGGTGGACACGCGGTATAGGCAATCGACTCGATTACCTGTCATCATTCTGTTTTCCATCATCATATTGATCCGTCCTTTCATTTGTCGATGGGTCAATGAAAAAACGCAATCAATACGCGGGGAATATGAAGTTTTCAAGGTGCATAGGGACTACCCCCACTATTATTATCCCTCTGTTCGGGAGGGATTGCAAGGATGTCGCCGGAGCTATTTTTTGCCGTATTGTTGGCAAAGGAAGATAGTAGAATCTGCTTTACATGATGGAGCGCTGCCGCATTTTTGCAGTCTGCGAAGCTGGCGGTGATGGCGTAGCCATCCACAGCAAATGCGGTATGTTGTTTTCTCTGCTGCATAAAGACCTCCTTTTCAATTCTCGGCAACAGGGAAAGGCCAGTGCCTCATAAAAGCGCTGGCCTGTGACTTATGACCTTGGGACGAAATGCCCCAAGGTGTTTTTGAAAGGCGGGAGCGCCGCACCCGCTCCTGTTGGCCTGTCATAAGACAGCTCATATTCAATGC
>ENA-OZKX01001000-OZKX01001000.1-human-gut-metagenome-genome-assembly--contig:-NODE-1000-length-12409-cov-5.487373_pt1 | contig 12409 bp, 4 predicted proteins | sample MGYA00244831_ERZ653774 | MGnify/ENA primary metagenome ERZ653774 (study PRJEB26926, sample SAMN06165314) | human gut metagenome | biome: ENVO:00009003; feature: ENVO:2100002; material: ENVO:00002003...
ACGAGATTTCTGCCTGTCTCGTGGGCTCGGAGATGTGTATAAGAGACAGAGGCAATTGATATGGATGAGAAGCCAGGATCAAATCAAGAGCAGAATATTGAAGTGCAGACACCGACAGGCGATCGGTAGCTATAAAGACTGCCCCTTGTCCTGCCTGATTCGTCAATGCACACCAACGTACATCTTCATGATTACCCATATCCTGCGGCTTCGGGAAATTCACAAACTCACCCGCTACCGTATTCGTATGTTGCTCTATGAACTGGCCACTCTTACGGTCGGCATAGTTATCAATCGGTCCACGACCATAATAAGTAAAGTTAGCATATTCCTGAGGAACTTTCATCACATAGCCAAGACGTGGCAAAGTCAGGCTGGGACGAGTAGAAGTAATACTGGACTGCAATTCGATAGAGCCGTCCGGATAAACCGTCCACACCTGATTGGTAATAAACTTAAAGTCATTGGCTCCAAATTTCCGGTCTGTCAGTTCCACAATACTATTCTTACCGGAACTGGTTCCCCCTTTAATGCTTGCAGCATTCGGCGCCTGCGATTCTACGGTAAAACTCAATACCATTTTACCATCCTTCTCACGAGCTGTTACCTCTATCATTTTATGTTGCAGGTTATGCAAACCATATTCAAACCAAGGAGCATAGAACCAGTTATCATTGTTTGTAAAGGCACGAAGTGCATCAAGTTTCGGTCCGTTTCCGGCCGCAATAATTGTTTTATCGCCGTATTTCAAGCTATAAATACTTCCGGTCTGCTGATCGAATTCCGCTTCAAAGCCGTCCCCTTTAATTTCGATTCTCTCTGTACTCGGGTTCATACGACTCTTCAGACTTCCCGCAGTAGCGGCAGCCACTTCACTGATTAGCGGACGATCCGTAGCTTCCTTCACCAGTACCTGTTCTTCCGCCATTACGAAGTCTTTATTAGCCCAAGGCATCTTGTCTTTCAATATAAACTGCACTTTCACAAAGTACTCCGCATCTTTTTTAAACGCAGCACGATTATAGGGAAGAGAGATTTGCATCCGCTGGCGGGGAGCCAGATTGATGTCTTTCTTCAGAGTTGCCTGAATAGCCTTGCCGTCCTCATAAACGGACCACATCAAATAGTAGTCGTCCGCCAGATTCTTGAAATAATACTTATTGAAGATCTCAAAGACACCCTTCTCAACATCGACAGCTTTCACTCCGATATTCTGATATACTTTTCTCACTTCATAATATTGAGGTTTCGGTTCCAGATCTCCGAACACGATTCCGTTCATTACAAACTGCCCATCATTGGGAGTATCGCCGAAGTCACCTCCATAAGCCAGATAACGCGTACCCGTTTTCGGATCGTAATTATACATGGACTGGTCTACCCAATCCCATATAGCACCGCCACAGAAGAAGTTGGTAGACTCCATAGCTTCCCAATAATCAATAAGATTACCGCAAGCATTTCCCATTGAATGAGCATACTCGGAGATATGGAACGGATATTTAATATCATATTTCCCCTGTACAGCACCACGTACCCAACCGATAGACGGATACTGATTCGAACCCATATCAACAATATCATTGTTACGTTCATATTGTACGGGACGGGAAGTATCGAACTTCTTCAACGCATCATAAGCCGCCACAAAATTCTTACCCGGACCGGCCTCATTACCTAACGACCAAATCACGATAGAAGGATTGTTGACATTGGCATGCACCATTTCCATAACACGAGCCACATGAGCATTTTTCCATTCCACCGGATGAGAAAGCGAAGCGGCACCATAATAATATTCGTGTGATTCGATGTTAGCCTCATCTTCCAGATAGATACCATATTTGTTGCACAGGAAGTACCAATACGGATCATCCGGATAGTGAGAGTTACGAACATGATTGATGTTAGCACGCTTCATCAGCATAATTTCTTTTTCCATCATCTCACGGGTAATGGCATGTCCCACAGCAGGGTTGGATTCATGACGGTTCACCCCTTTCAGTTTAACGGTCTTTCCGTTCACATAATAATAGCGTCCGGCAAGCCCGAACTCATCTTCTGACGCAGGTGTATCTTTGATTTCCACTTTCCGAAAACCTACGATAGTAGAAACCGTTTCAATAGTCCTGTTCTTTTTATCTTTCAGTTCAGCAACAAGCGTATAGCGATAAGGAAACTCCGCCGACCACTTGTTAGGAGCCTTCACCTGAAAAACAGTTTGAACCTTACCAATCTCATTCGGAACGATCTTCTCTATTACCGGAGATGAAACGCCGTCTACCAACGTATTTTCATCAGAATACAGTTTATTGGCATACAAAGAATAATATACTTTATAATCCTTGGCTGCCTTTTTATCCAAGTTACGGATATCGGCGTTGATAGTCAAAGAACCATCCGTATAAGTAGCGTCCAAATCGGGAATAGCCACCAAGTCACGGAAATGAACCTTGGGAACCGAGTACAAAGCTACCGTACGGAAGATACCCGGCAGACGGAACATATCCTGTGCCTCCAGAAATGAACCATCCGAGCTACGATATACTTCGGCTGCTACGATATTTTTGCCTTTCTGAAGATAAGGGGTAATATTGAAATTAGCGGTATTGCGCGAGTTCTTGGAGAACCCCACATACTTACCGTTAATCCAAAGATAGAAGAAAGAATCCACACCGTCGAAACTGATGAATACTTCCCTGCCGTCCCAATCCTGAGGAATCTCAAAATCGCGGCGGAAGGAACCAACCTCATTACGGTGCTTATAAGTAGTCCAGTTAGCGGGCGGAGTACGCATCACTCCTCCGCGCCAGTCGTCTACCTTCACGCTATGTTGGAAGATAACCGGTTGATTGACATAAATAGGAGTTCCATACTTCAAGCTTCCGTCTTTCTGAATACCATAGATATTCCAGCTCGACGGTACAGGGATTACGTCCCACGAAGTCACATCATAATTCGTCTGATAGAAATCTGCCGGACGGGAATCGGGGTCGGGTGCCCAATGAAACTTCCAGTCGCCATTGAGAGACTGCCAGAACTTACTGTTTTCGGGCAATACTTTGCGAGCACTTTCCAAGTCTTGAAACGGAAAGAAATAAGCATGCGGCTGCTCCTTATTGAGTGCCAAGTTTTCGGGAGATTCCCACTCCGCTCCTGTCGGAGCATTCAAGGTAGCATAGGTAAACCCTTCCAAAGGTTGGTCTGCGAAACTCTGTACTGTGAGGGTGCAGCACAGAAGACCTGTTAACAAGGTTTTGTTCATAAGGTATTTTAAGTCAATAAATAATATTCTGTGTCCAATATTCATGGTTCTCTGAATGTAAATACAATCAGAAAGCATACCACCCCTATTTTTTCATCCGCTTTTTAACGTTCTTTTTCTAGTCGTCCCGTTTCAGGTCTGCGAAATAAGTATCGAGTAGGCTCTTTGCGGCTATAAATGATGTCAGATTTCCTTGCAACACTTGCTGTTCCTTTTCCAGAAGCATGGCTTCAATCTTCGGATTATGATAGAAACTGTCACGAAGTTGTTCGTTGATCGTTTCATACATCCAGTATTTACTTTGCTCGTTACGACGATATTCAAAATAACCGTTGGTCTTCACAAAGTCAATATATTCATAAATCATATCCCATATCTCCTTAACTCCGATATTATAAAAACCGGAATAGGTCAACACTTGGGGAGTCCATCCCGATTCGGGAGCAGGGAAAAGATGCAAAGCGTTACGAAATTGAGTAGCAGCCAGTTTTGCACGTTCCAGATTATCCCCGTCGGCCTTGTTGATCACAATGCCGTCGGCCATTTCCATAATACCGCGCTTAATGCCTTGCAACTCGTCTCCTGTACCTGCCAACTGAATCAGCAGGAAGAAATCTACCATAGAATGAACAGCCGTTTCACTCTGTCCCACCCCGACGGTTTCCACAAAAATCTTATCGAATCCGGCAGCCTCGCAGAGTACAATCGTCTCACGCGTTTTGCGTGCCACTCCTCCCAACGAACCTGCCGAGGGGCTAGGGCGGATAAATGACTTCGGATGTACGGAAAGCTGTTCCATACGCGTCTTATCTCCTAAGATACTGCCTTTACTACGTTCGCTACTGGGGTCGATAGCCAACACAGCCAGCTTTCCTCCTTTTTCAAGCACGTGCAAACCGAATACATCTATCGAAGTACTCTTTCCCGCGCCGGGAACTCCGCTGATACCTATACGGACAGAATTTCCGGAATGAGGCAGGCATTTCTCTATCACCTCTTGTGCTACGACCTGATGTTCCGGTTTCACACTTTCCACTAATGTCACAGCCTGGCTCAAAATAGTAATGTCGCCTTTCACAATCCCCTCAACAAACTCCGCCACCGAAAGCTGACGCTTTTTCGGCTTACGTTTCAGGTAAGGATTTACAGACGAAGGCTGCTCGATGCCTTTGTTGACAGCAAGCCCTTTGTATTCTCCACTATTTTCAGGATGTTCCATAGCCATAGAATTTAGCGTTTGATATTGATTTCAACTTTGGGATTCAACGGGTCGTTTGTAATCATAAGAATGCGTAAATGATGCTTCTTATTACCGACGTCACGTTTACGAATCGTCACTTTCAGTTTCGTCATTCCGTCCGGCGGCAGCACGGTCTTTTTCAGACTAACGCCCACAGAAGAATTAAACACCTGCAACTTACTGATTACTAACGGAGTCTTTCCGGCATTAGCAATCAAGATATTGTAGCTGGCTTTCTTTTTCTTTATCAATGGTACACTGAGGTCTATATTTGTTTCCGAGATACGGATAGCCGGTGCGTCCAACGAATCTTTCGCCGTCATCCGCGAGAAATCAGGAAGTAGAATAGCCGAAACAGGAATTTCATTATCCTCACTGACCTTATCACCGGCAAAACGGGAGAGATAGACGGAAGTCTGTGTCAATCCGTAATCATTCAGTTGGCTGGCGTCCAGCGTCAGTTTGACAGTTCCTTTCTTTCCTTTGAGCAGCACTTTAGGTTCCGCCTCCATTTTCAGGTAAGGAGGAAGATGCATCAGTACCGGTTCATAAGGACGGTCGGAAAGGTTGGCAATGCTGAACGTCATAGTTGGTTGCTGTCCGCGATATACATCGGGGAAGGCAAATTCATCCCGGTCGATACGGATATTACCGATAGCGAAAGGATGAGTCTTCGTATAATCCTTTATTTCCTGCACCACTTCACCCGTAAACTTCAGATAAACCAGACTCGGAGTAGCATTGCTATAAATACCGACCGACTTCTCGAAACGTCCCAATGCTTTGGCATCAAATGAAGCCTTTACAATACCTTTCGCTCCGGGAGCAATCGGTTCTTTTGTCCAGTCGGCCACGGCACAGGCACAAGAAGTGGTGACGTTGGTCAGCACCAAAGGCTGATTTCCGGTATTGGTAATGGTATACTCCACTGTCACCGGACGTTTCCATTCTATTTGTCCGAAGTTGTGCGTCTCCTTATTAGAAGAAATACGAGGTTGGGCGACAGCTGCCAAAGTGACAATAAGCAGAAAAAATATAGATAGTAAATTACGTTTCATGTGATATATTTTATTTTGGTGTACAAATGTAGGAGTTTTAGATGAGATATGAAACGTATTGAAAGGATTATTAACGGTGAACGTTTACCGTTCACCGTTAATAAGTTAATTATTTCACTTCTACCGTCATTGAAGCCGAATGAGAAGCATATTCCGGCGCATAGGCACATTGCATGGTTGCCAGCCCCGTTTCGTAAGTTCCCGCACGACTGACACGGTAACTATATTCCAGTACATAAACTCCCTTCCCCAAGTGATCGAAGAAGAAATTGGTAGAAGCATCTTTAATGTCCACATAATAGCCGATTCCGTTATTCCAGCGATAACCGGAGACACTGCCGATCGGCTCGAAACAAGCGCCACGCTGATCTTTCAACTGTACAAAGTCCATTGCACGGTCTACACGGATACTCAAACGGGAAACAACCTTATCACCTACCTGAAGCACCGTCTTTGCCGTGACCGGTTGCAGCTGAGGGGTATCATTCACCGTACGTTCCACATATAATTGTTTCTGTACATTTAACTCACCTCCCTGTTGCTTCACATCCTTGATCGGCGATTCATATTCTGCATAAACAGCTCCCCAGGCAATCCCCGGATTTCTCTTTTCCACTTCAATCTTGCGGGCATCCATGACATTCTTCTGTGTAAACGAACGTTTGATATATCCCAGTCCCGGCACCGTAGTCTTGCTCGGACTCACCGTTTCCAGTACTTCATTGGCAATCACAATCCGTACATCGCCCTGATTGTCAAGCAAATTAGTACCTTTCATCAACAGTGCATACACCGCATCTGCCGTAGTTACAGGGGAATCCCATTGTTGCGTCTGCTTCTGTTTCAACAGCCAGAGTTTCATTTCTTCCACCGTTTCGCTGTTTCCGCCGATCAATTCCAAAGCTTCCATAACGTCTACATGAGCCTGCATCCTCATTCCTCCCCACGCATAAGGATTCTCGTTGAAAGCGAAGAACATCCCCTGTTCGTCCGTCTTTGTCAGATGTTCTTTCAGAGAAGCAACAAATTCCTGCGCTTCTTTCTTTTGTCCGGCTTTATCGAGCACGATAGCAGCAATCGCCTTCGTATTCATTGAAGCTGCCGGAAGCAACTCTTTCACTTTAGAAAGATAATAAGCATACGCAGCTTTATTGGCAGCAGGAACCTGTCCGCCGGAAATAGCGACAATATACAGATATTGCAGGATAGAGCCCGACACTCCTGTGAACTTCACTCCTTCTTTCTGTGCTTTAAGAATATTTTTGTATTCTTCCAAAGCTGATTGGTGAAGATAAGTCAACGCCTTTTCCTGTAAAGCAAGTGCTGGTCCGTCCAACTTCTCACCGGTCAGCAGAGCAAGGCGGGCATTCAATTCGGCAATATAGGCCGTGACATAACCGCTGCCGTTCATTCCTTTATACCATGACCAGGCACCGTTGGAATTTTGCAATTCCTGCAATCTGGTCAGTGCAGCGATATTATTGTTACGGATATTATTCAAGTCGAACAGTGTAGCGATACGCTCTTTCTGCTGTTCTTCAGTCTGTGCTTCGAGTACCCACGGAGATTCGGACAACAGAATATTCTTCACTTCCTGATTCTTTTGCAAGTTGCTCAAGAAGGTTTCCTTCGTACCGCCCTGAAGTCTCCAGCTATCAAACACAGCCTTGATGCGTGGCTGACTGTTCATTATATACGAAGCCAATGTATTCGCATAGTAGGCGGTAGCCCATGAAATAGCGTTATTATTGACCGGAAGGCTCAAAGAAGGCAATGCCTGAATAACATACCAAGCAGGATTTCCGGTAAATTCAATCGTCAGTTTACGGTCTGTTGCCGTTTTACTATGCCGGTTGAACAAACTGTCGAGCGAGAAGGTGCGAGTTTCTTCTCCACGTATAGGCATGGGCAGTGTCTCTAACAAATGTTCCTTGTTGCTGAGTACCGGAACCAATTGTTGCTCTCCGTCGCTAAATGTGCCGCTATCGGCTATCATCCGACAACCCAGTACCTCGTATTTATCACTGACGGTAAACATGAAGTTCACACCAATTGTCTTGCCTGCCTCAACGGAGAACTTCTGTTTCTGTGTGTCGACAACCTTCTCCGTCACCGGATCGAAAAGAATCATGCTTACTGTTCCTGCTTGCGGCTTGCCAGTCATGTTAGAGAAAGAGGCAGCAATAGAGGTCTTATCGCCCACACGCACGAAACGTGGCAGATTCGGGGTCAGCATAAATTCTTTACTGGTAATAGCTTCTCCGTCCAGCGTTCCCATTAACATTCCCTTGGTGTGAGCATATCCACGGAAATTCCAACGTGTCAGACTTTCGGGCATAGTGAAAGAGAAAGAAACCTCTCCCTGCTCATTGGTACGGAGTTGGGGATAGAAGAAAGCAGTCTCGGCAAGATTTGTACGCAAGCCGGCAGGAGCTTCAGGAAGCGCTTCTTCTCCGGAAGCGGCATCGGCCTTTCCTGCTACCATTGGCACTAACTCCGATTCAAACATTGTATCCGCAGCATCTTCGGAAACTAGCGCCGATGCATATCTCACCGCATTGCTCCGGCTTACAACGCTGCCTGTCACCGACATTTTCTTTTGCACTGCATATCCTCTGACCACTACTCCATCAGCTATGGATTCTGACATCGCATATACATTTCTTATATCAGGCTGCATAGCGAATCTGTCATACAACATTGCAGGTACTTTGAGAGACTTACGATCCCACCAATAATTGTAGGAGTTATTTCCAACATATCCGTTCATCCAATCGGAATAAGGAAGCAGTTGCTGGTAGTAAACCCGGAAATCCTGCCGGCGGTTCCAGATTTTATCAAGTGAGGCATCATACATCGTCGCCAACATTTCGGCATGAGCAGCCTGTCCCTGCGGTGTCTTGATTGTCAGTTTCCATTCCTCTTTCTGTCCGGGACGCAATTTATCACGGAATACGTCCCACTTCATCACCAATGTCTTGTCCGGCAAACGTTTTCTCGCCTGAACCCGTTCCTGATAAACCTGTCCGTCCCTCACCATACAGAAGTTCACGAAGATACCGTTACCGTAACTTTCCTGATACGGATATTGAAAACGAACAATCGTATCGGACAGATTCAGTGCCTTACTTTCCAGCAGTTTATCACCGCAAAATACATTCATCATTATATAGGTATCCTTTTCCGAAGTTCCGAAATAGAATACCGCCGGATGAGCAGTGTCAAATTCCGTATTCTCTGCATAGAACCACACGGCGGACTGAACAGGCGGACGTTTGTCGTCAGAAGAGAAAAGAATCGTATTTGCTTCCGCCGTCACTTCTTTTCCCTGGTTATCTTTCACCGTTGCCTTCAGCACATACGGCCCGGAAGAAAATTTCCCCCAATTGAAGGTCATTTCCTTATTAGAAATAAACGTTCCGGTTGCAACCGGTTTCTCGCCCAGTTGCTTGTAGTCCTTATCTTTCGCCGGATATAAAGAGTATGTACCTTTCACTTCCACAGGCTGTCCGTTCAGATTCTGTGCTTCAAACACAATGTTGAACGGCCTATCCTTGCAAATCTTTTCTTTCAACTCCGTCTGCAAAATCAATGAACGCTGTCCTGCCGAAATCATCTCCGTAGACGACTGTGTTTCACCTGCCGCATTGGTAACAGTCGCTTCAACAGAATAACGATAATATATTTTATCATTATTCTTATAATCTGCACTTTCTTCCAGGCGAACCGGGATCGTAAATTCTCCGTTCCCGTCGGCAGTCACTTCACCCGAAGCAATCTGTACAGCCTCCGAAATCCTCCAGAAACTGCGAACAGAACGCTTCACCATATACTTCACCGGAAGGTCCTGAAGCATCACACCGCTATAAGACTGTATCTTGCCTTTTACCTGCACTTCATCTCCGAGTCGGTAACTTTCCGTTTGCTTTTCAAACGTAATATCGAATGTCGGACGTTTATAATCCTCCACACGGATATTCGTTCTACTTTCTCCCGCCGTCAAAGAAAACATTCCGTTCAGACAGGCCGAAGGTAATGCGAAATCGGTGGTAAACGAACCGAATTCATTGGTACGTACCGACTTACGCCCCACTTCCTGATTATTTGTGTCCAACAAAGTTACAGTATAATCTTTACCGGGAAGCACATTGGCTGTATCCGATTTCTGCATATAAGCAATACCTTTCACATACACTGTCTGACCGGGACGGTACAAGGAACGGTCGGTCAATAACGTCATACTTTCCGTCGCTTCATCCTCATCATCGTAATAACCGTAGCTTCCGCCGTAAATACTTCGTTTCGGCATGGCTGTATCCACGCCTTTCGAAGCTTTCAAATATCTGTATTCGGATTTCCAGGGGAACACCACTTTTCCTTCTTCTCCCGTCGTAAACTCCTGCAACACTTTTTCGTCATTACTATACAATATTATCTTTGCGTTGGGTACAGGATGCCCGGTTTGAGCGTCCAAGGCCGCCACTTCATACTGTTGCCTCGGCAAACGGCACGTCAACACTTTGAAGCGGGTCACGTTAAACTCACTTTCACTATCCCGCTTGGCACGAATATCAGGAACAATACGCATGACGTAAGCTCCCACTTCCGGGGACTTGAAAGTGAACACCGTGTCCTGCGTCCGATAATCTTCCGGACGAAGAACCGAATAATGCTGTTCCTTCACCAACTTCTTCGCTTTATTAAAAAGGCGTACCGTAAAACCGTCCAGATTCTTATGCGAAGCTCTCAGTTTAATTTCTTCGCCGGGAAAAGCCTGGCTGATCACATTGACATTCAAGTAAGGAGATAGAATCTCCTGCCTCAGATTCTTCAAAGCATTAATCCTATGGTAAGACGGATAAAGTCCGATTGCCTCGTCACACAGTTTCAAGGCACTTACCGGCTGGTCTTTTTCAATTGCAAACTGAGCTTGCGCCAAATAAACTTCAGCACATATCGGTTCCGATTTGAATTTGCTTTTCAGTTCATTCAATGCAGCCAAATAAGGATCTTGCGTCAGTCCTATCAACCCGTTTTTAGCCTGGAAGGAACGGAACACCTGATCCGCCATGCGTCGCCACTGCAAATAGTTGAGCAGTGCCAACACGTATCCTTCGTTCAGACCGGCTGCCTGATAGGCGGAAATCATATTTCCATAGATAGATATAATATCCTGTTTTACCGGATCCGAAGAAATATCGCCCGGTAATGTTCCGCTACTAAGTCTTTCTATCCGGTTCAAGGATTCTATGCCACGGGAAGCCAACAAATGATACATATCATGGTGATAATATTCACTAGTCTCCCCTAATTCCACAAAAGGAATATAATCGCGTGAGGACGTTTTGAGCAGCAGCACAGAGTCCGCCAGAGCCTCTTTCACATTTGTCCGCACTTTCTCTACGAATATATTTGCTGTCCATTCGCGTAGATCTGCGGAAGGAGCTTCCTCCACGATTTCCGTCCTTCTCCGGAGCTCCCATTGGTTATTGGCTGCATAATCAGCATAGATTCCCGCTATCAATGAGTGCAATATAGCACGGTCCATAGGCTGTTTTGTTTGTTTCGCCCATTGTTCCAGCCCGGTCAGACCGACATAAAAACTGTCGGGAGTCACTATTTCCTGATATTTCATCCTCCACATATATGCCTTCAGCATCTGGGCGGAATTCTTTTCTTTTTCTCCTTTCCGGTAAATCTCGTCAGTCAATTTTATTACTGTTTTAGGCAAACTCTTTTTTCCTGCCTGTTCTACTTCTTTCCATAATTTGTCGAAACTCTGTGCCTGCACTGCCGGAATCACTCCCAACCATAACAGCACCACCATACAAATCTGCCTTATTTTCATAATCTTTCTAGTTTAAGTTCGCTATAAGTCTCACTGTATAAATAACAAAGTAAAGAAATAAAGTTTAAACAATCATCTTTTTTTGAATAAATATAATAGATTTGCACAATCATAACAGATATAACAACCACAATGATTGTGATCATAAAACAGAGTTATCGCCGTTAATCCTCTCCTAACAAATTGTTTATGATATATATCTGTCACCTGTCACGAAACACGACCTAACCAAATGATTATGAGCAACTAAAGATGTGACAGCAACAAGTGACAGCAGCAAGTGACGGCAATAATGCTGTCACCTGGAATTGGATTGAACATGAAAAACTGACACTACGCCTTAACACTGTTGGTTTCGCGGCTCGAAACCCTGGTTCCATACGCTGGAAACTTCAGTTTCAGTTACTTGAAACCATTAGTTTCTTACCGATGAAACCATAGTTTCTAACTGATGAAACTTTAGTTTCAAGCAAAGGAAACTAACTCGGACGGTAACTGTTTTGTCGTACACAACCTTCTTCTATCGAAAAAAACAGTGAATACAATATCCGGGACTTATAAGAAGCAAAAAAAGTGGGGATAACGCTTTCAATAACGTATCCCCACTGCAAACTTAGCTAATGTTCTCTCTCTCATTTTTCAATTCTGTACCCCCATGCAAGCATTTCGTTACGACCTACTTCACTGAGGATTTTTCTAACTAAAGAACTTATTTTCTTCATAATCTTTAAACTTTTAAATTACTAATACTTGAAAACTAAAAAATTAAGCTTCCTCGTTCGGGCGAATATTAATTGTTGAATATCCCCAAACATGTACGTCGGCTTCGCCGATCTTTCTAAACAATCTTTCTAACCTTTTCATTTTGTTATCCTCTTATTTACATGTTATACAACACAAAAATACAGCCTTTGTTTATACATTGTACTCCAAAAAGGAAGAATTTTATGTTTTATAGAATATTTATTGATTTGCATCAATTAATTTATTTGTTATGA
>ENA-OZKX01001020-OZKX01001020.1-human-gut-metagenome-genome-assembly--contig:-NODE-1020-length-12260-cov-7.290127_pt1 | contig 12260 bp, 10 predicted proteins | sample MGYA00244831_ERZ653774 | MGnify/ENA primary metagenome ERZ653774 (study PRJEB26926, sample SAMN06165314) | human gut metagenome | biome: ENVO:00009003; feature: ENVO:2100002; material: ENVO:00002003...
AGATTTCTGCCTGTCTCGTGGGCTCGGAGATGTGTATAAGAGACAGTTTCAAGATAGGGCCTATACTTTTTATCACATGACACATAAGGGAAATGTGGAAAATGAAAGAGTTCCTGATTTACGAAGATGTGAAAGAATGCCATGGGCAAAGCCTACTGTTGAAATTTTACCTCAGAAGGGTGAGGTGAAATGCTGGGAGCAAACTAGAAGCGGAAAGCATCGTGTATGCATTTGGCTGGAGGTAGATGATGGCGACAACTATTTTGTTGTCTTAGATGTTAGAAAGACCTTTGTGCTGTTATGGACTGCTTTTTATGCCGATTATCCTCATCAAGTGAGGAAGAAAGCAAAGGAATATGAAGAATGGTTAAGGCTATCAGGAAGAGTTTTAACACCTGATGAACTTATAAAAAATATAATGCAAAGGATAAATGATTAAAGCAAAGGTCGTATAGCAACCTGCTATACGACCTCGTAACTCCTTTAACAACTTGGTTAATGAGCTGCTGCAAAGTTACGGGTATTTTTTTTCTTAAACAAATTTATCCCTTTGATTTTTACATATTTAAGACAAATTAACGAATAATTTACAATATTTATATGATATTTGTAGGCATTTTTGGCTTACAAACGTTGCATGCTGTATCTTTTTAGTTGCTGCATTACTGCAGCGAGGCAATCACGGAATAATTTGTTCTATATCATAACGCTTAAATTTCAAAGGTTGCACTTTCTATGTCTGTAATCATGGCATTCTCAAAAAGAATCTATTGAAAAAATAATCTCTTTTGAATGAAGGAAATAAAGTTATTTGATTACCAAGAGGATATGAAGGAACGGATTGAGAAGGCGTTGCGCCTTCATCGGTCCGTGATGGCACAAATGCCAACGGGTACGGGAAAAACGGTTCTACTCGCTTCGGTCGTAGAATCGTTTTTGAGGGAACATTCCAATTGCAATGTTTGGATTGTTGCCCATAGAAGGGAGTTGGTTTCTCAGATTCGAGAAACTATTGAAAGAGTTTTTTCTAAAACCCCATCCCTTCTTTATAAGGATTTTTCGAACCACCCTGTCAATTCTTCGAAAATCACCCCGTCCCTCTTTACCCTTAAAGAGGGCTCCACCTCTCACCCCGACCCTCTCACCCTCAGGGGAGAGGGAGGAAACCGCCCTACTCGGTGCTCGGAACCGCTACGCTCTAAGGATGGCGGACCATCAAAGGTCTCGCCAGATTGTGCGGGATGGGACCGCCTTACTGATACTTGCTTGCGAGCTGGAGATGGGCTGGGTGCTACTTGTTTGCGGGCTGCTGATGGAGTTGGCGATAGACTTGCTGATACTTGCTTGCGAGCTGGTGATGGACTGGGGGCTACTTGCTTGCGGCCTGCTGATGGACTTGCTCCTATCCAAGTGCTGGTGAATGTGGACATATTCTCGGAGGGATTTGACTGTCCGGATGTGGAGTTTGTACAGTTGGCTCGACCTACATTGTCGCTTGCCAAGTACCTGCAGATGGTGGGACGAGGATTGCGAGTAGCCAAGGGAAAGAAGAACTGCGTGATTATAGATAATGTGGGACTATATCGGGTGTTCGGGTTGCCTTCGCAAGTATGGAACTGGAATGCTATGTTCGAGGGAAAGCTGAAAATTGGCAAGAGAAAGGAGACTCCGAAGGATAGAGAGTTTTTCCTGATGAACGAGAAGCAAGACGATATTCAGATTCATCCTGACTCAGAAATGATGATGGTGATGAGCCATGAAGAATTGCTCCAAACACTACAGTATCGTGAGTTTGTAGATAGCAAAGGGGAGTTTGCCATCATCAAACTGTCTGATGGAAAGATGACGGTAGTGAACCGACAAGGAGAACAAGTCTTGGAGCCAGGCGATTACTATGACATGAAACTGTTGGATGGCAACATCCTGTTCTACCGACATTGCAGAAAGGAGGTCTGCTATTATGACCTGTTGTCTGGAGCTATTATTGACGATGGTCCCAATGTTTACGATGTTCCAAAGGTGGTTACGCTAGAAGGTTGGGAGTTCATCAAATATGGAGATGTTTATATGTCTCGCACCTACGAACATTTCTCTTGGCCATATTGCCCTTCCAAATATGACCTGTTCAATTTTGGGGATTACCTGATATATCGTTATAATTATTTAGTAGATAGTGGTTGCCAGGAATGGTACTATTATGAAGGAGGCAATGGCTTGATGATGAAGGCTACTATAGATAGTAATCGAGTATGTTTCTTGCGTGGTGATTATGAACATGTGTATTGGAAGTGTGCCACTCTTCATTGTGGTTGTATCGTGGTTATGGACAGCAAGCAGGACTACTACCTGGTGGATTCATATTTGAAGAAGACCTATATTGGATGCAATAACCCAAAGAATGAAAATGAAGATCTTCATATTGTAATGCCTCGCCTTGGCAAGAAATACTATGATGAGATGATGTTACAGGAGAAGAAAAAGGAAGCAAGCGAGATGATTCTTTTGCATGAAAAGTCTGTAGCAGGACATGTGGAATTATATCAGGCTGGAAAGAAATGGGGCATAAAAGTAGATGGCAGAGTTGTCGTGCCACCCCTTTATCGCAGCATAGCGCAACCTGTTGGTGCCTATTGTGCCTTTGAAGAGATTCCAAGATATTGGGGTATTATGACCTTAAAAGGCAAGGTGATAGTTGATGCCAAATATGAGAAGGTGGAGATTCGTGATGGAGGGATCGCCGTGGTAACTGATATCACGGGGAAAACACAGACCATCTATCTGAAATGATCTATTATAGGGGCGTCAGTCTGAGAATATTAACAAAAAAGAGTGTGTCATGAATTTATGATACACTCTTTTTTTTATTCTGTTTAATTACATCTTCTTTATCCGTTTGCGATATTTCCGAAGAAATCGAATGAGGCATCCCAATCCTTCCAGACTGGCTCTCTGCCCAATTCCTTCAATCTCGCATTGATTACCTTGGCGGTACGCTCATCGCTTACGGTGAACTGCTCCAATGCCTGAGGATAGGTATGATAACCGCCAGGATTTACCTTTGATTCTGCCGACATGGTGGTGACACCCAGTGTTGCCATGTTGTCACGGATGTAGGCTGGCTCACGGGTAGAGTAGGAGATATCTACATCGTGGTCGAAGATACGCATGGCGAAAGTTGCCTGTGCCAACTGCTTATCGGTCATGAAGCAGTTTGGCTGGAAACCTTCGTTCTGTGCAGGGCGCATACGAGGGAAGTTCACGCTGTACTTGGTCTTCCAGTAATGCTTCTGCAGGTAGCGTAGGTGATGAGCCATCATCACTACATCCGTGCGCCATTCCTTCTCCAAGCCGATGAGCACACCCATACCGATGGAATGGACACCTGCCATACCCATGCGGTCGAAACCATCGCAGCGCCACTCAAACTTGCTCTTCATGCCACGTGGGTGGTAGAGTTTGTAGTGCTCGTGGTTGTAGGTCTCCTGGAAACAGATGACGCCGTTCATACCATGGTCGGCGAGGGTCTTGTAATCCTCTGTAGAGAGCGGCATCACCTCTATCTTCACGTTAGAGAAATACTTCTTGGCGATGTCGATTGCCTTGGCAAGATAAGGGGTGCCAGCCTTGGCTGGGTTCTCGCCCGTAACGAGAAGGATGTTCTCGAATGGAGCCAGCTGCTTGATGGCTTTATACTCGTTCTCAATCTGCTCTGGGGTGAGGATGGTACGAGCCATCGGATTCTCACGATGGAAACCGCAATACACGCAGGAGTTAGAGCATGAATTGGTGATGTAGAGAGGAATGAACATCGACATGGTCTTGCCGAAGCGCTCCTCGGTATATTTGCGGGAAAGACGCGCCATTACCTCCAAGTATGGCTCGGCTGCAGGTGAAATCAGCGCCATGAAGTCGTTCACATCGCAATGGTCCTTGGCAAGGGCACGACGCACATCGTTATCGGTCATTCGAGCAATGCGCTCCGTGGTCTCCTCCCAACTGATATTCTTTAATTCGTCTGAAAACATTTTCTTACTTTTTAAACTTTCTCAAATCGTGTGTCAACTTGGCTGCACAGAAGTTTGGACCACACATGGTGCAGTACTCACCATCTGTATGACCTGCCTCCTCGAAATACTTCAAGGCGAGCTCTGGGTCGAGAGAGAGGTGGAACTGGTCTCTCCAGCGGAACTCGAAGCGTGCCTTGGAGAGGGCGTTGTCGCGGATGGTTGCACCTGGATGACCCTTTGCCAAATCGGCTGCATGAGCGGCAATCTTATAGGTTACCACACCTGTGCGCACATCTTCCTTGTTAGGCAAGGCGAGGTGCTCCTTAGGTGTTACATAGCAGAGCATGGCGGTGCCGAGCCATGCTATCTGGGCGCCACCGATGGCTGATGTGATGTGGTCGTAACCTGGAGCGATATCGGTAACCAATGGGCCGAGGGTGTAGAATGGTGCCTCGTGACAGTGGTCGAGCTGGCGCTCCATGTTCTCCTTGATCTTCTGCAATGGCACGTGACCAGGACCCTCGATGAATGCCTGCACGTTCTTGTCCCAGGCACGGGTAACGAGTTCGCCCATGGTATCCAACTCGGCAAACTGGGCTGCATCGTTGGCATCGGCTATACAGCCTGGGCGCAGACCATCGCCCAAAGAAAGGGCTACGTCGTACTGTGCCACGATGTCGCAGATATCGTCGAAGTGCTCATAGAGGAAACTTTCCTGGTCGTGATAGAGACACCACTTGCTCATGATACTACCGCCACGGCTCACGATTCCGCAGAGACGGCTATCGGCGAGATGCACGTTGTGACGACGGATGCCGGCATGGATGGTGAAGTAGTCAACACCCTGCTCGCACTGCTCGATGAGGGTATCACGGAATACCTCCCAGTTCAGATCCTCTACCTTGCCGTTTACCTTCTCCAAAGCCTGGTAGATAGGCACGGTTCCTACTGGCACAGGGCAGTTGCGTACAATCCATTCACGGGTTTCGTGGATGTTGTCACCGGTAGAGAGGTCCATCAAGGTATCGCCTCCCCACTTGCAAGACCATACAGCCTTATCCACCTCTTCCTCGATGCTGGAGGTAGTGGCAGAATTACCGATGTTGGTATTGATCTTCACGAGGAAGTTGCGGCCGATGATCATCGGTTCGCTCTCCGGGTGGTTGATGTTGGCAGGAAGAACGGCACGTCCGCGTGCAATCTCATCACGTACATACTCAGGAGTGATATGGGTATCGATGCCCAACTCCTGGCAGTTCATGTTCTCGCGGATAGCCACGTACTCCATCTCTGGAGTGATGATGCCAGCCTTGGCATAAGCCATCTGGGTGATGTGCTTGCCAGCCTGTGCACGGCGAGGCAACTGGATGTGCTCGAAGCGGAGGTGGTCGAGGCTATGGTCAGCAAGGCGCTGCTTGCCATACTCGCTGGTAACCTCCTTGAGCTGCTCGGTATCGTTGCGGTCGAGAATCCACTGCTCGCGCATTCTTGGCAAGCCTTTCTTCAAATCTACCTGATAGTTAGGGTCGCTGTAAGGACCGCTGGTATCGTAGATGTAAACCGGAGCGTTTGGCTCTGTATGAGGAATGCCGCGCTCATCCTTCACAACAGTAGGAGTGAGGTTAACCTTGGTCATTCCAACCTTGATCTGTGGGAAGAGTTTTCCCTGCATATACGCCTTTTCTCTCTGGGCGTAAGCTTTCTTATCGTTTGGCATAATTTTTTAAAGGTAAAAAGGTAAAAGGGTAAAAAGGTAAAAAGAGCGTTCTTGCTTCTTTGCCTTCATCCTTCATGCCTTTTATTATCTATATTATAATTAATCGTTGAGGAATGCGGTGAGAGGAGAACTTGCCTCAGCACAATCGCTGATGGCTCCGAGACCTGCCTCGTAAGCACGGCGACCGCATACTACTGCTTCCTTGAATGCCTTAGCCATTTCTACAGGATCACCGGCAACGGCGATAGCTGTGTTAACCAGGCAAGCGCTGGCACCCATCTCCATAGCTTCGGCAGCGTGGCTAGGTGCACCGATACCTGCATCTACTACAACTGGAACAGTAGCCTGCTCGATGATGATCTGCAGGAAGTCCTTCATTCTCAATCCCTTGTTGGTACCGATAGGTGCAGCAAGTGGCATCACGGTAGCAGCACCAGCCTCTTCGAGGTGCTTGCAGAGGGTAGGGTCTGCCTGGCAATATGGCAATACCACGAAACCGAGTTTTACCAGTTTCTCGGTAGCCTTCAGCGTCTCGATAGAGTCTGGAAGAAGATAGCGAGGGTCTGGGTGGATTTCGAGCTTGAGCCAGTTGGTTCCGAAAGCCTCTCGAGCCATCTGTGCTGCGAAGACAGCCTCCTCGGCGTTGCGCACGCCACTGGTGTTAGGAAGGAGCTGGATATTTGGGTTCTGCACTATATGAGAGAGCAGGTCGTCCTGCTTGTCTTCGAGTTCGATACGTTTCATTGCAACAGTAACCATTTCTGTTTCTGATGCTTTGATGGCTTCAGCCATGAGGGCATTGTTGTTAAACTTTCCTGTGCCCAAGAAGAGGCGTGAGTTAAATTCTCTGCCTGCGATTACTAATTTTTCCATTGTTTTATTATAGAGTTGTTATTTTTGTTTTCATTTCTGTAGGAAAAGTACTTTTGGGTGATTCTTTTCCGCAGTATTCTGGGACCGTTATCCTCCGCAGAACGCTTTTACGATAACGATGTCTGCTCCTTCTGCGATGATTGTGTTTTCCCATTCATCACGAGGCACCATTTCGTTACTGATAGCTACTGCAACTCCTGTAGCTGGCAAATCGAGTTCCTGGGCTAACTCCCTGATGGTTTTAGCCTGTGTCTCGGTCTCTTTGTTGTTGATAGTTACTTTCATATTCTGTTCGTTTTATATGATGAATAATCCGTTTGTTTACGCTTTTCTATCGCCCGAAAGCGATGATAAGCAAATATGTAATCAAACACGGTGAACTTCCAGATGAAAGCCTTAAGAAAAAAATAAAGCGCTATCAAATATCCCTGCGACAGCATTACCTGCATCAGGTTCAATGGGTATCATCTCAGCCGAATCTTTCAGCACCCCGTGATAATCGCTTGCAAAAGTAATGATAATATCGGAAAAACAATAGAATTTCAAAAATATTTATGCTAAATTAACGCAGAATGCACCTTTCGCTTTACTGGTGTTTCTTTCTGCAATCCGGGCATTCGCCTTTGATGACAAAGGAAATAGAGTGGGGATAAAAGCCTTCGGGCAGCTCGAAACTTGGAATATGGATATTTTCCATACAGAAGGAACGCTGGCAAGATTTGCAGTAGAAATGAATATGCCCGTCGTGATGATCGCAAGCCCCTTTTTCTTCGCAGAGTTCGTAGCAGAGTACGCCTCGCCCATCTTCGAAGGCATGTACCACATCATGTTCCAGAAAGAGGGTAAGGGTACGGAAGATGCTCGACTTATCCATCGAAACCATCTTTCGTTCCAGATTGCTCAGACTCTGCGGGTTCTGTTCGCCCATCAGGGTCTTCATTACGAGTATGCGGTTGGCGGTTGGCCGAATGCCTTTCGATTCCAGCCTGCTGATCATATCTTGTGAGTTCATCGTTTCTTCTTTTTAAAATCTTTACTAACCGGTTGCAAAGATACAAAAAAAGCGTGTAAGTATGGTAACTTACACGCTTTTTCTTTATTTAAACGTAATTACTTTTTGCTTTCAATCTAGTTTATGCCGCAGCATGAAGGGATTGGAACCCTTATACGCAAGCACAACCACGGCTTCTGTTCAAAGCCTCACCATACATTTCCATTGCGGTCATGTAATTTGCAAGAATAGCCTTCAAGGCCTTCTTGATGTTTGCATACATTGTTTTCATAATCGTTATCCTTTTTTTAAAAATTAATACTTGGCATTTCTGCCATTTTCTTTTTCCTTTTGTTCATGAACGGTGGTCAATTTTACTTGCCCATCTCCATGTTGTTGTTTACATTTACAGCCTTGGCAATCATAGCTGCCACAACTGTAAGAATCATTACTGTCGTCATCATAATTTGTTTCCTTTCTTTCTTTGTGGAGCCTCCATGTGAGGTCTCCTGTTTTACATTATCCTTTTACAATCTCACTGTTTTCTGGTGCAAAGGTAATGCCTTTTTCTTGAATATCTGTCACAAAGACATGACAAAATGATGAAAAAGGGGCTTTTTTTGATACACGTCAACTAAACAGCAATGGCGGCTTGATATACGTCAAGCCGCCATGCTGTCATATTGAGAAATGTGTCATATTTCTTATGTTTCTTCGGATTTCTGATGCTAGATCAGTTCCAGAATCTTGTCGAGAATCTTTTCTACGGTTGAAGAATCGGTTGCTTCATCGAGTTTCTGGTTGATTTTCTCTTCCAGTTTCTTGCTTACCTTGTCGGCAGCCTGATCCATGGCCTGGTTTGCCTTGTCTTCCAGTTTCTTCTGAACGGAAGCGCCCAGTCCGTCTTCTTCTGAACCATCGCTGTTATTATCGCTTACCGAAGGGGATTCATCGGTTGATGAGCTGGTGGTTTCTTCTATCTGCAGATTGTCGGCACCTTCCAGCGCCTTCACCATATCATCAGCATTCATCGTGTAAACGCTGCCAAGGATTCCGAAGCTTACGGTGTGCTGCTTGCCATTAAACTCAACGGTTCCCTTAGAGCATACGATATAGTTGTGGTATTCAAAGAGCTGGTTCATCACTTCATCAATAGCGCTTCCTGCCATCATCTTGGCAATGGAACGGATGCTTTGGGTGAAGAAGTTGTTATCACTGGTTTCTGTAGCCTTGTCGATAGCCTTGGCTGCCTCAGTCTTTACCTTTTCTTTATGGGCATCAGGTCCTGGATTGGTTATGGCGAAAACCAGGAAGAGAAGTACGATAAGACCTAAGATGATTTTCCAGAGGGTCTTGCTCGATTTTTTCTTTTCCGGTTCCTGTCTGTAGCCCTGGTTCATTGCTGCGCCGTGCTGAAAGCCTTGCTGGTAAGCTTCCTGCTGTGCCTGCTGGAAACCCTGCTGGTTTGCAGCCTGAAAGTTTGCTGCTTCTGTCCCGTTGTTGCCGGCTGCATCTGCTGATGTTCCTTCTGCATTTTCTTTGTTGGCTGTATTAGCCTTGATAGCTTCTACAGTTTCAAGAACAGTCTTCAGTTCTGCTATTTTCCAAGCTGGAGTCCAGTCTTTCATGCCTTGTGCCCAAACAAGGGTCTCGGGTGTGATAGCCTTCTGAACGAGTTGCTCCAGGCTGAATGGACCCGCTTGCTGTCCGTTATTCTCAATGATAAAATATTCCATCATGTATTCTTTTATATAATATTTTTCTTAAAAGCCTATAAGGAGTTTCTTACACTCTCAATTGCTTATTAGTGTGTAGCTTTCCACCATGCTGTTTTCTCTCTGCCCTTGATAGCTACGCTGTGCTGGCTAGGGTCGGAGATAGAAAGACCGCAATAATTTTTCACTTTAAAGGTTGTACCTCTATAACTCATTAACCCTGTATAAGCCTGTTCGGTATGAGCAGCAGCTTTGATAGTGAGTTTCATCTGTGAAGTATATTTGTCTTTCAGATAGCCGCTCGGAACAAGACTGTCTATGTATACACTCATATCGTAGAAGAGGTTGGGAGAGAAACCATCCAAAGGCTGTATGGAATCGAGCGGAACGGATGATGAGAGGGTATATTTGCTGTTGATTTCCTTCATCACTTGGGCTAGATTGTCCATCTGTCTGCAGTCGATGGCCGCCATGTTGCAGAATGGATCGCTACTATTCTTGTAGAAATTGACAACTCCGTTGACAAATCCTGAGTAGTTGGGTGCAGAACTGTTGAGGTAACTCCATATGGTTTTATATGGAACGCCGGCTCCCATTACTTCGCTACTTGAACTGATCATGAAATTAGTGACGTCTTTCAGTTCGTATGCAGTCTCTACATTGCCCATATAGCATGCATCGAAGAGAATGTATTGCATCTTGGTGCCGCTGAGTTTGATTCCTTCGGCAAGGGTAGGAACGTCGAGAGCGTTTTCTTCTAAACTTACGCTTCCGAAGAAACGGGTGATAGGTTTGTTGGGATCGGGACCATAGTGTATTCCGCTGAAATTGCCGGTAGCGGTAGGGCAGCTGGTGCTTCCTTTCTGAGCAAAACCGGCATTAGGTCTTGCCATATAAGGATAGTTTACCCAATCGCTTTTGTAGGTCCATCCGCAGCCATGAGCTCCGATGATGAGCGAATAATTCAGGGCTTCAGCACGGCGTTTCACCTCATTCAGAATCTCTGCAAATCCTTCTGCTGTAGTATATGTAGCTTCATCGTATGTTTTCAAAGTGTCGCGAATTACGGTTTTCGTATTGCCGTCATATTGAAGATCTATAAGATTGCTCTTCCTGTAATTCTGGCTCATGAAGACCATTACACGCGAATTATTCAAGCCTTTCTTGGCAACAATACCTTCGCAGATACTGTCAACGTTGTTTTCCAAAAAACTTGTGAGACCGGAAGTGTTGGTTCCACCCGTCCAAGGATAGAAGACGAAGATAGTCTGCTTATTGACGCTTTCTACATCAATAGCTTCATCGCCACAACTGGTGAAAGTTGCTGCTAGAGATAGCGTACATATAAATAAGGTGAAAAGCTTCTTGATCATGTTTCTCTTGAAAATATGAAATGTTAAGTGTGAAATGCTAAGTTCTTACACTTAACATTCCGCACTTAACATGATAAATATTAAACTATTATTTCTTCTTGAGTTCCTCGATGGTTGCCTTGAGGGCAGCAATCTTCTCAACAGAGTCGCTTTCCTTCTTGCGCTCCAGGGCTACTACCTTCTCAGGTGCGTGAGCTACGAAGTTCTCGTTGCTGAGCTTCTTGCGTACGCCCATCAGGAAGCCTTCCAAGTGCTTGAGCTGAGCCTCTGCCTTCTCAATCTCGGCAGCTACGTCGATCAGGTCGCCCAATGGTACGGCAAACTCGTCGGTACCTACCATGAAGCTTGACGCATCGGCACTCTTCTCTGCGATGACCTCAATCTTATCAAGGTTCGCCATCTTCAGCGTTACGTCGTTGTAAGCCTCGAAATCGTTCTTGCCTACTACCTGGAGAGACAACTGTTCCTTCTGGGCAATGTTCTTCTGGTTGCGAACGGTACGAACACCGGCGATAATCTGCTTCACAGCCTCAATGTCGGCTGCCAACTTCTGCTCCTCGGTTGTAGGTGCAGGAATATCCAGCTTCTCGCGCATGATGCTCTCGCCATCCTTGCGGTCGTAGATGTGCTGCCACAATTCCTCGGTGATGAATGGCATGAATGGATGCAACATCTTCAGGAGGGCATCGAAGAAGCGGAGGGTAGCGTCGTAGCTCTTCTGGTCGATAGGCTGGCCGTAAGCTGGCTTCACCATCTCCAGGTACCAGGATGAGAACTCATCCCAGAACAGCTTATATACAGTCATCAATGCCTCAGAGATACGGTAGTCCTTAAACTGCTTCTGCATCTCCTCGTTCACCTCCTTGAGCTTGGCATCAAACCACTTCACGGCGATTTCTGCACTCTTAGGCTGCTCGATATCTGCAGTTTCCCAACCCTTCACGAGGCGGAAGGCATTCCAGATCTTATTGTTGAAGTTACGTCCCTGCTCGCAGAGGCTCTCGTCGAAGAGAATGTCGTTGCCTGCTGGAGCACTGAGCATCATACCCATACGAACACCATCGGCACCAAACTTGTCAATCAGAACCAGTGGGTCTGGTGAGTTGCCGAGACTCTTGCTCATCTTGCGGCCGAGCTTATCGCGAACGATACCTGTGAAATATACGTGCTTGAATGGCATCTTGCCACGATACTCGTAGCCAGCCATGATCATACGTGCTACCCAGAAGAAGATGATATCCGGACCAGTTACGAGGTCGGAAGTAGGGTAGTAGTAGTTGATCTCCTCATTGTCAGGATGCTCGATACCATCAAACAGAGAGATAGGCCACAACCATGAAGAGAACCAGGTGTCGAGGCAGTCGCTCTCCTGCTCAAGATCCTCAGCCTTGATGTTGGCGTTCTTCTCCTGAGCGAGCTTCAGAGCCTCCTCTGCAGTCTCAGCTACCACGAAATCCTTCTTGCCGGCATTGTCGAAGTAGTAAGCTGGGATGCGGTGACCCCACCAGAGCTGGCGGCTGATACACCAGTCCTTGATCTGTCTCTTATACACATCTGACGCTGCCGACGACTAGTCGAGTGTAG
>ENA-OZKX01001028-OZKX01001028.1-human-gut-metagenome-genome-assembly--contig:-NODE-1028-length-12172-cov-7.794586_pt1 | contig 12172 bp, 10 predicted proteins | sample MGYA00244831_ERZ653774 | MGnify/ENA primary metagenome ERZ653774 (study PRJEB26926, sample SAMN06165314) | human gut metagenome | biome: ENVO:00009003; feature: ENVO:2100002; material: ENVO:00002003...
ACTAGTCGTCGGCAGCGTCAGATGTGTATAAGAGACAGGTTCTATGAGCGCGCGGGCGTGGTCGAATGCCTCGGCAGCGACGAGCGGCAGGGCAGCCTGACCGCCGTGGGCGCGGTCTCGCCTCCGGGCGGCGACCTCTCCGAGCCTGTCTCGCAGGCGACGATGCGCATTGTCAAGGTCTTCTGGGCGCTGGATTCGTCCCTGGCCTACCGCCGCCACTTCCCGGCCATCAACTGGCTCAACTCCTATTCGCTCTACCTCGACTCGCTGCGCCCGTGGTACAGCGAGCATCTGGGACATGAGTTCCTTGAAAACCGCGAGTGGGCGATGGCAATGCTGCAAGAGGAGTCGAACCTCAACGAGATCGTGCAGCTCGTCGGCAAGGATTCCCTCAGTGCAAAGGACCAGATCACGCTCGAGGTCGCGCGCATGATCCGCGAGGACTTTTTGCAGCAGAACTCGTTTGCCGACAACGACGCCTATTCCGAATACGACCGTCAGGCGCGTATGCTCTCGCTCATCCGCCAGTACGACACGCAGTGCCGCAGCGCGGCAGAGCACGGCGGCGACCTGATGGCGATGTTCGCCATCCCCGCGCGCGAAAAGATCGGCCGCGCCAAGGGCGTGCCCGCCGACCAGTACAAGGACGCCTACGCAAACCTGCTCGTCGAGATGGAGGAGCAGCTCGGCGCGATCGCTGAGAAGGGAGAGAAGGAAGAATGATCCGTGAATATAAGACCATCCGCGAGATTTCCGGCCCTCTGATGGTCGTGGACCATGTGCAGGGCGTCACCTATGACGAGCTGGCGGAGATCGTCCTCTCCGACGGCAGCACGCGCCGCTGCAAGGTGCTGGAGGTCAACGGCGACCGCGCGGTCGTGCAGCTTTTCGAGGCCTCGGCGGGTATCAACCTCGCCGACTCGCGCATCCGCTTTCTGGGCCACCCGCTCCAGCTCGCGGTGTCGCGCGATATGCTCGGCCGCGTCTTCAACGGCATGGGCCAGCCCATCGACGGCGGCCCCGCCATCATCGCCGACGAGCACCGCGACATCAACGGCCTTGCGATGAATCCCGCGGCGCGCAATTACCCCAACGAATTCATCCAGACCGGTATTTCCACCATCGACGGCCTGAATACACTGGTGCGCGGGCAGAAGCTGCCTATCTTCTCCGGCTCGGGCCTGCCGCACGCGCAGTTAGCCGCGCAGATCGCGCGGCAGGCAAAGGTGCTGGACGGCGAGAGCAACTTTGCCGTCGTGTTTGCCGCCATCGGCATCACGTTTGAAGAGTCTGAATACTTCGTCAACGAATTCAAGCGCACCGGCGCCATCGACCGCACGGTGCTCTTTACCAACCTTGCCAACGACCCCGCCGTTGAGCGTATCGCAACGCCGCGCATGGCGCTCACCGCCGCAGAATACCTGGCCTTTGACTGCGGGATGCACGTGCTCGTCATCCTGACGGATATCACGAACTACGCCGAGGCCCTGCGCGAGATCAGCGCGGCGAAGAAGGAAGTCCCCGGCCGCCGCGGTTATCCCGGCTACCTCTACACCGACCTTGCGACGATGTACGAGCGCGCGGGGCGTCAGGTCGGCAAGGACGGCTCGATCACGATGATCCCTATCCTCACGATGCCCGAGGACGACAAGACTCACCCCATTCCCGACCTGACGGGCTATATCACCGAGGGGCAGATCATCCTCTCGCGCGAGCTGTACCGCCGCGGCATCAATCCGCCGGTCGACGTGCTGCCGAGCCTGTCGCGTCTCAAGGACAAGGGCATCGGCGCGGGCAAGACGCGCGAGGACCATTCCGGCACGATGAACCAGCTCTTTGCGGCCTATGCCACCGGTAAGGAGAACAAGGAGCTCATGTCGATCCTCGGCGAGGCGGCGCTCAGCCCAACGGACCTGCTGTACGCCAAGTTCGCCGACGAGTTTGAAAAGCGCTACGTTGCACAGGGGAGCGATGAAAACCGCTCCATCGAGCAGACGCTCGACCTCGGCTGGGAGCTTTTGTCCATCCTGCCGCGCAGCGAGCTCAAGCGCATCAAGCCGGAGTATATCGACAAGTATCTCAAAAAGGACGAGTAAGGGGGGAGAAACGTGCCTGCGACCACTGTCAATCCCACCCGCATGGAGCTCACGCGCCTGAAAGCGCGGCTGCGCACCGCCCAGCGTGGGCACAAGCTCCTCAAGGACAAACGCGACGAGCTGATGAAGCAGTTTATGGAGGTCGTGCGCGAGGACCGCGCCCTGCGCGAAAAGGTCGAGCAGTCGCTCACAAGGGCCTACGGCTCATTCACCGTGGCGAGCGCGCTGATGTCGCCGGAGATGCTCGAGCAGGCGCTGCTGTGTCCGCGCCAGAGCGTATCACTCGACATGAGCAGCGAAAACGTGATGAGCGTCGAGGTGCCGCGCTATGAGTTCAAGCTCGCGAGCGAGGACGGCGGGGATATCTACCCCTACGGCTTTGCCCAGACGAGCGGCGAGCTCGACGATGCCGTGCGCGAGCTGGGCGACATCCTGCCCGATCTTCTGCGCCTTGCCGAGGTCGAAAAGGCGACGCAGCTGCTCGCCGCCGAGATCGAGCGCACGAGACGGCGCGTCAACGCGCTGGAGTACGTCAAGATCCCGCAGATGCAGCAGAGTATCAAGTATATTACGATGAAGCTCGACGAAAACGAGCGCGCCAACACCATCCGCCTCATGAAGGTGAAGGATATGATCCTGCAGGAGGCCATCGAGGAGCGCCGTGAGCTCGACGCAGAAGAGGGAAGCGGCGTGACGGAGCGCTGAAAACCGACAGACGAAAAAGAGGGAGGCAAACGCATGAGCGTTTGCCTCCCTTTTTGGTTGAAGAGTCTTATGCCTGCTTGCCTGCGCTGATCCAGGATTCATCCGACGGGTCGTTGCGGAAGCGGATGAGCCGCGCAACATCGTCGGGGTGGATGTAGTCCTGCTCTGCCGCTACGTCGGCGATGACGTCAAAGTTGGTCAGGCTGTGGTTCTTCACGTTGGCGGCGGCGAGGCGGTCAAGGCCCTTCTGCATCCCGTAGGTAAAGATGCTCGCAACGCCCAGTACCTCCGCGCCCGCTTCACGCAGGACGTTCACAACGTCCAGAACGCTTCCGCCGGTGGAGATGAGGTCCTCGATGACGACGACCTTCTGCCCCGGCTCAAGGCGGCCTTCGATCTGGTTTTTGCGGCCGTGGTCCTTGCCGGACGCACGCACATAGCCCATCGGCAGGCCCATCATGTGGCCGACGATGGCCGCGTGCGCGATGCCTGCCGTGCTTGTGCCCATCAGGACCTCCGCGTCGGGGTAATCGGTGCGGATGAGCTCGCACAGCGCGCTTTCCACCTGTGTGCGCACCTCGGGCGCGGTCAGGAGCAGGCGGTTGTCGCAGTAGACGGGGCTCTTGATGCCGCTGGCCCAGGTGAAGGGCTCGTCGGGCCGGAAAAAGACGGCGCGGATGGAGAGCAGCCCCTCCGCGATCTTGCGCTCTGAATGCTCCATAGTGATCGTTTCTCCTCTCAATTTTTAGTGTGCCGATAAAATGAGTGTTTCGATGCCTGCCGGCGTTTCGGCGATATGCTCGGCGCCGGCGGCGGTCAGCTCTTTGCGGCTGCCGTAGCCGTAGAGCACGCCGATGACCTCGAGCCCTGCGAGGTGGCCGCCGATGACGTCGTGCTCGCGGTCGCCGATCATCACGGCGCGGGAGAGCTCGTCACAGCCGGCAGATTTCAGCGCGGCCTTGACGACATTGACCTTTTTTCCTGCCTCCTTGTCGCCCGCGGGCGCGCCGCAGACGGCTTCAAAGTACGGCATGAGTCCAAAGTGCTCGACGATGCGCACGGCCATGGTGTCGAGCTTCGATGTGGCGACGAAGAGCCGCTTGCCCTGCGCCTTCAGGTGCGCAAGCAGCTCCGGGATGCCGGGGTAGGGGGCGTTGTCGAGCCACCCGTCCTTTTGGTAGTATTCGCGGAATTTTGCGACCGCGGCATCCACGTCCTGCGCGGGGACAAAGCGCGCGAAGGTCTCGCTCAGCGGCGGGCCGACGAAAAACGACAACTCGCGCCAGTCGCGCTCGATGCCGAAGGCACGCAGGGCGTACTGCCCGGCCTTCATGATGCCGGGTCCGGACTCGGTTAGCGTGCCGTCTAGATCAAATAAGATGATATCCCAGCTCATTTTTACCCCACGAACTCGCTGACACAGCGGCGGTAGGCGGCGACGGGGTCCTCCGCCTGCGTGATGGGGCGGCCGACAACGATGTAGTCCGAGCCGATCTCGCGCGCCTTTGCGGGCGTGGTGATGCGCACCTGATCGTCTGCCTTCGCGTCGGCAAAGCGGATGCCGGGGGTGACAGTGACAAATTCCTTCGCGCAGCTCTCGTGGATGCGGCCGGCCTCGAGCGGGGAGCAGACCACGCCGTCAAGACCGGCGGCCATGGCATTTTTTGCGTAGTCGATGACCACTTCCTCAAGGGGACGGTGGATGCCGATCTCATCCTCCATGCTCTGCTGGCTCGTGGAGGTGAGCTGCGTGACGGCGATGAGCAGCGGACGCGTGCCGTCCGCGCGGGTGAGCCCCTCGAGCGCGGCAGACATCATCGCGCGCGTACCGGGGGCGTGAAGGTTGACCATGTCCACATCGAGGGAGGAGAGCACGGCCATCGCCTTTTTTACGGTGTTGGGAATGTCGTGCAGCTTGAGATCGAGGAAGATCTTGTGCCCGCGCGCCTTGATCTCGCGCACGATAGCGGGGCCCTCGGCATAGAAGAGCTCCATGCCGATCTTCACGAACGGCTTCTCGCCGGTGAAGCGGTCGAGAAACGCGAGCGTTTTTTCCTTGCTGTCAAAATCCAGCGCAATGATAACGTCCTTACCCATGGTGGGCACCTCCTATGATATCGTTCAAATCGTTGATGTTGTATTTCTGCATGACGCGGGGCAGGTCCTCGACGATGCGGCGGCAGGCGAAGGGATCGACAAGGTTGGCAGCGCCCACCTCGACCGCCGTTGCGCCCGCGAGCATCAGCTCGATGACGTCCTCGGCGCTCATCACGCCGCCGAGACCAACGACGGGGATGCGCACCGCTTCGTAAACCTGCCAGACCATGCGCACGGCGAGCGGGAAGATCGCGGGGCCGGACATACCGCCCGTGCCGTTGGCAAGCAGCGGGCGCTTCGTTCTGGGGTCGATGCGCATACCCATGACGGTATTGATGAGGCTGATACCGTCCGCGCCTGCGTCCTCACAGGCCTTGGCAATGTCCGCAATGCTCGTGACGTTGGGGGAGAGCTTGACGATGACGGGCTTTTTGACCGCGTCTTTCACCGCGCGCGTGACCGACGCGGCGGCCTTGGGGTCGGTGCCGAAGCTCATGCCGCCGCCGTGGACGTTGGGGCAGGAGATGTTCACCTCAAGCCAGCCGACCTGCGGGCAGGCGTCGAGCTTCCGGCAGACCTCGACATATTCATCGAGCGAAAAGCCGCTGATATTTGCCATGACAGGCTTGTGGAAAACGCGCGCGAGCTTGGGAAGCTCCTCGGCGATGACCGCGTCCACGCCGGGGTTCTGAAGGCCCACGGCGTTGAGCACACCGCTTTGCATCTCGGCGATGCGCGGCTGGGGATTGCCGAGGCGGGGCTCGCGCGTCGTCCCCTTAAAAGAGAACGTGCCGAGGCAGTTGATATCGTAGAGCTCCGCGAACTCGTAGCCGTAGCCGAAGGTGCCGCTCGCGGGAATGACGGGGTTATCGAGCGGAAGAGAGCAGAGCGTGACGTTCGTTTTTACCATTTGATCTCCTCCCTTCCGAATATGGGACCCTCGCGGCAGACGCGCTTGGGGCCGTTCACCGTGTCGATCGTGCAGCCCATGCACGCGCCGAAGCCGCAGCCCATGCGCGCTTCCAGACTGATCTGGCCGGGCCGGTCCGTCTTTTCGCACAGCGCTTTGAGCATCGGCAGCGGCCCGCAGGCGCAGACGGTGTCGAAGCGCTCCGGCAGCGCGTCGGTCACAAGGCCGCGCACGCCATAGCTGCCGTCCGCTGTTACGATGACGGTCTGCACGCCGAGCGCTTTGAATTCATTTTCATAGAAAACATCCGCCGATGTATTGAAGCCGAGAACGGCGACGGGCGTTTTGCCCGCGGCAAGGAGGCGCCTGGCAAGGCCGTAAAGCGGCGCTGCGCCGATGCCGCCGCCGCAGAGCAGCGTCGTTTTTCCACAGGCGGCAACGTCGAAGCCGTTTCCGAGGCCGTAGAGCGTATCGAGCGTCTGTCCGGCGGTACAGCGGGAGAGCCAGTCCGTTCCGCCGCCGACCACCTTGTAGAGAAGAGTGACGGTGTTTTCCTCCCAGTCGCAGACGGAAATGGGCCTGCGCAGGAAAAAGCCCGGCAGCTTCAGCTCAAGAAATTGCCCCGGCGCAGTGATGGCTGAGGTGTCGCCCTCGAGCTTCAAGCGGTAGACGCCAGAGGCGATGGGGGCGTTTTCCACGATGGTATAGGTCACTTCGTTCAAAGCGCGTCCTCCTGATAAGAAAATCCCGGCCCACGAGGATGCCTGAAGGCGTCAGCGAGACCGGGAAACAAAATCATATTCAAAATGAGCGGCAGTCATATCATCGGCAGAGGAAATGGTCGTTCCGTCCGAAAAAAAAGCCGTCGCAAAAGGAAACACGACGAGCGGGAGGGGCTGTACGTTTTTCAGACGATAGCGCATCTTCCGTTCCTCCTTTTCGTAGCTTCGGTGCATTATACGGGATATTTGCGGGAATGTCAAGTGCGGATGCGCGGGGCTCGGGCGCAAATGAAAAAATATGCACACTTGTCATGAAAACTTGCCAAATGCGCATTTTGACGGCGGAAAAATGCGGAAAACCGGACACTGCATTGGTGTAAAGTGCTGCAATTTTTGGAACCGGCGCCAGGCAAATCGCACGCTTTTCGACGAAAATCGAAGAGGATGGCGAAAATGTAAAATGATTCGGTTGACAATCGCCGTTCAGACTTTTATACTGAGGGCAACAAAGTTCCACGAACGGAGAAGACAAGACAGATGAAGAGCATTTTCGTTTTTGCATACTACTATTACTTTACTGTGAATTCATAGTAAGGCTAATTTGTGATGCAACGAAAAAGGGCTCTTGAAAAAGATGACTTGATGCGGCACAGGTTAGACCTGTGCCGCATTTTTCGTTCCGGAGATAAAAATTCATGACCGATCTAAGGAGGACACTATCATGATCGTCGTACTCAAGCATGGCGCGGAAGCAGACAAGCGCGAGCAGCTCATCAACTGGCTCAAAAATCAGGGACTTGGCGTGCATATCTCCGAGGGCGAGTACCAGACCGTGCTGGGTCTGATCGGCGATACGGCGCGCGTCGATATGGATCTCATTGAGAGCCTCAGCATCGTCGACTCCGTCAAGCGCGTGACCGAGCCCTTCAAGTGCTGCAACCGCAAGTTTCACCCCGACGACATGATCGTGCAGGTGGGCGACGTCAAGGTGGGCGGCGGCAATTTCTGCATGATCGCGGGGCCGTGCTCGGTCGAATCCGAGGAGCAGATCGTCGCGGTCGCCAAGGCGGTCAAGGCCTCGGGCGCGAATATGCTGCGCGGCGGCGCGTTCAAGCCCCGCACCTCTCCGTATGACTTCCAGGGCCTGAAGGCCGAGGGGATCGAGCTTTTGAAGATCGCCCGTCAGGAGACCGGCCTTCCCATCGTCACCGAGATTATGGGCACGAACTACCTGCCGCTTTTTGAGGATGTCGACCTCATTCAGGTCGGCGCGCGCAATATGCAGAACTTCGATCTGCTGCGCGAACTCGGCAAGCTCAGAAAGCCCATCCTCTTAAAGCGCGGTCTTGCCAGCACGCTCAAGGAGCTGCTGATGAGCGCAGAGTACATCATGGCCGGCGGCAATGAGCAGGTCATCCTCTGCGAGCGCGGCATCCGCACCTACGACGACTACACGAGAAATACGCTCGACCTTGCGGCTGTGCCGATGCTCAAGGAGCTGACGCACCTGCCCGTCATCGTCGACCCGAGCCACGCGACCGGCATTGCGCGTCTGGTCCCGCCGATGGCGCTGGCCGCTGCCGCCTGCGGCTCTGACGGTCTCATCATCGAGGTGCACAACGACCCCATCCACGCGCTGTGCGACGGCGCGCAGTCCCTGCGCCCCGAGCAGTATGATGACCTTGCCAAGGCCGTGCGCCGCGTGAGAGAGGCGGTGCAGGCATGACGGTCGGCATCGTTGGCCTCGGACTGATCGGCGGCTCGTTCGCCAAGGCATATCACGAGGCGGGCGAGCGCGTGCTCGCCTACGACATCGACCGCGATGTCGTGTCGTTTGCCATCATCAGCAGCGCGGTGGACGAAGAGCTTACCGACGGGACAATGGCGGAATGCGACCTCATCCTGCTGGCGGTCTGCCCCGCGGCGGCGGTCGAATGGCTCCGGAAAAACGCGCCGAAGATCGCCTCTCACACGATCGTCATCGACTGCTGCGGCACAAAGCGCACGGTCTGCGCGGCGTGCTTTCCCATCGCCGCGCAGTATGGCATCACCTACCTTGGCGGACACCCGATGGCGGGCACGCAGTTCTCGGGCTTCAAGTACGCCAAGGCGGACCTCTACCGCGGCGCGCCGATGGTGCTCGTGCCGCCGCGCTTTGACGATATCGAGCTTCTGAGCCACGTGAAGGACCTGCTCTCACCTGCGGGCTTTGGGAGCTATTCCGTCACGACCGCCGAGCAGCACGACGAGATGATCGCCTTCACCTCTCAGCTCGCGCACGTGGCCTCGAATGCTTATATTAAGAGTTCCACGGCGAAGAAGCATAAGGGCTTTTCCGCCGGCAGCTACAAGGACATGACGCGCGTTGCGTGGCTCGCGCCCCATATGTGGGCGGAGCTCTTCATGGAGAATAAAGAGTTCCTGCTCAGGGAGATCGACTGCTACATCGAGCATTTGAGCGAGTATAAGACCGCCATGGAGCAGGGCGATGAAGAGACCCTCATCCGTCTTCTGGACGAGGGCAAGAAGAGAAAGGAAGAGGTGGACGGCTGATGCGAAGCATTCATATCAAGGCCTCGCGCGAATACGATGTGCTGGTCGAGCGCGGACTTTTAGACCGTGCGGGCGAGCTGCTCAAAGAGGTCAGCACCCCCGGCATGGCCGCCATCGTGTCGGACGATACGGTCTATGCGCTCTACGGCGAGCGCACGGTCAAGGCGCTGGAAAAGGCGGGCTACCGCGTGCATTCCTTCGTCTTCCCCGCGGGCGAGGGGAGCAAGAACCTCTCGACCTACGCCGATGTGCTGCACTTCCTCGGTGAGCACCGCTTCAGCCGCAGCGACGTGGTCGTGGCGCTCGGCGGCGGCGTGGTGGGAGACCTTGCGGGCTTTGCCGCGGCGACCTATCAGCGCGGCATGGGCTTTGCCCAGATCCCGACGACGCTGCTGGCCGCGGTGGACTCATCCGTCGGCGGCAAGACCGCCGTCGATCTGCCCACGGGCAAGAATCAGGCGGGCAGCTTTTATCAGCCCTGCCTCGTCATCTGCGACCCCGACACGCTCGAAACGCTTCCCGAGGAGCAGTACCGCTGCGGCTGCGCCGAGATCATCAAATACGCGGTGCTCGGGAACGCGGCGTTTTTTGAAGAGCTTGATGAAACACCCGTGCGCGAGCAGTATGAGCACGTGATCGAGGTCTGCGTGCAGATGAAGCGCGACATTGTCGGCGCGGACGAGTACGACCTCGGCCGCCGCCGCACGCTGAATCTGGGCCACACCTTCGGCCACGCGGTGGAGCAGTGCAGCGATTTTTCGCTCCTGCACGGCGAGGCGGTGGCTATCGGCATGGCGACCATCACGCGCGCGGCGGTCAAGCGCGGGCTGTGCAGCGAGGAAACGCTGACGCGCCTGCTCGATATCCTGCACCGCTACGGTCTTCCGACCGAGACGGGCTATGCGCTCGACAGGCTCTATGAGGCGGAGCTGGTCGATAAGAAGATCTCCGGCGGCAAGATGCACCTCATCGTGCCGGAAAAGATCGGTCAGGTGCGCGTGGAGACGATCCCCGTCGAGGCGCTGCGCGACTGGATGCAGGACGGTGGCATCCGATGAAACGAACGATTCCCTGCGGCGCGCGCACGGGGCGCGTGCATATCCCGGCCTCCAAATCGCAGGCGCACAGGCTTCTCATCTGTGCGGCGCTCGGCGAAGAAAAAACGGAAGTCGTCTGCGACGGCATCTCTGCCGATATCGCGGCGACGGCCAAGTGCCTCAGCGCCCTTGGCGCAGATATCGAACAGACGGAGACAGGCTTTTTCGTCTCGCCGATCCAAAAAGTGCCCGAAGGCCGCTGTGACCTCTACTGCGGCGAGAGCGGGTCGACGCTGCGCTTCCTGCTGCCCGTTGTCGGCGCGCTCGGCGCGCAGGCGGCCTTCCACCGCGAAGGGCGGCTCCCTCAGCGGCCCCTCGCCCCGCTGGACGGTGTGCTGAGGGCGCACGGCATGGAGCTTTTTGAGGATGGCGACCTGCTTTTATGCGGCGGGCAGCTTGCGGCCGGAGCCTACGAGATCGCAGGCAATGTGTCCTCTCAATATATTTCGGGCCTTCTCATGGCGCTGCCGCTGCTGAGCGGCGACAGCATTCTCGCAGTGACCGGCCCGCTCGAATCCGCAGCTTACGTTGCGATGACGGAGGACGCGCTGCGGCTGTCGCAAATCGAATTTCCGAAAAATGGCGCGGCATATGCGATCCCAGGCGGGCAGGAGTTCCGCCTGCCAAGGCGCACGATCGTCGAGGGCGACTGGTCGAATACGGCGTTTTTCCTCTGCATGGGCGCGCTGTCGAAAGAAGGCGTGACCGTCGAGGGGCTGAATTTGCAATCCTCGCAGGGGGACCGGGGCGTGTTGGACGTTCTGCGCGCGTTCGGCGCAGAGGTCTCAGAACATGGCGACGCCGTGACCGTTAAAAGCGGTAAGCTCCGCGGCGTGACGATCGACGCGTCTCCCATCCCCGATCTCATCCCCGTGCTGAGCGTTGTCGCGTCGGTCGCGGAGGGGGAGACGCGGGTCGAAAACGCCTACCGTCTGCGCCTCAAGGAGTCCGACCGCCTCGCGAGCACGGCAAATTTGCTGCGCGCGCTCGGCGGACAGGTGGAGGAGAAGGAGGACGGCCTTGTCATCACGGGCGTCTCCGCGCTGCACGGCGGGGAAGTCGAAACGCAGAATGACCACCGCCTTGCAATGTCCGCCGCCACAGCCGCCTGCGCCGCAAAGGGTGAGATCACAGTCGATAACGACGGCTGCGTGGCAAAGTCCTATCCCCGTTTCTGGGAGGACTTTGGCAGCCTGAAGGGAGAGAGCCTATGAGCAGCACCTACGGTGAAAATCTGCGCCTGACGATTTTCGGTCAGTCGCATTCCCCGGCCATCGGCGTGACGGTCGAGGGCATTCCGGCAGGCGAGAAAATCGATCTGGACGAGCTCCAGCGCTTTTTGAATCGCCGCGCGCCGGGCAAAAACGCCTGGTCGACGCCGCGCAAGGAGGCCGATGCGCCGGAGATCCTCTCCGGCCTTGTGAACGGCTATACCTGCGGCGCGCCGCTCACGGCCATCATCCGCAATACGAATACCCGCTCGCAGGATTACGCGAATCTTGCCGTCACGCCGCGCCCCGGTCACGCCGACTACACCGCCGAGGTCAAATACGGCGGCTATCAGGACCGCGCGGGCGGCGGGCATTTTTCGGGCAGACTCACCGCGCCGCTGTGCATCGCGGGCGGCATCTGCCTGCAAATACTTGCGCGCGAGGGCATCACGGTCGTGAGCCGCATCGCCTCCATTGCGGGCATTACTGACGAAGGTGAGCTGACAGGCTCGCTTGCTGGCAAGGAGTTCCCCGTCGTCAGCGATGCGCGCGGCGAGGAGATGCGAGAGGCCATCGCAGCGGCACGCGAAGCGGGCGACAGCGTCGGCGGCGTCATCGAATGTGCGGTTTTCGGCGCGCCCGCGGGCCTTGGTGACCCGATGTTCGGCGGCATGGAAAACAGGATCGCCGCGGCGATGTTCGGCATTCCCGCGGTCAAGGGCGTGGAATTCGGCGCGGGCTTCGGCGTGTCGAAGCCTGTCTCTTATACACATCTGACGCT
>ENA-OZKX01001031-OZKX01001031.1-human-gut-metagenome-genome-assembly--contig:-NODE-1031-length-12159-cov-7.196464_pt1 | contig 12159 bp, 9 predicted proteins | sample MGYA00244831_ERZ653774 | MGnify/ENA primary metagenome ERZ653774 (study PRJEB26926, sample SAMN06165314) | human gut metagenome | biome: ENVO:00009003; feature: ENVO:2100002; material: ENVO:00002003...
GCATACGAGAGTTCTGCCTGTCTCGTGGGCTCGGAGATGTGTATAAGAGACAGCTCATAGAACTGCGCGAGGCGCGAGGACAGGTACGCAGGATAGCCCTCTTCACCGGGCATTTCCTCCAGACGGCCCGACATTTCGCGCAGCGCCTCCGCCCAGCGGGAGGTCGAGTCCGCAATGACCGCGACGGCATAGCCCATGTCGCGGAAGTATTCGGCGATGGTGATGCCGGTATAGATGCTCGCCTCGCGCGCCGCGACCGGCATATCCGAGGTGTTGGCGATCAGCACCGTGCGCTTCATCAGGCTCTCGCCCGTGCGCGGGTCGATGAGCTCGGGGAACTCGCGCAGAACGTCGGTCATCTCGTTGCCGCGCTCGCCGCAGCCGATGTAAACGACGAGGTCCACGTCCGCCCACTTAGCCAGCGCGTGCTGCATGACGGTCTTGCCGCTGCCGAAGGGACCGGGGATAGCCGCCGTACCGCCCTTGGCCACGGGGAAGAACGTATCCACGATGCGCTGGCCGGACTGAAGCGGCGTGACGGGCGGATACTTTTTCGTATAGGGACGGCCCACGCGCACGGGCCACTTCTGGATCATCGTGAGCTCCTTTGTCTCGCCCCTGTCGGTCTCGACCACGGCGACAACATCCTCTACCGTGAAGCTGCCGGAGCGGATCTCCTTCACGGTGCCGCTCATTTTAGGCGGCAGCATGATCTTGTGCAGAATCGACGGCGTCTCCTGCACGGTGCCGAGCACGTCGCCGCCGATCAAATGGTCGCCGGCCTTGGCAACGGCCGTGAAGTCCCACTTCTTGTCGCGGTCGAGCGCGGGGACCTCTTCGCCGCGCGGCAGGAAGTTGCCGCCGGTCTTCTGGCGGATGACCTCCAGCGGGCGCTGGATGCCGTCGTAAATGTTCTCAATGAGGCCGGGGCCGAGCTCGACCGAGAGCGGTGCGCCGGTCGTCACGACCTCCGCGCCGGGGCCGAGGCCCGAGGTCTCCTCATAGACCTGAATGGCGGCGGAATCGCCGCTCATCGTCAGAATTTCGCCGATGAGCCGCTGCTCGCCCACGCGGACCACGTCCGCCATATTCGCTTCCGAAAGTCCCGACGCCACGACCAGCGGGCCGGAGACCTTAACGATCTTTCCCATAAGGCTTTCGCTCCTTTTTTACAAAATGTCCGCGCCGACGGCCTTTTCCGTAGCCGTGCGCACGCCCGCCATGCCGATGCCGAGGCTTCCCTCCCGCCCGGGGATGAGGATGATCGCGGGGGCAAGGTCCTCGCGCCGCCGCTCGATCTCAGCCGGGATCTGCGCGGCGAGATGCTCGGTCAGGTAGATGATGGCGTAGTTTTCCTTCGCCATGCGGTGGATGGCGGCTTTCGCCTGCTCGCCGGTCTCGGCGATGCAGGCCTCAAGGCCGAGGGCACGGAAGCCGAGCACGCTGTCGCGCCCGCCGATGACTGCGATCTTGTTCATCTGCCGCCCTCCTTACAAATAGCTCAAGCGCAGGCGCGCGCGGATGTCCTCCGCGTCAAGCCCCGCGAGCTTACCGGATAAAATGGTGCGCACGGCGGTGAATTCCGCCTCCTTCGCGCTCAGATAGCCCACGATGACCTCGGGGCCAAAGGGGGTTCTGCGCGCCCGCTGCAAATACCGCACGAGCGCATCGTCACACGCGCGCTCAAAGGCCGTCAGGCTGCCGTTGCCGCCCAGCGTTGCCGCCGCGAGCTCTCCCGCGGGCGAAAGCGCGCTGCCGCACGTCAGCTCCGCCAGCCGGTCGCCGCGCGCGGTCTTGAGCTGGTTTGCCGGGATGTGTCCGCCCGGCAGCAGCGCCGCGGACAAAAGCTCATCCGACGCGCCCATGCGCTGGGCACGCACCAGCGTGCGCAGGTTGATCGCGTCGATCTGCAGGGCGACATAGCCGATGAGAAACTCATTTCCCGTCGCCCCCGCAAGCTCGCTCATCTCTTCAAAGCAGGCCCGGTCCAGCGTCAGTTCGGCCTGACGGACATCTCCGCCCTCGGCCTCCTTCTCCGCCTGCGCCATCGCGCGGCCCATGCGGGAGGAAAGCATCCCCCGCTCGCCGCGCAGCAGCGCCGCAGCGTCATACCGTCCGCAGCCAATAACAAGGCGCGAGACATCCTCGCCCGTGAGCTTTGCCTTCAGCGCAAGCTTTGCGTTGTGATAGTCGTACTTGAGCTGAAAAAGCTCGACCAGGCGCTTGTCCGGCGCAAGCACCGCGACCTCGCGGTAGAGCTCCGCGCGCGAAAGCGCCAGCAGATGCTCCACCTCCCCGAGCGTGCAGTGCTCGATCGGCGGATAGCCGCACTCGATGAGCAGCTTGCAGCTCTCCTCCGCGGTGGGCGCTTCCAGCATCCGCTCGGAAAGCGCCTGTGTCAAAAGGTGCGCTTCGCGCGCGTGCAGCGCCGCAGAGACCGCTGCATAATTCGTATCCCGATACTGCTGCACCGCTTCTCCCCTCCCTTACTGTGCAAAGAGGAGTTCGGCCGCGCCGCGCTCGGTCCTCTCGCGCGAGAGCGCGAGAAGCGTTTCAAACGAGCAGTTCACGTCGCACTCCCGGCTCACGAGCAGGAAGCCCGCGCGGATATCCGCGCACCGGTCCGAGAGCGTCAGGCTTGCCCCCAGCTCGCGGTTTGCCCGCTCGGTGAGCTCACAGCCAATGGCATCGTGATCCTTCTGAGAGAGCAGGAGCTCCTCCGTCCCCGTGCTCACGGCACGCTTGAGAAGATGGACGAGGAGGTCAAGGTATTTTTCCTTCGGCATCCCGCACAGCTTCTCCAGCGCGCGGTCGTAGGCCTCGGCAAGCACCGCCTGCTGTGCGGAAAGCGTCAGCTTGCGCGTTTCCATCTCTGCCGCCGAGCACAGGCGCTCGTAGCGCTCCTGCGCCGCCTGTTTCGCGCGCTGCGACAGGGCCTCGCGCTCCTGTTCGGCGCGCTTTTCGCTCTCCTGCCGCATTTCCCGGAGCTGGCGCTCGGTCTGCCCGTTCAGCTCGCTCAGCGAGCGGGCCGCGTCCGCTTCCATGCGCGCGGTGATCTTTTCCATTCCGTTCATTGCGTTTCCGCCTTTCCGTCAGCGTCTCAGCCGATGTTGAGCAGCATCATGATCGACGCCAGCAGCGAAAGGATCGCGTAGAACTCGACCACGATGCACAGCACCATGCCCTTTGACCAGTGTTCAGGCTGGCGCGCCAAGATGTTGATCGATCCCGCGGCGACGCGGCCCTGCGCAACTGCCGAAATGCCGCCGCCGATGGCGATGGGCATACAGGCCGCGAAGTAACGAAGCCCCTCCTGAAGCGACATATCGACATATGTGCCGTTCAGCACGCCCATGCGCATCAGGCAGAGGAAGCCGATCACCAGACCGTACAGGCCCTGCGTGCCGGGAATGACCTGCAGGATCATCACCTTACCGAATTTGCTCGGATCCTCGCACAGAAGCCCCGTACCGGCTTCACCGGCAAGGCCCGTGCCGCGCGCGCTGCCCGCGCCCGCAAGACACACTGCCAAACCCGCGCCCAGCATACCGATGGCGCCGCCCGTCGTCAGTTCAAAAATACCCATGATTATCCTCCTTACGGTTTTTCCGTTTTTTTATTTATTGCAGATCGACATATTCCGTGTCCAGCGTCATGGGACGGAACGGCTTTCCGCCGTCGACGTAGAACTTGTTGAAAAATTCAAGGCACTGCAATCTCAGGTCGTGCACATAGCAGCCGAGGAGATTGAGGCCGAAGTTCATCGCGTTGCCGAGCATTGAGATGATGACGAACGCCACCACGTTCCCCGGCATTGCCGCGAGCATATTGAAGACCTGCGCGATCACGCTGCCGGCGAGCATCAGCGCCATCAGGCGCGTGTAGGACAAAATGTCGCCGAAGTAGCCTGTCACGTGGTTGTAGACCGAGCCGAAAACGCCCGTGAGCTTTCCCCAGCCCTTGCCCTGCACGATGGGGCCGAGCAGCACCAGCGCGCAGCCGAGGTACAGCACCGCCGTTCCCTTTTTGAGCACTGCCAGCGTAATGCCGAGGAATACGAGCCACCAGGTGACCTCTTCAAAAAAGGCGTCGAGGAATTTCTTCCGCTTGCACTTTTCGATGAGGCTGATGGCCATGCCCGTGATGATCTGCACAAGGCCCAGCGCCATCGAACCGATCAGGATCATCGTCAGATCGTCGAGCGGGTCGAAGAGCTTTGGCAGCGCAAAGACCGTGCCGGGGCTGACGATGGCGACAAGCTGGGTCAGGAAGTCACCGAAAAAGCCGCCCGTCATCGCGCCCACGATGAAGGTGCTGAGACCGCAGAGGCCAAGCAAACTGAACAGCTCTCCGCTCGTTCCCTTGGGGCGGTACTTTTTGCTGATGATGACCGAGGCGATCATCATGAGTAAGCCGTAGCCCATATCCGCCATCATAATGCCGTAGAACAGAATGAAGAACGGCGCCATCAGCGGGTTCGGGTCAAGCGTGCCGTAGGCCGGGAGCGAATACATCTCCGTGACCATATTGAGCGGCCGCGTCAGCTTGTTGTTTTTGAGCTGCACGGGCACCTTCGGGTACTCTTCCTCCGTCGGATCGCGCATTTCGACCGCGCAGGTAAACGGCGCAAGCGTTTGTTCAAGCGCCCCGCAGCGGTCGGCAGGCAGCCAACCCTCGAGCAGGAAGGCCTTGTCCGTTTCAACAAGGCGGCTCTTGGCCTCCTCGCGCCGCAGCGTGATGGCGGCGCGGTCGCTCGCGCGCAGCAGCAGCGCCCGCTTATCGCCAAGGCCCGCCATATGCGCTTCGATATCCTGCTTCTCCCTTGAAAGCTCGTCAAGGCGCGCCTTCGCGCGCTCGTCGTTCTCCTTCGCCGTGCCATGCAGACCGCGGAAGCCCACGGGAGAAAACCCGATCTCGCGCAGCGCGGCCATCGCCCGGTCCTTCACGCTCTCGTGGCAGGCAATGAAAAGGTAGCGCAAAGAGCGGTCCGCCGATGCCTGCTGCCACAGGGCAAGGCCGTCAAAATCCGCGCAGACGGCGTTCAGTGCCTCGTCCGTCACCGCTATGCCGACCGTTCCAAACGCCGCGCACAGCGCGCCGTCCTCCCGGTCGAGCGGTACGTCAAGCGTCAGCCACGGGGCGAGGGACGCGCGCAGCGTCTCCTCCTTGGTGCGCTCGCTCTCGATCTCGCCGAGGCGTCGCTGCCGGTCGTTCAGCGCATCCGCCGCGGCCTTTGCCGCCTCTGCGTTCTCCGCGCTGAAAAACTCCTCGCGCGTGACCGCCGCGCGCTTGCGGAACATTCCCTTTTTCTCCGGTGCGTACCGGTCCAGCGCCGCAAGCGCCGTGCGGTACGATCGCGCGCTCTCCTGGGCGGAAAGCAGCGCCCTGTCGTCCGGGCGGGCAAAGCCCTCATGCAGCGCGTCCTCCGCGCCGTCCACCCCGGAGACCTCTACGCATCCCATGTCCTGCAGCGCCTTGAGCAGCGCTTCGCGCTCGCTCTCGAGCCCCACAAGACGCAGGTGCTTCATTGCTACGATAGCCATTCGCTTTTCACAACCTCTTCCGCGATCCACTGCGCCGCGCGCGGTAATCTCTCGCGCGCCGCCTTCTGCATCCTTTCGCACGCCGCGTGCGCCTCCGCGAGCGTCTTTTCCGTCTGCTGCTCCGCGCGCTGCTCGGCGTCTGCCATCAGCTGTCTCGCTTCCACATCGCAGTTGCGGCGGTTATCCTCCAGCAGACGCGCGCAGGCCCGCTGCTCCACGGCGAGCTGCTTCTTCGCTTCCGCCTGTGCTGCGGCATATTCCTCTGCAAGCCGTTTTTCCAGTTCTTGCACGGCAAGCAATTCCTCCATTGCCATTCCGGTCCACCTCGTCTTTCTCGGCGCCGTGTGCGGCGCTGTTGATTTTCACTATTATAGATGAATTAAATAAATAAATCAAGATTTATTTAATCTATAACCTTCTTATCTTCGGTCATTGCATCCTCTTTCTTTTATGCTATCTTTATACCACACTTTTCCCGGCGATTCCATGTGCACTCACCTCTTTTTGTGCAGTCTCATCCATTCTTTACAGTTCGTTCATAATAGTCTGCCCGTTTTTGCAGGCACAATGACGCTTTCCCGTCATTTCCGCAAAAAAAGGCGGAGGCCGAATCCCTTCGGTCTCCGCCCTCGCGGGAAGCGTTTTTCACTTGTCCTCGCGGACGAACATGATAAGAAAGCTGACCGTCAGCAGCGCGCAGGACACCCAGATCCCGCGCTCGGCGAAATACTTCGTCAGCAGCGCGCCACAGCCCGCGCCCAAAGCAAAGAGACCGATCACGCCGAAATACGTCAGCGCCTTGTGCAGCACCTCGCGGTCGTGCGTGTGAAAATAGGCGCACAGCGCGTCCGTGCCGCTGCGCATATTGCCGATGCACATGGTGCTGGCATACGCGTGTCCGCGCACCTTGCGGAAGGTCTGCACCTGCATGGCGCAGACGAAGGAAACGAGCGCGTTGGCCGGTGTGTTGAAGCACTGCGGCAAAAAGCCGACGAAAAACAGCAGCACGATCTCCACCAGAATGATGAGCTGGCGCCAGTGGACCTTTTCCATGCGCTTATAGCGCCGGTGCACACACTCTGCCACGAAAACGCCCGCCATAAACGACAGCACCGGCACAAGATAGCTCGCGCTGAGCGCCCATTCCCCTTCAAACAGGTGGGCGCTGAAGAGCACGATATTGCCCGTCTGCGCGTTGGCGAAGACCTTTCCGCGGCAGAGGTAGGTATAGGCGTCCTGCAGGCCGCCGGAAAGGACGATGAACACAGCCGTCAGCATCGATTCCGACATCTGGCCGTGTGCTTTTTTTGCAAGGGTACTCATGCTATCTCTCTTCTCTCTCCGTTTTTTGCCGTTACAGGTCAATATGCCCGTCCGCCGCAGCAGCATCCTTCAAAAGCGGTCCGCACTCGTCCAGGAAGCGCTCCACCTGCTGCCTGCAGCGGCCGATGTAGAGCTTCGGCTCCATCACATGATCGAGCTCCGCGCGCGTCATGCCAAAGGCGCTGTCGCCCGCCAGACGGTCCAGCAGGTCGCACGGCTCGCCCTCTTTCATGCGGGCGGTCGCGGCCATGGAATGCTGGCGGATCTTCTCGTGCAGCTCCTGGCGGTCGCCGCCGCGCTTGACGGCCTCCATCATGATGTTTTCGGTCGCGAGGAACGGCAGATACTCGCGCAGCGTGCGCTCGACGATCTTCTCGTTCACGTGCAGGCCGTTGGTCACGCTCTGGCACAGGCGCAGCACTGCGTCGGCGCAGAGGAATCCCTCCGGCAGCGAGATGCGGCGGTTGGCCGAGTCGTCGAGCGTGCGCTCGAGCCACTGGGTCGAGGCCGTCATCGGCGCGTTGGCCGCGTCAGCCATCAGATAGCGGCTGAGCGAGCAGATGCGCTCGGAGCGCATGGGATTGCGCTTATACGGCATCGCGGACGAGCCGATCTGATTCTTTTCAAACGGCTCTTCGACCTGGCGGTCGTGCTGGAGCAGGCGGATATCGTTTGCCATGCGGTAGGCGCTCTGCGCGATGGACGAGAGCACATTCAGAATGCGGCTGTCGGTCTTGCGCGGATAGGTCTGGCCGCTGACGGAGAAGCACTTTTCAAAGCCGAACTCCGCGGCGATGCGGTGATTCATCTCGTCGACCTTATCACCGTCGCCCTCGAAGAGGTCGACAAAGCTCGCCTCCGTGCCGGTCGTGCCGCGGCAGCCGAGAAAGCGCATCGAGCCGATGACAAAATCCAGCTCCTCGAGATCCGCGCGGAAGTCCTGCATCCACAGCGTGGCGCGCTTGCCGATGGTCACGGGCTGCGCGGGCTGATAGTGCGTGTAGCCGAGCGTCGGCGTTTCGGCGTATTCACGCGCGAACGAGGCAAGGTTGCGCATCACACTGAGAAGCTGCCCTCTCAGATATCTGAGGCCGTCGCGATAGAGGACAAGGTCGGCGTTGTCGGTCACATAGCAGCTCGTCGCACCGAGGTGGATAATGCCGGCGGCAGAGGGCGCGGCCTTGCCGTAGGCGTACACGTGCGCCATCACGTCATGGCGCACCTCGTGCTCGCGCTTTTCCGCGACGTCGTAGTCGATATCGGTGATGTGCGCGGCAAGCTCATCGACCTGCTCCTGCGTAATGGGCAGGCCCAGCTCATGCTCGGCACGCGCCAGCGCCACCCACAGCCTGCGCCAGGTCTGAAAGCGCATATCGGGGGAAAAGAGGTGCAGCATATATTCGGATGCATAGCGGGACGAAAGTGGGGACTCGTAAATATCCTTGCGCATAGGATTCTCCTTTTCTTTCTCAGCGGTTGCTGTTTGTATTTTATATAGGATCGGTCAAAGTTGCAACAGAAAAGTAAAGAGGGGGCCTTCGTCCCCTCTTTACTTTCTATTCTCAGCGGATGATCAGGCTCTCGCGCTCCGCGCCGACGGAAACGAAACCGATGTGGCAGCCGATGGCCTTTTCCACGTATTCGACATAATTGCGCGCATTCTCGGGCAGGTCCTCCCACTTGCGCGCGCCGGAGATGTCGCACTGCCAGCCGGGAAGGTACTCGATAACGGGCTTGGCGTCCTGCAGCAGCACGGGGAACGGGAAGTCGTCGGTCTGCTCACCGTTCAGCTCATAGTGCGCGCAGACGGGGATCTTGTCCATATAGCTCAGCACGTCGAGCTTCGTGAGGGCGATGTTCGTCGCGCCCTGCGTTTCCACACCGTAGCGCGTGGCGACCAGATCGATGGGACCGACACGGCGGGGCCTGCCCGTCTTTGCACCGTACTCCTCGCCTGCATCGCGCAGCTTCTGCGCCTCCTCGCCAAACCACTCGCAGACGAACGGGCCCTCGCCCACGCAGGACGAGTACGCCTTCACCACGCCCACGACCTCGTCGAGCTTCGCCGTGGGAAGGCCCGAGCCGACGGGCGCATAGGCCGCAACAGCGTTGGAGGAGGTAGTGTAGGGATAGATGCCGTAGTCGAGATCGCGCAGCGCACCGAGCTGCGCTTCAAACAGGATGGACTTGCCCTCCTTCTGCGCGTTTTTCAGGAAGCGGCCGGTGTCGGTGATATAGGGCTTGATCGCGCCGCAGTAGGTCTCGACCCAGCTCATCAGCTCGTCCATCGTATAGCCCTTTGCGCCGTAGACCCTCGTAAGGGTCAGATTCTTCCACTCCAGAAGGTCGGCAAGGTGCTCTTTGAGATGCTCGGGATGCAGCAGTTCGCCCGCCATCACCGTCTTTTTCTGATACTTGTCGGAATAGAACGGCGCGATACCCTGCTTGGTCGAGCCGTACTTCTTGTCGGCAAGGCGCGCCTCCTCCAGCCCGTCCAGCTCGCGGTGCCAGGGCAGCAGCAGCGACGCGCGGTCGCTGATCTTCAGGTTATCCGGCGTGATGGCGACGCCTGCGGCGCGGATGGCATCCATTTCGCTCAGCAGATTCTCGCAGTCCAGCGCCACGCCGTTGCCGAGGATGTTGACGACGCCCTCGCGGAAAATCCCGCTCGGCAGCAGGTGCAGGGCGAACTTGCCCTTTTCGTTGACCACCGTGTGGCCCGCGTTGCCGCCGCCCTGATAGCGGATGACGATATCATAGTGGTTGGTCAGGTAGTCGACCATGCGGCCCTTGCCCTCGTCGCCCCAGTTGATGCCTACGATCGCACAATTTGCCATAAAAATAACCTCCGATCAGTATCCCGGGCCGCACCGCGGCCTGTTGCTTCTCATTTTTTGACCGTGTTATTATAGTCACATTTTCATTCTAAGAAAAGAGTTAATTTTGCATAGTTGCTATTAGTTTTTCTTATACCTCGTGCCGTTTCATTTTACCGCGGGATACTGCACTATTCCCCGTCATTGCTGACGTTTCGTCAATTGTGTCCAAACTTTCCGCCCGTATCTTGTCAGTATTTGCGCATACTTTTTCCTTGCATTCACGCCCCTGCTGTGCCATAATTGGTTTGCTGATATGAAAAGCACCACAAGATGTTGTGTGTTAAGCTACTATATTATTCTCAGAAAAGGAGACGGGAGACATGAAGGTCATCAAACGCAACGGCGCGGAAGTGGAATTCGATATCGTCAAGATCATTGCCGCAGTAAGCAAGGCCAACGACGTTGCGGAGGAGGACGCCCGCATGACGCCCGTCCAGATCCAGCGCATCGCCGAGAGCGTGGAGATTGCGTGTCAGAGTCTCGGCCGCGCGCCCACGGTGGAGGAGATCCAGGACTTTGTCGAGCACCAGATCATGGCGCACGGCGCGTTCGAGGTCGCCAAGCGCTACATCACCTACCGCTATACGCGCTCGCTCGTGCGCAAGAGCAACACGACGGACGACAAGATTCTCTCGCTCATCGAGTGCAACAACGAAGAGGCCAAGCAGGAAAACTCCAACAAAAACCCCGTCGTCAACTCCACCCAGCGCGACTATATGGCAGGCGAGGTGAGCCGTGATCTGACGAACCGTCTCCTCCTGCCCGAGGATATCGTCAAGGCGCACGAGGAGGGCATCATTCACTTCCACGACACGGACTATTATGCCCAGCATATGCACAACTGCGACCTCGTGAACCTCGAGGATATGCTGCAAAACGGCACGGTCATCACCGGCACGCTCATCGAGCGCCCGCACTCGTTTGCCACCGCCTGCAACATCGCCACCCAGATCGTCGCGCAGGTCGCGTCCAACCAGTACGGCGGCCAGTCCATCTCGCTGACGCACCTTGCCCCCTTTGTCGACGTATCGCGCCAGAAGATCCGCAAACAGGTGCTCGCCGAGGTCGAAGCCCTCGGTGTCGACCCGACGGAGAGCAAGGTCACCGAAATCGTCGAAAAGCGCCTGCGCGAAGAGATCCGCCGCGGCGTGCAGACCATCCAGTATCAGGTGGTCACGCTGCTGACCACGAACGGTCAGGCGCCGTTCATCACGGTGTTCATGTACCTCAACGAGGCGCGCAACGAGCAGGAAAAGCGCGATCTTGCCGTCATCATCGAGGAGATGCTCGAGCAGCGCTATCAGGGCGTGAAGAACGAGCAGGGCGTGTGGGTCACGCCCGCCTTCCCCAAGCTCATCTATGTGCTCGAAGAGGACAACATCCACGACGATTCGCCGTACTACTACCTCACGCGCCTTGCCGCCAAGTGCACGGCGCGCCGCATGGTGCCCGACTACATCAGCGAAAAGAAGATGCTCGAGCTCAAGGGCGACGTGTACCCCTGCATGGGCTGCCGCAGCTTCCTGACGCCCGACCGCTTCACCGACGCGGGCATCGGCAACATCGCAAACGCCGGCAATTACGTCCCCGGCAAGCACAAGTATTACGGCCGCTTCAACCAGGGCGTCGTGACCATCAATCTGCCGGATGTGGCGCTGTCCTCCGGCGGCAATATCGACAAATTCTGGTCCATCTTCGAAGAGCGTCTCGAGCTGTGCCACCGCGCGCTGCGCTGCCGCCATGACCGCTTGAAGGGCACGCTCTCCGACGCGGCGCCCATCCTCTGGCAGTACGGCGCGTGCGCGAGACTCAAAAAGGGCGAGCCGATCGATCGGCTGCTCTACGACGGTTACTCCACCATTTCGCTCGGCTACGCGGGCCTTTACGAGTGCGTCAAGTACATGACTGGCAAGAGCCACACCGACCCCAGTGCCACGCCCTTCGCCCTCTCGATCATGCAGAAGATGAACGACAAGTGCGCCGAGTGGAAGAAGCTTGAAAATATCGACTATTCCCTTTACGGCACGCCGCTCGAGTCCACGACCTACAAGTTCGCCAAGTGCCTGCAAAAGCGCTTTGGCGTGATCGAGGGCGTAACGGACAAGGGCTATATCACCAACTCCTACCATGTCCACGTCACCGAGCACATCGATGCGTTCACCAAGCTCAAGTTCGAGGCGCAGTTCCAGCACCTCTCCCCCGGCGGCGCGATCAGCTATGTCGAGGTCCCCAATATGCAGCAGAATCTCGAAGCCGTGCTTCAGGTGATGAAGTTCATCTACGATAACATCATCTATGCCGAGCTCAACACAAAGAGCGACTACTGCCAGGTCTGCGGCTGGGACGGCGAGATCGACATCGTCGAGCCTGTCTCTTATACACATCTCCGAGCCCACGAGACAGGCAGAAATCTC
>ENA-OZKX01001034-OZKX01001034.1-human-gut-metagenome-genome-assembly--contig:-NODE-1034-length-12151-cov-5.579282_pt1 | contig 12151 bp, 10 predicted proteins | sample MGYA00244831_ERZ653774 | MGnify/ENA primary metagenome ERZ653774 (study PRJEB26926, sample SAMN06165314) | human gut metagenome | biome: ENVO:00009003; feature: ENVO:2100002; material: ENVO:00002003...
CACTCGACTAGTCGTCGGCAGCGTCAGATGTGTATAAGAGACAGATCCGGACCCGGTCAAGGAACCGAGATTTATTTTAAAATCTGTAGATGAATTGGAAAAATCAACAAAATACAGTGTTACCTGCAATGGAACAGAGCGTGTGGTATACCATACAGATTCGTTTGACTATGTTGTAGTAGTAGATAACGAAGCGTATGATCTGGAGATTTCAATCCATACACCATATGAAAAACTTGAAATCCGTCCGTCCAGCTTTGGCATAGTTCCTTTTGTAAAAGGAGAAACAGTCCATATCCATCTTGATGAACCGAGAAAGTTTACTGTAGAGACAGATGGTGGTCTTCATGATGCATTGTTTGTGCTTTGCTCGCACAGGATTGAGAAGCCGGCAGATACCACCATCTGCTTTGAAAAGGGCAAGGTATATAATGTAGGAGTTCTTACCTTAAAGTCCAATGATACGGTTTACATAGAGGAAGGTGCTGTTGTATCAGGTTGTGTATACGCAGACCATTGTGACAATATTTCTATTGTAGGAAACGGAATTATCAACGGAGCCTGCTGGCATCTGCCGGACAGTAATGCACACCGTTTCTTTATCTATGCCAAGTGGTGTAATAATGTACTCTTAAAAGGCTTTACTGCTGTAGACGGTCCTTCCTGGCATGTAGTTCCTGCGGCGTGTGACCATGTTGTGATTGATGATATGAATATTATGTCGAGGATTGTAACGGGAGACGGTATTGATATTACGAGCAGCCAGGACGTAGAGGTAAAAAATTGCTTTATCCGTTCCACAGACGACAGTATCTGCATCAAATCCCAAAGATTGTTTGAAGATCCGTCAACGGTACGTGACGTAACAAAAGTGCGTGTTCACAATAACGTGATCTGGAATGCAGAACCCGGTAATGCCATAGAGCTTGGTTATGCCCTCCAGAGCGAAATCCACGACCTAGTATTTGAGGATTGTGATATTATACACTGCCAGTATGAAGGAAACATGGGTGGTGCGGCGATTTCCATCCATCAGGCAGATGGCGGCCATGTTCATGATATACATTATAAAAACATCAGAGTAGAGCAGGCAGAACAGAAACTGTTCGATATTAAGGTTCTGCTTTGCAAATATACGGAACAGCTTGCCAAAGGAGAGATTAATGATATCTATTTTGATAATATCCAGGTGCTGAACGGAGATATCCCGGTCTCCATGATCCGGGGGTATCAGACACCGACAGAAGAAGTACGTGTCCATGATGTCCATTTTGATAACATTACTTTTATGGGGAATAAGTGTGAAACCTGGCAGGATATGCGGCTTGTTACAGAACTGGCAAATGACATTTATGTCAATGGTGCCAGAATATGCAGACAGATGAAATTCTGAGAATATCACCATATAGAGATGGTTTTATTACTTGCAGCAAGGAGGGTATTTATGGAACAAAGCAGCGATAACTGCTGAATCTGCGCCAGATGATGAGACACTGGGTGAGTTTGGCGCAGTCCGAAATGTGAACCGCCGTGAAAGAAAGTTGGAAGAAAACTTTCAGGAAGGCTTAGAAGGAACAACGATAGTAGCGCCACGATTGCATTACGTATATTCGGAGAGCAACCTAAGAGAAAAAACGTTCTTGGCTTCACAGTATTATGGAAAATGCCAAATCTGTGGGAAACAAATTTCCCGCAGCAATGGAAAGCCATACTTTGAAGCTTGTAATATTCTCCCAACCAATGCTATTCCGGATAGATACAAACATAGCATTTCAAAAGGTTGGAATTCTCTTTGTCTATGTCCGAACTGTGCTGCTGAATTTAAGTACGGAAAGAAGAATCTGTCTGAGCTTATTTCGATGATACAAGATTACCATGTGAAAGAAAATGACGAGAATTTGATTACCTGTAGGATAGAAATGCAAGGAGAGCACAGGGCAATCAAATACACAGGAAAGCATTCCTTGGCTTTGCAAAAGGCCATCGGGTTTTATTCTGATGATGCTAAATGATGTCGCGGAAAACAAATACTCTGAAAAGAGACACACCAGCTGTGATTGGAAGAACTACAAGATGCTTTTGAAGTGTTTGAGAACGCCGCCAATGGTGATTTATTATCGAAAAACTTAGGAGCAGCATAGAATAACGCAATCTACCGACTTATCGTGAGATGGGGCGGTATTTTTTGAAAAATATATAGGCGGCACGGGCGACAGCACCGGCATTTTGAGGTGATGCAAGGTGGGGTTCGGGTTGACCCGTTGAGCTTTGTGCCCTAAAAGAAGAAAATCCTGATGCCGAAATTCGGCATCAGGACTCTTTACTGTTGCGTTTTACTTTCTGTAAACCACCGCTTCAAACGGTCGCAGACTTCCGGGGTTTCTGGGGGTGTTGTAGTTGCTGATAAGCAGTTCTGTGTTCTGCCAATCGTTCAGCAATGGGCAGGGTACGTCATGGTCGGTAAAGTTGCAAACCACGAGTATCTGCTCGTCGTTCAATGTGCGGGTGTAGGCGTAAATCTCTTCATCGTCGGGCAGCAGCAGGGCGTAGTGACCGTAGACGAAGGTCTTGTCCGACTTTCGCAGCGCCAGCAGGCGACGGTAGAAGCTGTACACCGAGTCCGGGTCGCCCACTTGTTTGGCGGCGTTGATCTGTGGGTAGTTGGGGTTCAGCGGTATCCACGGTGTGCCGGTGGTAAAGCCTGCATTGGCGGTATCATCCCAGTGCATGGGGGTGCGGGTGTGCTCGCGGCTGATGTAGTTGGCCGCCTTCATGAAATCCGCTACGCTCTCGCCGCAGCGCTGGGTCTTTTCAAAGTAGGCATTGCGAGTCATAACATCGTTAATGGGGTCGATGCTGTCGAAATGCTTGTTCGTCATGCCCAGTTCCTCACCCTGATAAATGTAGGGCGTTCCCTGCATCAGGTAGAGGCAGACAGCCAGCATTTTGGCCGACCGCACACGGGATTCTTCGTCCTTGGTGCAGCCGAAGCGCGACACCACGCGGGGTTGGTCGTGGTTGTTCCAGTACAGGCTGTTCCACGCCTTGCCGTCCAAACCGGTCTGCCAGCGGGTCTGTATTTCTTTGATGTCTGTCAACTTCCAGGGGTGCTCAGGTTCCCACTTGCGGCTCTCGCCGCCGTCCACGTCCATCAGTTCAAACTGGAACACCATGTTCAGTTCATGGCGGTCTTCGCCCGCGTACAGGCAGGCCAGCTCCGGGTTGACGTTGGCGTTTTCGCCCACCGTCATGCAGTCGTAGTGGCTCAGCACACGGCGGTTCATCTCCTGCAGGTATTCATGCACACGGGGACCGTTGGTACACTGGTCGGTATAGTCGCCGTACAGACCATCGGCGCAAAGCGGACCGTCCGCATATCCGGCCTTGGAAATCATGCTGATGACGTCCATGCGGAAGCCGTCGATGCCCTTTTGGAACCAGAAGTTCATCATGTCGAATACCTGATCGCGAACTTCCGGGTTTTCCCAGTTCAAATCGGGCTGCCCCTCGGCAAAAATGTGCAGGTAATACTGACCGGTTTTCTTGTCGTACTTCCACGCCGAGCCGCTGAAGCAGCTGCGCCAGTTGTTGGGGGCACCGCCGTCCGGGGCAGGGTCTTTCCAGATATAATAGTCGCGTTTGGGGTTATCGCGGCTGGAACGGCTCTCAATAAACCACGGGTGCTGGTCGGACGAGTGGTTGACCACCAAGTCCATGATGAGCTTTAACCCATGGGCGTGGACATCCTCCAGCAGGGCGTCAAAGTCTGCCATCGTGCCGAAGTCTGTCATAATATCGCGGTAATCGCTGATGTCGTAGCCGTTGTCCACATTGGGGGATTGATAGATCGGGTTCAGCCACAGCACATCGACGCCAAGGTCTTTTAGGTAGTCCAGATTTTCACGGATACCGTTCAGGTCGCCGATGCCGTCACCGTTGGAGTCCTTGAAGCTGCGTGGGTAGATTTGGTAGACGACGGCCTCTTTCCACCACGCGGGGTGAATGTTTTCCATAAGTATACCTCTTACAAAATCGTTCCCGGCAGTTTGGTCACGTCCTGCATATGGTAGGTGGGTTCAAACGGCATCGGGGCCGTGCCGACGATGGCACAGTCCATGCCGCCCGCGCGGGCAGCCTCCAGCCCGGCGGCAGCGTCCTCCACAACCAGGCAGTCTGCCGGGGCAAGCCCCACCATAGCGGCAGCCTTGGTAAAGACCTCCGGGTCGGGCTTGGAGTGGGCGATCATCGTGCCGTCACACACAGCATCAAAGTAGCGGTTCGCGTCGAGCCGTTCCAAGATGTAGGCCGCGTTCTTGCTGGACGAACCAACAGCCAGCTTCAGCCCTGCGTTGTGCAGCGCCGTCAGGGCGTCGCGCACGGCGGCGGGCATATCGGCGGGCGACATCTGCGCCAGCAGCTTGCGGTAGCGGTCGTTTTTCTCGGTGGCAAGGCGTTCTTTTTCCGCATCGGTAAAGGTCTTGCTGCTGCCTGAAAGGATGATTTCCAGACTCTCCATCCGGCTGACGCCGCGCAGCTTCATGTTGATGGTTTCGTCAAACGGTGCGCCGACTTCCTCAGCCGTCTGTTTCCACGCTTCAAAGTGGAAACGGTCTGTGGAGCAGAGCACTCCATCCAAGTCGAAAATAATACCCTTGTATTTCATAGATATTTCCTCATAGTTACTCGGCGGCCAGCTTTACAGGGTGACCGTCCACGGTAATTTCCACAGCGGAACCGCCGCGGTGGGTGACAGTGATGCCCGCATGGGTGACTTCCACATGGAGCTTTGCACCGCGCCAGACGATGTTGAATGCCGCGCGCTGCCAGCTTGCGGGCAGATGACTGCGCAGGGAAAGCCCGCCCTCGTGCCATTCCAGCCCGGCAAAGCCGCAGACAACACACTGCCAGACGTTACCCATCGATGCACTGTGGATGCCTAAGTCGGACGACTTCATATTCGGGCCGAGGTCAATGGCAATGGCGTGGCGGTACATATCCAGCGCCATATCGTCCAGTCCCTCCCACGCGGCCAGCACACAGTGCTGACCATGGCTCAGGGAGGAATCATGCAGTGTGCGGGACTCATAGAACATAAAGTTCTTGCGGCGGGTCTCAGCATCGAACAAGTCGGGCATAATGCGCATGAGCATGACCAAGTCAGCCTGCTTCGAGACCATAAGTTGGTTCATCTGGGCGGGACTGTAATCCTCGTAAATCGAGGACACGCCCTGCTGGTTTTTGTATTTGCTCAGGTCGATCGCATCCAGCCCCAGATATTGGGCGTTCTGCGGCACGATGCCGTCGGCGTTGGGCTGCGGCAGGTAGACTTTTGCCTTTTTGTCCTGCAATTCAGCCGCCAGAGCATTCAGGTCATAGCTGTCGCCCAGCTTGGCGTAGGCGTCCGGCCAACGGGTGGGCATATCTTTGATGCAGCGTTCGGTCTGCTCCATGGCAAAGACGGTCAGATAGTTTGTAAAGGCGTTGTTATCGACGTGGTCTTTGTACTCATCCGGACCGATGACGTTTTTGATTTCATAGCGCTGCGTATCATCCTGCCACTCTACGCGGCTTGCCCAGAAACGGGCAATTTCAATCAAAAGCTCACAACCGCGGCGGTTCATGAAATCATCATCGCCGGTGGCTTGGTAGTACAGCCAGACACCCCAGGCAATATCCGCAGAGATATGCTGCTCGATCATACCTGTCAAAACCGGGCTGCTCTTGCCGGTGACGATATCCGCACCGCAGTAAAGCGGCGTTACTTCGCCGTCGTCCAGCCACGCACTCTCCCAGGGGAACATAGCACCCTGATAGCCATTCTCGCTGGCCTTTTTGAACGCGCCGGGCAGGCTGCGCCAGCGGTAGCCCAGCAGGGTCTTGGCGGCGGCGGGGTCAGTCAACAGGTAGTAAGGCATCAGGAACATCTCGGTATCCCAGAAAGAATGACCTTTGTAGCCCTCGCCTGTCATGCCCTTGGCACCGATGCCAACGCGGTCATCATCGCGCTTGATCATAATGTTCAGGTGATACAGCGCAAACCGCATACCCAGCTGGTCAAAGCTGTCATCGCTTTCGATCTGCACATCCTGCTCTGCCCAGTAAGCTGCCCACTTTTTGGCAGAGGCTGCAAGCAGAGCGTCATAACCGGTATCCGCAAACTTTGCCGCCAGCGCATCACCGGCAGCGGAAACGATGTCCGGGTTCGTTGTGCCGCGCTGCTGACCGTAGACCGTAAACGGCAGGTCACGGCCTGTGTGGTAGCAGGTCAGCTTTTCGATGCGCAGCGTCTGCCCTTTTGCCAGCCGGAACGTGTAGCGCCCCACAAAGCGGCGGCGCTCAATGACCGGCAGCGACTCGGAGGGTTCTGCGCTGAATTTGTGCAGGCAGTGTACACCGATCGGCACATTGCTCTCATTCGTATGGGTCATCAGGCGCAGGATGCCACCGGGCAGCATCCGCATTTCGCCCTCCACACAGTGCTGAGAGCCGGTATTGCTGTTGCGGGTCGAGATACCGCTATTGACGACCAGCTCGATATCCTGATTCGTCGGTGTGACTTCCACCGAGAACGCGGCAATATGCTCATTATCCAGCGAAACAAAGCGACGGAAGGTCAGTTCCAGCGCTGCCCCGGCAGGGCTTTTCCACTGCACGGTGCGCGTTGCTTCGCCGGTGTGCAGATCCAGTGTGCGCAGGTAGCTTTGCAGCGTACCCTGATCCATGGCGAAACGCTCACCGTTGACGATAAACTCCATAGCAGTTACGTCAGGCAGGTTGGGCAGCTCGGTCACTTCATCGGGCATAGCCTTATTGAATGTGCCCGTGATAAAAGCGCCGCGGTAGGTATCAAGGTAACCCTCCTCCAGCGCGCAGCGGATGTTGATATAGCCGTTGCCCTGGGCAAAGATGGATTCACATTTGGCGGTGCGGCACGGGTCAAAGGTTTCCTCTGCCACGATCCAGCCGCGGGGTTCGAGATCATATTTCATAGTCGGGTTTCCTTTTCATCAGCCCTTGACGCCGGAAGCAGCCACGCTGGCCTGCACCTGATCCTGTGCAATCGCATACAGGATGATACCGGGCAGAATGACAATGGTAAGCGCGGCAAACAGCTGGGTGTAGTTGTAGGAAAATTCGCTGGTGAAGAACGCCAGCGCGATGGGCAGTGTGCGCTGCGAGTCCGAAACGGTCAGCAGCGAGGCAAAGTAGTACTCGTTCCAGTTGCCGAGGAACATCAGGATGCCGGCAGTCGCCAGTGCGCTTTTTGCCAGCGGCAGGTTGATGGTCCAGAACGTGCGGAAGAAGCTTGCGCCGTCCAGTGTCGCAGCCTCGTCCAGGCTTTTGGGAATCGCCATAAAGCCGGCTTTCAGCACAAAGATGGACATAGCCATACCGGCAGACAGGTAAACAAGGGTGACGCCCCAGATGCTGTCATAAAGGTTCAGTTTCGTGATGAGCGAGAAGATGGGCTGGGTCTTGCTGTGGCTGGGCACAAGCAGCGTGATGGTGAACAGCGCAAACAGCAGCTTGCGACCGGGAAACTCAAACTTGGCAATGACATACGCGCCCATGGCATAGAACAGCAGCGAAACCAGCGTCGAGACGCCCGCCGCCAGCAGCGAGTTGAAAAAGTAGGTGGGGAAGCTGTACTTCTGGAAAATGTCAATGAAAGTATCCAGCGAGAAGTGGGCGGGCAGCGCCAGCGGTGAACTTAAAATTTCGCCGTTCGTCTTGAAGGACGACATAATGACCCACAGAATGGGAAACACAGAGAGAATAATGACGATGGCCTCCACAAGGTACATCAAAACCTTTGCCCAAGGCTTGTATTTGATTTTCATGGTGTGCCTCCTTCTCAGTAATCAGCTTCGTCCATGCGGAACAGCTTGTTTACGATGCCCAGCACGATCAAACCGATGATAAACATGACCACGCCCACCGCGTTGGCGTAACCGTAACGGTAGTCCATGATGCCCTTGACCAGAATGATGGGCAGGCTCATCGTGTCGTCGCCCGGACCGCCGGACGTCGTCAGGGCAATCTGCTCATACATGGCAATACGGGATGTCAGCGAGGCAATGACGCTGGTGCCGATGGATGCACGGCACAGCGGCAGCTGGATATAGCGGATCAGCTGCCAGCCGGTAGCGCCGTCCATGAGGGCGGCTTCATTCAGTTCCTTCGGAATGTTCATCAAATCACCCAGCACGACCAACGTGACGATGACTGCATAGAACAGCCAAGTGAACGTAACAGCCCAGAACGCCCACGGCGATTTGTAGAACCACTGGACGTTGAAATTCGGGTTAAAAACGCGGATGACCGAGTTCAGGATGCCGAAATCATTGTTGAAAATGAATTTGTAGATCATCGCCCAGGCCGCCGCACTGATGACGTTGGGGATCATGAACACTGTACGGGTGAACTTCCAGCCGTGGGGGCGCTGGTACAGTACAAAAGCGACCAATGTGCCGAAGCCGACGTGCAGCGTCAGGGCAATCACGCACCACCAGAGCAGGTTTTTCAACGCAATGAGGAACGAACTGTTGGTAAACAGATTGATATAGTTTGTCAGACCGTTGAACTTTGGTGCGTTGAAGCCATCCCATTTCGTGAACGACGTCACAAATACCTGCGCAATGGGCATCAAATAGAACATCGCAAAGATCACGATGGTGGGAAGCAGGAACAGATAGATCCATTTGTAGTTTGCACGCTGGATGCGGCCCGCCTTGATGCGCGTTGCTTTTTTCGGGGCGGTTTTCATGGCTTTGCAGCTCCTTCCTTTTCAAAAAATGCGTGCCGCCGCCGTATGCAACGGGACGGCGACACGCATTGAATTACATATTGTTCTTGCGCGGATTGCGCGGATTACTCGGCGCTGGCTTCCGCGGCCTTGTCACTCATCCACTGGGCGAACTGCTCCGGGGTGCAGGTGCCGTCGGCCAAACTGGGCAGCAGCTTACCAAACTCGGTGTTGGCAACGGAGGCAGGGATCACATCGAGGATGCGGGGGACAAACACGGTATCAGTAGTGGTGTCGGCTGCCAGATCAGCAAGCACCTGGGTCTCGCCCTGCTTTGCCTTGAAGTCGTCGGAGTAGGTCAGCTTCGGTGCGTCGCCACCCTCGGCCAGCATGTAGGCTTCCAGCTCAGCGGGGCTGTAAATGAACTCAAGGAAAGCCTTTGCAAGAGCAATTTCATCCTCAGAGGCAGAAGCAGAGATCCACCACTCACCGAGAGAGGCGGTGTCGGCAATGCCGACGTCGCCCGGGAACAGGGAGGCACGGACCTTCGCGCCGTCAAAGCCGTTGGACCACTTGTCGGAGTTGGAGCTCTCGAAGTCAGAGGACATCCAAGGACCGTTGGCAATGATGGCGGCCTGCTCGCTCATGAAAGCGTTGGCGGCATCCGCGTAGGCTGCGCCTACCGAGTTGGAGGCTGCGTTGTTCTGCAGCAGATTCTGCAGCTTGGCCACAGCGTTGATGAAGCAGGGCTGGTTGAAGTCGGTGATCTTGGTCTCGATGCCACTCTTCAGCCATTCTACGCCACCGTCTTCCTCGGCCACCAGCGCAGTCAGGAACAAGGCGGAAACCCAGCCGTTCTCGGCGGTGGAGAAGGCGATCTTCTGGTCGCCCAGCGCGGAAACAAATTCATCCATGCTCATAGCGCTGATGTCAGCATCGGTGCTCCACATAGCAGAGTTGTAGAAGAAGCCGATGGGACGTACCGTTGCCAGAGGCATAACCATGACTCTGCCATCCTCATTGGAGCAGTATTCACGACTGTCGTCAATCAGGACATCCTTGATGGCGGGGGTCGCGTCGATCCAGTCGGTCAAGTCGTAGGCAAGGCCGTTGGGGATAACGACGTTCTTGACCCAGTCCGGGTCACCGCCCTCCACCAGCACCGGCAGCTTGTTCTGCTGTGCCAGCTGCTTTATGCGGTCATTGAAAATACTATCCTGGGGTACGCTCTCCAGATTGATTTTGTACTTCCCGGCGTACTTCTCGTTAAAACGCTCGACCTGCGGCTCAAAGAAGACCGCACCGACGTTCTCGCCGGTTTTGAAGGAGGGAATGGTGACTTCCACCACGCCGCTGTTGGTATCAGCGGATGCCGTGCTACCGGCAGTATCGCCGCCGGTTGTGGAAGTTGCAGCAGAGGATGCAGCGCCACCGCAGCCGGCCAGGCTGGCGGTCATCATAGCAGCGGCCAGAGCGCCTGCGAACAGTTGCTTCTTTTTCATAGTGTTTCTCCTTTACTTTTGTGCTTTTTTGTTTTATTAACACGGTGCGGTTGCACCAGATGTTCCAAAAGTTATTGCAAAAACGTTTTTGTTTCGCGGTTAAAAATTATTTGCAGCGAAATTTGGCTTAAGAAGGTACTGCAAAAACGTTTTTGTATCTCTGTCTGAAAAAAGCGGCCTTAACCGCTGCTTTCGGTTTTATAGGGGGCGGACGCTGTCGCGCACCGTCAGGGTGTGGGGCAATACCAGCCGCTGTGCCTTGCGCTTGCCGCGGATCATATCGCACAGTAGGCGAGTAGCCTCGTAGCCTTTTTGCTGGATGTTCTGGTCAATGGTGGTAATAGCCGGGTCGGTGTAGTTGGTGACTTCCAACCCATCGAAGCCTACGACCGAGTAGTCTTTTGGCACTTTATAGCCCAGTTCTTTCAGCCCCTCGATCGTGCCAATGGCCAGCATATCGCTCATGCAGAGGAACGCCGTGGCGCTGTCCGGGCTGTGGGTTCGGAAGTATTCCTTCACACCGTCGCGGGCTTCCTCCCGCCCGAAGTTGGTGTAGATGATGTTGTCGCGGGGCAGCTCCAAACCATTGCGCTGCATAGCTTGGTACGCACCCACAAGGCGCTGCATACTGACCATAGCCAGCTTGCGGCCATGTACCACCACAATCTTGCGGTGTCCATTGTCGATGAGGTATTGGGTCAGCTCGTCAAACGCTTTGATGTCGTCCATCATCACACAGCTGACATTCGGACCGGGAACCTCAATATCAATGGTCACGCAGGGGTATTTGCTTTTCGCCAGCAGTTCGCAGTAAGGGTCGTTGGTTCTCAAACCCATCAGGATCGCGCCGGCGATGTTGTGCTCATAGCAGAGCTGTTCAAAACTTTTTTCGGTCTGGATCTTGGTGTTGATAACCTGAATGGACATTTCCACATCGTTGTTGACTGTGTAGTGGAAGCAGCCTTTCATCAGCAGTGCATCAAAATCGTTGATAAGCTCTTCTTCCAGAAAGCCGGAAAGCACCAGCGCGATATTGTGATTGTGCTTGGAGGAAAGGTTGCGCGCCATCTGGTTGGGGCGATACCCCAGCCGCTGCGCGGTCTCCACGATGCGCTCCCGTGTGGTAGGGCTGACATCTGGGTAGTTGTTGAGTGCGCGGGAAACCGTACCGACCGTGACTCCGGCTTCCCGTGCAATGTCGCGGATCGAAACTGCCATGCCTGCTCACTCCTGATCCTCTTTTCAACCAAAACCGTTTTCGGTACCGTGTATACTGCTGTGTTCCAAAAACGTTTTTGTTGTGATTTCTTTATACTCTAATTCCCCTGTTTTGTCAACACTCTCCGCCCACTTTCTACATCTTGCAAAAGAATCCGGTTGTGGTTTTGTGTAGCTTGCACAAGTGCAAAAGGCAGGAAAGGGGGCGGTACTTTTTTTGGGGGAAAAATTGCAGATTTTTCTCCAACAACGAGCAGATGTGCGATGCCCTGCGAATCAGCACCAAAACGGGGTACAAGCTGCTGCACGAGGGCAAAATCCCGGCAATGAAAATCGGGCGCTCGTATCGCATCCCCAAAGCCCACCTGTTTACCTACCTTCAGATTTGCGGTCAACACTGTCGAGCAGAGAATCGACAGTGTTGATTGTTTTGCGCCGATGCGGTATGTATTTGTGGATGCAATGGGAAATCTGATCCAGCCGGATTCCGTGACGACGGGCTTTCCTCAGCTGCTGAAAGAGAATGGTCTGCGCAGGATTCGATTCCATGATTTGCGCCACTCCTGTGCCAGCCTGTTGCTGAAAGAGGGGGTACCGATGAAGCAGATTCAAGAGTGGCTGGGTCACAGCGATATCTGTCTCTTATACACATCTCCGAGCCCACGAGACAGGCAGAATCTCGTAT
>ENA-OZKX01001039-OZKX01001039.1-human-gut-metagenome-genome-assembly--contig:-NODE-1039-length-12126-cov-4.720321_pt1 | contig 12126 bp, 5 predicted proteins | sample MGYA00244831_ERZ653774 | MGnify/ENA primary metagenome ERZ653774 (study PRJEB26926, sample SAMN06165314) | human gut metagenome | biome: ENVO:00009003; feature: ENVO:2100002; material: ENVO:00002003...
TGTATAAGAGACAGCTCCCCTATCTCGGGCGAGGACATCATTTTCTTGCCGTCCGCGCCGGCAGGCACGTCGAAATAAAGCTCGGTTGCAAGCACGTTGCCGCTGCCCGACGCCTGCGTTCCGAAAATTCCCACCAGAATCACTCCCGCGACGGCGAAGAAAAGTATGACAAACAACACGATTTTTTTGCTCATGAAATTTCCTCCGTCAGAACTCGATGCGCTCGAAAAGGCATTTCATATTGAGATTGAACAGATAAAATCTGACCGCTACGAAGATTAAAGCCAACGCCAACGTAATCATCTGACTCCACACTCCCATAAAGAAGTAAAGCACGGCGGAAACGGCTCCGAACAGCAAAGCCGTAACCAACCCGAAAACTATGGACGCGGACACGTTTTTGTTGTTCTGAAAATGTCCCGTCGACGCAAACTCCCTGAGCTGCGGATTTTTTATGTCAAGTTCCAGCGACCACAGAATGTGACCGACATTGACAAACAGATAGCACAGCACCAGAAACACAGCGTCAGCCGCCGCAAGCGAGCCGAAAGCGAACATAAGCGCGGAGGTGACGACTATTATCGCGGAGGAAACAACCAAATTGGAAACGATTTTGGCAAACGCGATTTTGTAAGTGCGCCCCGGCGCGGTCTTTAAAAGCACGAACTCTCCGCCCTCCTCCGAAAGCGCGGTCGCCGTGTGGGAGTTGCTCGCCGTCACAAACGCAAGCCCTATCAGCATATTTACGCCGAACACCAGCGCGTTGCCTCGACTGCTCAGCTCTATGGAGCCGAAAATGTGGTTGACCGAATACATGAGAAAAGGCATCACGAACAAAAGCAAATAATTGTTGAGCACCCTTCCGATATTGCGCTTTGCAAGGGTAAGCTCCTTGAACAAAAACGCGCCGAACTCCCCTTTGGTTTTGTAATCCGTTCTGTGCTTTTTCTCCACCGCGTTTTCGCTGCTTGACGCAACCATACGGAAGAAAAGCGGACGCGCAAGAAAATAATTGCAAACAAGAAGCGCCGCCGAAAGAGCAAGCAAAAACAGCCAGTTCAGCCCGACGTTTTTCAAAAACAGAATGTTCGCCGCAAAAGAGTAAAACAGCGCAAACCTGTTGGAGTTGACAATGACCTTTACAATACCGTTTATTATCGTGTTGTAAACGGCTACAATCCTCAAAGGCTTGGGCACCTTCACAAGCAGCGAGGTCAGTCCTGCGAAAAGCAGCACGGCAACCGCGACGAGCAGCACGGCGTACACGGCGGGAAAACGACGGAAAAACTTGGACAAATACATCAGCGGGATACACAAAAGCGCCGCAATCAACACGGTAAGCGTGGGCAAAACGAAAATCATCAGCGCCGAATTGACGAAAAACCAGGCGGAAACGGGAGTCAAAAAGCCGAAAGCCAGAAACAGCGGCAGCAGGAAAAACAGAGACTTGGAGAACTCTCCTATGTAAAACACCGCGAGCTTGCTGTAAAAAACCTCCGAGTGCTTTGCGGGAAATGCAAACAGTATTGCATTGTCGCTGCTGTCGTAAAGCGCGCGTTTAAGCCCGATTGTCGTGACCGCAATGCCGACGTACTGCGACAGCGCAAGCACAAACAGCAGAAAATCCTTGGTCACGGGCAGGTTCACCACATATTTGAGCAAATAGAGCACGCCGAACACGGCGAGAGTGCAAACTGCGAAAACTCCCGTCTTGACCGCTAATTTTGCAATCAAAGCTCTTTTGCTTTTGTACCTGTATCTGTTGTCAAGCTGCAACAGCACAAGCGTTTTCATTCTGTTGAACATAATCTTTTTCCGTCAGATAGTTGTTTTGCGTCCTTTTCAGGCGTCCGCGCCGTCCCCCGCAACCGCCTTGACGTCCGTCGCAGTGCTTGCGGCAAGGTAAACGTATTTCATGTAAAGCTCTTCAAGCGTTACTCCCTGCTCGGCAAGCTCGGAAATTTTCCACTCGCCGACCAGCTTTCCTTTGGCAATGATACAAATTTTGTCGCAGATTTTCTCCACCACCTCTATGACGTGGCTTGAAAAGAAAACGATGTTTCCGTTGTCGGCGTGCTCCCTCATGCACTCCTTTATCTGATAGGAGCTTGCGGGGTCAAGTCCCGTCAGAGGCTCGTCCAAAACCCACACCTTGGGATTGTGAATCAGAGAGGCAATAACCACGATTTTTTGTTTCATTCCGTGGGAATAGCCCTTTATTTCCTTGTCTATCGCGTCGACAAGGTTGAACATACGGACATATTTGTCTATGCGCTTTTCCCTGTCCTCCTTTGACACGAGATACAAATCCGCCACGTAATTTATGTATTCCCGCCCGGTAAGCTGCTCGTAAACGGCGTGGTTGTCCGACACATAGCCTATGTTGAGCTTGGCTTTCAAGGGCTGCTTGGATATGTCGTAGCCGCAAACCTCTATCGTGCCGGAGGTGATTGTCTGAATGCCGACAAGCGACTTGATTGTGGTGCTTTTTCCAGCGCCGTTGTGGCCGAGAAAGCCGTAAACCTCCCCGCCCCTGATTTCAAGGCTCAGGTCGTCCACCGATTTGACGCTGCTGCCGCTGTAAATTTTTGAAAAATGCTTTATGCTTATCATATCTGCTCCCTCAGGATTGAGCGGCTCCGAAACGGCTCTGCCGTCAAGAAGCTCTTTCAGCTGTTTTTTCCTCTGTCTTTGCTCGACAAGTATTCCGTGCAGCATTGCATGGTGGTCGGCAACCCTGTACATTCCCTCGTAAATCCACCAGAGCAGGAATATCAGGACGATAAACCCGACGTACATGGCAATCCAGTAAACGTAATAGATTTTGAAAGTAAGCTCGCCTATGTTAAACGTCCAGATGTAGTTGTTTTTCCACCCCACCGCAAACGCCAGATGTTTTACAAGATTGTCGCCGTTCATGAAAAAGTAGTTGACGGACGGCTCGTAATTGACAAGCCAGGCGTTGAGGACGGCGACCACAAGGAAATATCCCGTAAACACGGCAATGCAGTAGCCGACGTCTTTTATTTTCGGTCTCGGAAAGACGCCCAGCGCGACGGCGAGTATTGGCAAAACCACCAGCAGCATATGCCCGTTGAAATAGTGCATGCCCAGTTCCGACGTCAGCTGCGCTTCGGTATCGGGCAGTATGAGAGCGAAGGCTGCGCCCGTCACGTTGACCAAATAATTGAAAGCGAAAACGGCTCTGTTTTTCAGGACAAAGGACAGGAGCATGAGCGTAATCGCCGCATGGCACAGGTGCAGCGGCAGATTGGTAAATCCCAGCGGAAAGGCGTAATAATACCAGAAATGCATAAAGCACGCGACCGCCGCCGACGTAAGGACAAAATACTTGAAATCGGCGTCGTACCTGCGCAAAAAGATATACCCGACGACAATCATGAGCGCGGTAAAAGCCAACATAAAAATATGTGCGGGCGACATAAGATTGTTTATCGCCCCCAGCTTGCCGCCGAACAGATTGAACAGCGTGGAGCCGTGCGCCGCGAAAACGAGATAGAACGCGCCGAGCGCAAAAGTATAGAGGATATTTTTGCGTGAAAAGTCAAAATCTCTTTCGCGCAGTCTCTTTGCCAGCTCGCAAAGTCCCAGAGAAAACGCCAGAACGCACTCGACGGCAAACTGAACCTCGCGGAAACCGAAGGTGGGCAGGCTTACCGCGCCGACAAAGGCGTAGACATTCTGACGGAAAAGAACCATATCGACAAAGTACACCGCGGGCACGGCGTAGGCGACAATGTTCTTGACCGCGCGGAAATTGAACCAAGGCGCGAGAACGAGAGCAAGCACGCACATCTGAGTAAGCGCGCGCAGCGCAACGAGCAGGAAATTAAGCCCCTTGCTGAAAATGCCGACCAATGCTTCGGTTTCGTAAAAGACGTCGGTCATCGCCAGACGCAGCACAAAGCACGCCGCAAAAATCAGCGAAAGTATTTTCGCGGCGACGTTCCAACGCCTGTCGGATAAAATTTTTCCGCGTCTGAAAAACAACGTAAACGAAAAAGCCGCGCCTCCCGTTATCAGACCGGATGCAATCAGAACCGATGTCATAGTCCTTTGCTCCTCTCCTTTGTATCTCCTCTAATTTACAATCAAGCGTCTTAATTTTACAATATTGCGCCTGAATTTTGTAAGCCAATTTTTTCCTGCCGCCTTAAACTAAGGCACGAAAAAATCCGACCTTCCCCGCAAAGCCGACTGCGGAAACCCGCGCGAACAAAATCGCGCGGCGCGCCGACAGCAACGGTAGAAAAAAATCGGACTGAAATTTTCCGCGTCGAAAACGCGGAGAAAAACTATTCTTTATATCTGAGACAGAACGAATAAACGGGTGCGCAAAAAACAGCCGCGCCGTCAACGGAGGCGACGGCACGCCTTGCGACAAATCTCACACCCAAACCCCGCCCTTTGCGAACGGACGCGAAAATCGCCCTGCACGCGTTGAAAATACCCGTGCAAAGCGCAAGAGCGGCAACGGCGGCTTTGACCGCGAAATAAAAACGTCCCAGCTCGTTGAGCGCGAACTGCAAAACGCACATCATTTCCTCCGCCGCCATGCGGGCGAAAACCTCTTTGAAAAGACTGCCGAACTGAACGAAGCTTTTGCCGAAAATAGAAAAAAACAAAAAAAGCAAGAGCAACACGGCGTTTTTGAAAAAGCCGTACAGCTTGCTTTGCTTTATATCCAGATTCAGTATATTCGTCCTTTGCATTCCTTTCTCCCCGTCCGCATATATTTTAGCATACAAATCCCGCTTGTGCAAACCGATACACACGGAAAATATAAAAAACGGCTTGTTTTGCAGGCAAAAAACAAAACGCCTCTTACTTTTCATTGTTGCGTCACGTATTATTCAATCAAAAACGGTTTTGACGCCGCCGACAGACGTATTTTGACCGAGAAAAACAAAGCTCAACTCTCAATTTTTGAGATATAAGGATTAAATCCTCAAAAAATGAGAACATATAACTATGCTTAAAGACAATCTCAAAACTTTAAGACGCATGACGGGCTTGAACCAGCGCCAGCTTGCCGACGAGCTTGGCGTGAGCGTAAAAACCGTAAGCCATTGGGAGGCGGGTTACAGCGAACCGTCCTTGAGTATGCTTTCGCGTCTGCGCCGCGTGCTCAACGTGGAATACGACGATTTGCTCGAATAAAACAAACGGCAATACGATTTGACGATTGTACGAACAAAAACAGACGTAAATCAGATACGAAGAAAATGCGCCAAAAAGCGGCAAATGTCAACCTTTGTTCCGAAGTAATGCCCCAATAAAACAAACGGCTAGCCCGAACAAACAGAGCGTCATTCTTTGATTTGACGGCTTGAACTAAAAAGCAAGCGTTAAATATTTGCACGAGCAAAAAGCAAAAAATATCCCCCGCCGATTTCGGCGGGGGATATTTTGTAGAGTAAACGATAGGAAAGTTTACTCGGGTGTGTAATCGTAAACTATTTTTGCGTTGCAGTCCTTAAACCAATGGGTTGAAGCAGTTGCGTTTATCGGACCGTACCAATATTGAGAAATCACATAACGGCTTTCCATGATGTAAATAGTCTGCTCCGCAGTCCAGCCGGAGAATGTGCCGGAGCTGGTTATTGCCGTGTTGGGACGAATAACAAGACTCTTGAGCGAGGTGCAGTTGGCAAAGGCGCTGCCGCCTATTTCCACCAACGACTCGGGCAACACAATGTTCGACAACGACGTACAGCCGCTGAATACGCTTCTTGCCATTTCCGTGAGCGTATCGGGCAAATTCACCGTCGTAAGAGAGGTGCAACCGCTGAATGCAGAATAAGGTATTTCGGTAATGCCCCGCTCCAACGTCACTGTGACAAGAGACGTGCAATTTATGAAGGAGTAGTCCCAATCGGTTAAAGTGGCGGGGATGGTTATCGATTTCAGACCGCTGTCGCTGAAATTTTCTCTGTCCATACAATATAAGGAGCTGGGCAGTTTAACGCTTTCAAGGGACGTGCAGCCCGAGAAAACGAATCTTCCCATGGTTTCCAATCCCTCGTTGAAGGTCACGGACACGAGGTCTGTACAGTTTGCAAACGTATACACGTTGTGTGTGCCGCTGGCAGCCGAGGAAGTTTTGCCGAGACTCAGATGCTTCACGCCTGCGGGAATGGTCACGCTCGTCAGACCGCTGTTCTGGAACGTGTATGTTCCGAGATAGGTCAGGCTTTCGGGCAAATCGATTGTTTTGAGCGACGTACAGCCCTCGAACATATAATTGCTCAGCACATCCAGCCCCTCGGGAAGCGTCACGGACGAAAGGCTCGTGCACCCCTGGAACAGGTTGGTTCCCAAAATATTGGTATAAGTACCTTCGACATACTGGCTTCCCAAAACAACCATGGTTTCGGGGATGACTATACTTTCAAGCGAGGTGCAGTAGGCAAAGGCGTAATTTCCTATGCTCTGCAACGTCGAAGGAAGCGTCACGCTCTTCAACGATTTGAGTCCGTAAAAGGCGTTTGCGGGGATACTTGTCACGCCTTCGGGCACCGTGATATGCTCGATACCCGTCACGCCGTAAAAGGCGTAAGCCGTGATGCCGTTGTTGAGCAGCAGCTCTTCAACGTCAATCCCTACGTCCGCCATGGCGGAAGGCACAAACACAAGCGCGCCCGTCGTTCTGTTGTAGACTATGCCGTCCTCGCTCCTGAACGTGGCGTTGAGTCCGTCTACAAGCACCTCGGTGAGATTGACGCAATCGGCAAAGGCTTTGCCGCTGATTGTCTTGACGTTTTGCGGAATAACTATGTATTCGAGACCGCTGCCAAGGAAAGCCTCCGAACCGATTGAAGTTATCGCAGACGTCAAATTGATTGATTTGAGAGACACGCAGTTTCGGAACATATAACTCTGTATGCTTGTCATGCTTTGAGACAACGTCACTCTTTCAAGCGAAGTGCAGCCGTCAAAGGCATATGTGGCGGAAGTCGTCACGGTATCGGGGATAGCTATGCTTTCAAGCGAAGTGCAGTCTCGGAACATATAAGAAACCAGCTTAGTCCATCCGCTTTGCGGGAAAGTCACGCTTGTGAGATTTACGCAGCCGTCAAACAGATACGTGCCTGCGGAAACCGCAGTGCCGTCGCCCGTAGGCAGCACAATCGAAGTCAACGATTCACAGCCGCTGAACAAATATGCTCCGAGCACACAAACACTGTCGGGCAGGATAAAGGACTCGTCTCCGTCGTATCCCGTATAGGTCACTTTTTCAAGGCTGACGCACCCCATAAAGGTCTTGGGGCCTATTGACAGCAGACCTGCGGGCAGCGTCACGCTCCTGAGATTTACGCAGCCGTCGAAAAGACTTACGTCGTTTGTGGTGAATGAGTCTGTGTTTGCCTTTGTACCGGCCTTGTGGCTGATATGCTGAACGCCCGAAGGGATTTCAATACTTGTCAGACCGCTGTTCTGGAAGGTATATCTTCCAAGATAAGTCAGCTTCGACGGCAAATCAATGCTTTCAAGCGACGTGCAGCCTCTGAATATATAGTTGCCCAAGGTTGTGACGCCTTCGTGCAGCGTCACGGACGCAAGGCTTGTGCAGCCGTCAAACAGATTGTTGGGGAGAGATGTGACGTTGCCGGGGATTGTTATCGATTTAAGCGCCGTACATCCCTGAAACGCGTTTGTGTCTAACGTCTTCAAGCTTGAAGGCAAAGTTATACTTTCAAGCGACGTGCAGTCCTTGAACAGGCTGGTTCCGAGCGAAGTTATCGCGTTATGCAGCGTCACTGTCTTAAGCTTGGAGCAGCCGTTGAAAATCTGATTGCCCAGCGTTTTGATTGCCTCGGGGATTGTTATTTCGGTAAGTCCGCTCAATGTGAAAGCGTAAATCCCTATGCTTGTAACATTTGAAATGTCTATTTCCGCCAAAGACGCGCAGTTTTGGAACGCATACTGCCCTATGGTGGTCAGCGTATCTGGCAGATTGACCGTCGTCAACGAGACGCAATCGCTGAACATATAGTTAGGCAAGCTCTTTACCCCGGCGGGCAAACTGATTTCCTTTAAGGACGAGCAGTTTGCAAACAGATACGTGCCGTAAGACGCTCCCGCCGGCAGATTGATTGTTGTGAGCGAGGTGCAGCTGTTGAAAGCGCCGTTGCCTATGGATTGCAGCGCGCTTGTTCCTTCAAACTTCACTTCCTTCAAAGAGAAGCAGTTTTGGAACGCGCCCTGACCTATTTCCAGCACGGACGAGGGTATAGTAACCTTTGTGAGGTACACCTGATTTTTGAAAGCGCCGGCTTCGATGTAAAGCGTGCCCTCGGGGATAACCACCTCGGTGTTTTTGCCGTCAAGCGCCGTGAAGAAGTAAATAATCGAATTGCCCGAAGGAGTGCTTATCAACGGCAACTCGCTGTCCACGCCGTAGCTCTCGTTGGTGGCGGCAATTTCCACTTTTTCAAGCACGGGCGCCGCCATAAGCGCCTGGCCCAGATTGGAGAGCACGCTTTCGGAAACATAGATTTCTTTAAGGCTGTCGCAGCCGAAGAACAGCTGTTTGGCAACCGTTATTTCGTTTTCGCTTGAAGGGAAACTGAACTTGGTCAACGCCGTGTTGCGGAAAGCATAGTTATATATATTTTTGAGCTTGCTGCCCGTGTCGAAGGTCAAGGACTTAAGATTGCGGCAGCCGTCAAAGGCGTACCCGTGCAGAGGACCGCCCGCGGCAGGAATATCCTCGCCTATGTTTTCCACCGAAGCGGGTATTGCAATGCTTTCAATCAGGCTGTCTCTGAACGCCGCGTATCCGATAGACGAGCACACGCTGCCTTCGGCGAAGGTCACGCTTTTGAGCGACGAATACGCAAACGCCGTGTTGCCTATCCTTGTGACGTTGGCGGGTATGACGACGGAATTTACGCCCGTGTACTGGAACACGCCCGAATTGATGATTTCAAGCGCGCCGTCAGCCGCGAAGGTAACCGAGGTCAGCTTTGTACACCTTGAAAACGCGTAGTCCCCTATCGTAACGACGCTTGCGGGTATGACGACGGAGGAAATTCCCGACATACTCAGGGCATATTGTCCGATTTCGGTAAGCAAACCGCCCTCGGAGAATGTAATTTGGGAAATATTGGTGGAGCAAAGCGCATAGGCTCCCAGCGTTTCAAGTCTCTTGGGGAAGGCAATCTGCGTCAGATTGTCGCAGCGGTCAAATACGGGATAATATGACGTTCCGTACTGCGAGCCGTAAACGCCGCCTGTAAGAATCAGACCGTTGCTGTCGTTGCCCTCGGCGAATGTGACCTTGCTCAGTTGCGAGCAATAGTAAAACGCTTTCTGTTCCATCGCCTTGACGGTGTTGGGAATTGTGATTTCCGTCAAAGAATTGCATTGATAGAACATATACTTGCCTATCAGCTCTATACCGTCGGGGAGAACCACCTCGGTCAGGTTTTTGCAGTTGTAGAAAACTTCTGCGCCGAATTCGACGTTGCCCGTAACGTTGCCGAAGTCCACTTTGAGAAGCCCCGTATTCTCCTTGAACGCTTCGGCCCACACCTTTGTCACCGTTGCGGGAATGGTAACCACGCCGTCCACGCCCGAATTGTTGACGGGCACGGGATACAAATCTGTCACAGCGCCTTCGGTTTTGCCGTAAAGCACGCCGTTGTCGGAATAGAAACAGGCGTTGTCGGAAGCGACGTTTATTTCTTCCAGCGCATTGCAGTAGCGGAACACATACATGTAAAGTTCGCTGCCGCTTTCGGTATAGCCCAGTGAAGAAAGCGTCTTCGGCAGACTGACTCTTACAAGACTGCTGCACCACTGGAACGCTTCGGCGCCAATCGACTCCACGCCCTCGGGGATAACGATTTCCGTTATTGCACGGCAAGAACGGAACGCGCCTGCGCTGATGGATACAAGACGCACGGGCAGATTGACCTCGGCCAGCTTGGAGCAATTGGCAAAAGCCTCATTGGATATGACAAGACCTTCGGTACCGCCGTCCGCAAACGTGACTTTTTCGAGGTTGGTACATCCGTTGAACGCGAAAGAACCGATTTCCGTCACGTTTTTGCCTATGGTGATTTCCGTGAGTCCCGTCTTTTGAGTAAACACCTTTTCGCCGATTGTCGTAACCGTTTCCGGCGTGGTGTAAGCGCCTTGCTTGGCGGAGGGATAGAAAATGATTCGGGTAATCTCAACGTCGTAAACGATGTCGTCGATTGCCGTATAATACGGATTGCCTTCGGCAATGACAACGCTCGCCAGCTTGATTCCGAAAACTCCGCCGATGTCGGCAATGTAGACATCTTTTGACAGCTCCACGACAGTAACGTATGTCGTACCGACGCTTGTCGTCGAGCTTGTTATGGTTGCAAAAGCTCCCGAAGCGAAATCGACCTCTCCTATGCTGTTTACCACAACCTTGGTCAGCGTGGAAATGTTGCCGAAAGCGTTTTTACCCAGCGATTTGAGGTTGGCGGGCAGAGTAATTTCGGAAATTGCCTCCGTTGTGCTCGCCTTGCAGCCGTAAAACGCGCCCTCGCCTATTGTCAAAGCAAGGTCGTTGGCTTCTCCCTCGAACACAATGGCGGTGACGCCCGTGCAGCTCTTGAAAGCGTTTTTCTCAATCAGCGCAACCCAGCCGGGTATGGTTACGGAAGTGATTTTTTTGCAGTTTTCAAACGCGGACTCGCCTACCGTCAAAATGCCGGTGGGTATTTTCAGCGCAACCGTCATGCCTTCGGGGGCTTTGATGATTTTGGATTTGTTCGCGTCGGTAAGCATACCGTCAACGGACGCGTACGCCGCGCAGCCTTCTTCCACATTGATTTTTTCAAGAGACGTGCAGCCGCTGAACGCAAGTATGTCGAAAGAGGACAGACGTACAGGCAAGGTCACTTCCGTGAGCGACGTACAGCCTTTGAAGCAGTTGGCAATCAGCGTAAGATTGTCGGCTGCGGCAGCCGCAGTTTCGAGCAAGCCGACCTCGTCCACGGGCGCGTCGGGAACCGCGAGGAACACCAGCTTTTCAAGCTTGTTTGCGCCGTAGAAGCTCTCGGTGTCGATTTGTCTGACGCTTGCGGGGATATATATTTCAGTGATTTTTGTGTAGCCTCTGAACACATTGGCGGGTATGACCTCCGTGCCGAACGGAACGGTGTAAGCGCCCGAGCGCGCGTAAGGGAAGTATTTCAGCTCTACGCCGCCGGTAATAGTGTTCTTGTAAAACAGAACGCCGTCAACCGAAGCGTAAAATCTTTCGTGGTTGCCCTCCACTTCGTATACGTTGACGTTTTGAAGCTTGGAGCAGCCTCTGAACGGCGAGCCGGTCTGATTGCCGCCGAGTCCCATATCGATATATCTGATTGTGTCGGGAACGTTGATTGTCACAAGCGTCGAGCACCCGTCAAAGGCGCCGCCCGCGATTTCTCCCACAGGCAGCTCGTTGTATTCGGAGGGAATGGTCACTTCCGTCACAAGACTTATGCCGGCGGCTTTCATAACCGCATATTCCTGCTCTCCCGTATCGGGATTGGTGATGAGCGCAAACTGCAACACGTCCACAAAGGCGGGATAAAGAGTTATGTCGTTAAGCGACGTCCACACGTTGACGCTGTTGCCGTAGTTGTCCGTCATTTTGACGCCGTTTCCGTTGGTGGAAGTATACCAGCCCTCAAAGGCTTTGGTCACGTCGTAGGGCACCAGCACGGGCAGCGTGAATTTCTGTCTGTAAACGACGTCCGCCTGCACTGTTTCCGAGCTGCCGTCGATTGTTCCGCCGACGGCGGTAAGCTTGACGTGATAGGTGTTTGGCTCCCACTGCGCGTAAAGAGTAAGGTCGGACGCTTGGTTAAGCGTCGTTTCAATGTATTCCAGACCTTCCTTCTCCGCCGACCAGAATCTGAATGTATAACCGGCAAAAGTGACATTGCCGGGCAGTTCAAGGTCGTCGCCCGCCGCTCTGTAAAGCGTTGCGAAATCGCCCTGATACTCGAAATTGTAGGACAGGCTGACGGCAAACACCTCAACCTCTATCGTCTCCCATTCGGAAGGAGCGCCCACATTGTCGTAATCTGTCTCTTATACACATCTCCGAGCCCACGAGACAGGCAGAAATCT
>ENA-OZKX01001055-OZKX01001055.1-human-gut-metagenome-genome-assembly--contig:-NODE-1055-length-12031-cov-7.185120_pt1 | contig 12031 bp, 9 predicted proteins | sample MGYA00244831_ERZ653774 | MGnify/ENA primary metagenome ERZ653774 (study PRJEB26926, sample SAMN06165314) | human gut metagenome | biome: ENVO:00009003; feature: ENVO:2100002; material: ENVO:00002003...
GAGATTTCTGCCTGTCTCGTGGGCTCGGAGATGTGTATAAGAGACAGTCATAATCATCTTCATCGTCAAAAAGCATCTCTCCGGCATATCTGCCCTTAACACGCTTCATATCATCGTCATCATGACCACTCATTTTATTTCCCATATTTTTCTCCTAAATATCGAATGTATCTGTCAAAATTTAACTCATATAACAATACATTTTACTACAAATATCTCATCAATTCAACGGGATACACATAATTCACACATTTTTTATACTTGATCAGTCAGCCAGGATAAACTTGTCCACCACCGGCACAAGTCCGTCCTCGTCATTTGACAATGTTATATAATCGGCATGTTCCTTCACTATGTCCTGTGCATTTGCCATGGCGACTCCCACCCCGGCATACTCTATCATCGTGAGGTCATTATATCCGTCACCGCACGCCACAAGATCCTTTCTGTCCATATCAAGGACCTCAAGAAGCTTCTCAAGGGATGTTGCCTTGTGAACATTTGGCGGCATGATCTCCACAAAATATGGCTCCGAGCGGAATATGTTAAGCTGATCACCGAACTTTTCTGCAAGCTCCTGCTCTATCTTCTCCGCCTTGTCAGGATCTGCGGTAAGAAGACATTTGTTGAGAGGGAAATCGATATATTCCCTGAAGTTATCTATCCTCATGATCTCCATATGATTTATACTTGCCTCAAATGTCATGTATCCGTCTATATCAGTTCCGGTTATAACTCGGTCTCCATCGTATGTCACCATTCCGCAGCCCGCTTTCAGACAGTAATCATATATATCCCTCACCACATCATTGTCAAGCACAGCCTGATATACCACCTCGCCGGTACTGTAATCGACGATCCTTCCGCCGTTGAAAGCAAGCACATATCCGCCAAATCTGTCAAGCTCTATGGTGTCTGCTATCTTCCTTATTCCAGGCAGTGGACGTCCCGATGCTATCGCAACGATATGCCCCTTCTCCTGTGTCTCTATTATTTTCTCCAGCGTTGCCGGAGTAATATCCTTCTGAGTATTTGTCAGCGTTCCGTCAATATCAAGTGCCAGTAATTTTTTACTCATTTTATCCTCCATAATGTTATAACATAATTTGCTATATATTTTCTCCTTGATGCTATATAATGTCAGAGTTAGGATGCCGTTACGCCATCCTGCCGCCCATTCTGACTTTAGGAGAAATCACATGGATATAAACATATACGTTAATCAGAAAAAAATCAACCCTTTGTATCAGAAAGCCATCGCCGAGTACGTCAAGAGACTTTCTCCATACTGTACTCTGTCTATAGTATGTGTTGCAGGGAAAATTAAATGCACCTCAGGGAAAAACACCACAAACTACTGCATATCCGGCTCCGATACCATCTCATCTGAGGACTACGCAGCCCGCATCAACAGTCTGACTTCAAGCGGTACCTCAAAGATAAACTTCTACATAGGGTACGATGAATCACTCACAGCTGATATGGATAATTTCTCTCTCTGTTCAGTACAGCCGTCCGCCGAGATGACTGCCCTCCTGCTGTCCGAGCAGACCTACAGGGCATACACTATCCTGAACAACATAACCTACCACAAATAATCCCTGTCAGCTCCGGCTTATGATCGCAAGCTGCTCCGCCAGCGTCACCCTTATGAGCTGATGCGGAAATGTCATATCCGACACGCTCATCCTGTAATCAGCCCTCCTCACTATATCTGCAGCAAGTCCAAGAGATCCCCCTATCACAAATGTAACCGTGTCATGTCCGCGCTCCGATGCCCTGCGGACCTGATCGGCAAGTCCTTCCGTGGTCGTCTTCTTTCCTTCTATACACAGTGCTATAACATAGTCGTCTCTCCCGATCACATGTCTCAGCCTGTCCGCCTCGGCCTCAATGATCATGGCATTTACCTTGTCGCCAGCCTTCTGAGGTATCCTCTCGTCAGGAACCTCGCATATCTCCAGACGCCCTCTCTTGTCGATCTCCTTCTTATATTCATTTAACATCTGCGTAAAATGCTGTTCCTTTATCCTGCCGACGCAGGCAATCCTGTATATCATATGAACTCCTTCAGATCAGGCCTGATCAGCCCTCATCCTGTCAAATATCTTCAGTTCTTCCTCTGTATTTTTCTGCGTGCACACACTTACTCCAATGGTGAACAGCAGACTCACTGCAAATCCAACCACGTCACCACTGATACCCGAGTATGCCGCCAAGCTGCCTCCGTTCACAAACGGGAGATATTTCCACATAACAAATGTGAGTATTCCTGCTATTATTCCGGCATACATGCCTTTTCCGGTCGCATGCCTGTACGTCAGTGTACAGAAAAGAGGAGCCGCAAGTGCCGCCGCACACAATCCCCAGTTTTCGGCGATCATATGCTCTCTGTTGAATTCAACAAACTCTGCCACCAGGAAAACGCAGCATCCGGTCAGCACAACAACACCTATATCTATAAGAAGCTTTGCGATTCCACCGGCTCTTGAGATTGCAGGAACAAGCCCTCTTATATGTTCGCATATATTTCTCATGAACGATTCCAGCATTACGACAACCGCCGCTATAAACACCATAAGCGCGGCAAATCTGAACACATACGCATAGGTTCCCGTTCCAAGCAGCTTCTTGAGCATCAGGTTGTACACCTGGAATGAGTTCATATTTGCCCATGCCTTCTCAGGATAGAGCACCGGTACGACCAGAAGTGCCAGTATACAGCTTGAAAGTATTGTGAACCCTTCAAAGATTACAGCCCATATTCTTCCGACATCGAGCTCCTTGATATCCCGGATATTTAAGACACCCTTGTACATCAGCGGCATGGCTATACATCCAAGTCCTACTCCCGTCATGGATATCGCACTTCCTATATCCACTGTTTTGCCATCGTAATACAGTATATTCAGATAAATGCTGGTTCCCCCTGCAAGCCTCGATCTCCTGTAATTGTCAAGTATCTCCCTCGCATCCATCCTGTAAAATACCAGTCCGATCATCGTCAGACATACGATTATAACCATTATGAACACTATTGTCTTGATTATTCCCATCAGCTTATTGTCAACCAGTATGGTGGCAAGGATGAGAAATGACACTATGATGGCAAGGCTTATGCTCTCCGGCATGTCCATAAAATAGGCGACAACCGATACGATAACCTTGAGAACAGACACCAGTATCAGGCCAAGCGTCACTATCCATATGACGGACACCAGATCTTTCAACTTCCATGACCCATATCTTGCTGCGAACAGCTCCGGAGCATTGTGTATCTTTTTAGGGGATATCTCAGCATACGAATTCATACGCTTTGACAGAAATATCCATCCGACAACATTGCCCACGAACAATCCCATGGCCACAAGGCACTGTCCTGCACCATGTATTACTATATTAATAGGCAGCAGAAATATGACCCACAATATTACATCATTGGCGCATACCTGCCCTGCGGTGGACACACCGCCACAGTTCTGCCTTTTGATTCCAAATACTCTCTTATCACTAAAAACAGACATGTATCAGCCACTCCATTCTTTTATCTGAATCTTCATTATCATTTTTATATAATATACCCTGCTCATTCTACCACAGTTGAAGTTTTGCCGCCACTATCATATTTATTGTGACATTTGCCGAAATGTTACCATCAATTGCATTATTTTTTCAATAGTACAAAAACTAGTGATGTGTTATAATCTGAATCGTATGGGATTTTACATATTTATTACATATTTTTTACCTGTCAGAAACACAGGTAAAATTCATTTTACTCAGGAGGGCTATAATTTTGGATTTATTTTCTATTTTAACATTGCTCGGAGGCGTAGGTTTATTTCTGTTCGGAATGAATCTCATGGGTGCCTCGCTGAAGAATCTCGCCGGTGGCAGTCTGGAAAAGGTTCTTGAGAAACTTACAACCGGAAAAAATCAGTTCACGGGAACTATCAAGGGTTTTACACTCGGTACAGCCGTAACAGCCATCATTCAGAGTTCGGCAGCAACGACCATCATGCTCATCGGCTTTGTAAATGCCGGAATCATGAAGCTTGGGCAGGCCATACCTGTCGTGTTTGGTGCCAACATCGGTAGTACCGCGACCGCACAGATCCTTCGTCTTGGAGATCTTGCGGAGACTAATATTCTTCTTAAACTTTTAAAACCGTCATCATTTGCTCCTATCCTTATATGTATAGGTGCATTTATCATACTATTTACAAATAACAACAAGAAACGTGATATTGCAAGTATTCTTGTTGGTCTTGGAATCCTCTTCCTCGGCATGAATACCATGGAGGGTGTATTTGCGCCACTTAAGGAATCAGAGAGCTTCCAGAATCTGTTCACATCGTTTAATAACCCATTACTTGGTATTTTAATAGGACTTGTGCTCACAGCCATCATACAGAGTTCATCTGCATCAGTAGGTATACTCCAGGCCATTTCGTCCACAGGCGTCGTTACATACGGAACAGCCATTCCTATCATTATCGGTCAGAACATCGGTAAGTGTATGACCATTATCCTCGGGGGAATCGGTGCGAACAAGAAGGCAAAGAGAGTTTCTCTCTCATATCTTCTCTTTAACATATTCGGAGCTGTGTTCTTTGTTATTGTCATATATGGACTTCAGCTTTTCATAGACATGCCTTTCATGGACAAGGTCGTAAACCGTGGTAACATTGCAAACGTCCACTTCCTGTTCAACTTTATCATAAGCCTGATACTTCTGCCATTCTCCAATCAGGTGGCAAAACTTACAGGAAAGATCATCAGGGACGACGAGGAGTCCAAGATCGACAAAGAGCTCGCCACACTGGATCCGAGACTTATCGCTACCCCTTCCATCGCTATTTCACAGGCAAGAAATGTCATGTTTGCCATGGCTGACTGCATAAGAGAGAACTTTGCAATAGCATGCAGACTCATCAGTGATTTCAATGAAGAAGATGCCGCCAAACTCGAGGAGAATGAGGATTTCATAGACAAATGTGAGAGCTCACTCAACAACTTCCTCCTCAAGGTAACATCACAGAACAACATGTCCAGATCCGAACGACTTGATGTGTCTGAGCTTCTGAACAGTCTGAGTGATATGGAAAGGATTGGTGACCACTGTGAGAATCTTCTCGTTGTATCGAGAAATATAATAGATCAGAAGATAAACTTCTCAGATCAGGGAATGAATGAGATCCAGACAGCGCTCAAGGCGACTAACAATATTATTGATATGACTCTGAACGCCTTCAAGGAGGACGATCTTCAGGCAATATCAAGAATAGAGCCACTTGCACAGACCATCAGCGAGATAACAGAGCTTATAAAAGATCACCACGTTGTGAGACTTCAGATGGGCGAATGTGGTATCCCTGGAGGATTTGCACTGGTTGACATTCTCACAAGTCTTGACAGGATCGGAAGCCACTGTAAGAACATCGGCCTTCACATTGCCAAGAAGATCAGGGGTATCCATATGGACGAGATGCACGGACACATCTACATCACCGGATACAAGACATCTGAGGAATACAAGGCTCTGTATGCATATTATTCATCCATGTATGCCGATCCGATAACAGAAGGCTTTGATGCCAGCATCCGCGAACTCCGTGAGTTAACAACACCTGATGAACCTGATAACAAAGCTAAGGTTTCCGGCGACGAGCAAAAGAATGAGCCAAAGAACGACCAGAAGTCCGACCAGAAGAAAAAGTCATCAGCAAAAAACAAAGTAGCCGACAGGCACGAAAAGATAAAAGAAAAGATAAACGAGAAATATCCTGAAAAGGGTAAAAAGAACTCCAAGAAAAAGTAAAGGAATATAACAAACTGCTATGTGAAAAAGCTCTGCACAGATAATACACTGTGCAGAGCTTTTTCGTTATATTTATATTGTAGTTTATATGCCTGGTCTTTTAAACCATATCAGTCACGGCTATAATTGACGATCATATAGCCATCTTCTATCTCTATCCTTGCATCCTCCGATACAACCCGGTTGCTCACTCCAAGGCTGTCTCCTATCTCAAATGTACGATTCTCCACGTTGTATTCAAACCCTGTAAGTGTTACCCCCGTGACGCATCCACCGTACGGTATAAAAGATATATAATCGTATCCCTCCAGCCGGCTTATTCCGGCACTGGAATTTATCATGGTTATTACATTATGGTCATCCTCTATATACGCATTTACGCCTTTATCCGCACATTCCTTGAGTAGCCCTATGTTTGCCATTGTGTGATCAAGTCTTGTTCCTGTGGCCCCCGATATATAAATATCCGTAGCACCTTCCTCCATGGCATGCATGATGGCTACATGAGTATCCGTGAAGTCCTTGTGTGTGTCCAGATCAACAAACTGTATGGAGTGCATCTTTTTAGCCATCTTCCTGTACACGCCCACAGTCACCTTGCTGGCTGAATCGAAGTCACCCACGATCACATCCGGTACTATTCCTATCTTATTGCAGGTCTCTATACCCTTGTCCACAGCTATCACTCTGCTGCTTTCAAGGTGTCTGTCCATGATTTCCTGAAGTGAATACAGATCAACTCTGCCTCCGGATATTATAATATAACTCTTCATATCACTATTTGCCCTTTATTATCTATGCCTCATATTTCTCAAATACTTTGAGAAAGCTGCAGCTGTTCTCATAAGCATCACCGCCGAATACCGCAGAACCGGCAACTATGACATTTGCACCGGCTTCTATGACGTCACCCACATTCTTCAAATTGACTCCACCATCCACCTCTATATCGAGCTCAAGGCCTCTGTCATCTGCCATTTTTCTGACCTCAGCCACCTTTCTGAGTGCTGAAGGAATAAATGACTGTCCGCCGAATCCCGGATTGACACTCATAACAAGTACCATATCCAGATCGTCTATCACATAGTCAAGCACTGATACAGGAGTTGCCGGATTGAGTGCCACTCCGGCCTTCATTCCAAGCTCATGTATCCTGGCAACGGTTCTGTGCAGATGCTTACAGCTCTCTGCATGTACGGTTACCCAGTCAGCACCTGCCTTCTTGAAATCCTCAAGATATCTGTCCGGCTCCTCTATCATGAGATGCACGTCAAATATCATGTTCGTCTCTTTTCTGAGACACTTTATGACAGGCGCACCAAATGATATGTTCGGAACAAACGCACCGTCCATAACGTCAAGGTGCAGCGCAGGAACTTTCGCTCTGTCAAGCTCCGCAATGCCGTCCGCAATATGTGCAAAATCAACTGACAATAATGAAGGTGAGAGAATTATCATTACCATTTCCTCTTTTCTTTTAAGTCGTTATATATCATTACATAATCTTCGTATCTTATACAGCTTATCTCTCCGTCCGCAACCGCCTGCTTTACCAGACAATCCGGCTCACTGACATGATTGCACATGTTGAATCTGCACTTTCCCGTATATGCCGCAATATCCGGGAAATACTCCTTGAGATCCTCCGCCTCTATGGAATCAACATAGAGCGATGAAAAGCCCGGTGTGTCCATAATATATGTCCTGCCGCCAATGTGCATGAGCTCAGAATGTCTCGTGGTGTGCTTGCCACGCTTTATCTTGTCACTTATAGCGCCTGTCTGGGCCTCCGCCTCTGGCTTGATCGCATTGAGAGTAGACGACTTGCCGACTCCCGATGGCCCCGCAAACACCGTTGTGCGGTCTTTTATGATCTCCCTGAGCCTGTCTATGCCCTCGCCTTCCCTGGCGCTTATAAAGATTGTCTCATACCCGCTCTTGCTGTATGATCTGCAAGCCTCCATATTGTCCGGCGAAAGATCCGTCTTGTTAAAACAAATGATAGTCTCAACACCGCTTTTCTCCATGCTGACAAGGAATCTGTCAAGCAGGTTAAAGTTCGGCTCAGGCTCGCTCACGGCAAATATTATGATCGTCTGATCCACATTTGCCACAGCAGGTCTTATTAAAGAGTTAAATCTAGGCAATATCTCAACGATATTACCTAGATTGTTCTCAGGATCAAGTATCTCTATATTCACATTATCTCCGACAAGGGGCTTGATCTTTTTGTTTCTGAAGATGCCCTTCGCCTTACATTCGTACAAATGTCCATCCTCGGCGTCTATATAATAGAATCCACCGATTCCTTTGATTATCTTTCCTGATATGATCTCTGCCACTACTAATTACTCTCCTGTGTAAATGTAGCGGACAAACCGCCCGTGTTAAAGCTTGATGTGACATCTATTCCCTCTGAATCCGTGATGGTCACAGAGAATGATCCCTGGTTGCTCTCAAGTCCTGTAGGACCCTCAACTCCATCTATATTGATAGGGAAGTCTCCTGCACCAGCCTTGCCGCTGTATACAGAGAATGTCTGTCTGCCTATTGTGTATGAGATGTCAACTGTCACACTTCCAAATGTATCAAAATCAAACTCTATATTCGATATTGAACCGCTGAAAGATACAGAGTATGTAACCTTCTGAGGTCCCTTACTGACAACATATGACACGGTAGTTCCCTCGTCAACCTCAGTGTTGACCTCAGGATCCTGTGATATTACCTGGCCTTCCTTCACATCATCGCTGTACTCATAGCTTGGATTGCCTACCAGGTTGACCTCCTGAAGCTTAGCTGCTGCATCTGCCTCAGACCTACCCTTGAGGTTAGGAACTGCGATCTTCTTAGTCTCCTTACCGTTACTGATGATTATCTTGACTGTTGAGCCCTCCTCAACCTCTGTTCCGGCAACAGGATCTGAGGATATTACATGATCCTTCTCAACATTATCATCGTACGCATAGCCATGTGTTACCTTAAGTCCTGCCTCCTCGAGCAATGTTGTGGCCTGACTGTCCTCATATCCGAGAACATTCGGCACCTTGGTCTTTTCCTTGCCAGATGACACGTAAATAGTTATCTGTGTATCCTTTGTTATGGATGTTCCATCATCTATACTCTGTGATATTACATAGCCCTTCTCAACTGTGGCATCTGTCTTCTCCACAAATGTATAGTTGGTGAAGCCATTCTTCTTCATCTGCTCCTCAGCCGCAGTCTTATACAGACCTACTACATTGACCATAGGTACTGTCTCCTGTGCAGTTGTGTCGTTCGATCCCTCTGTGGTTATGACATCGGTGCTTTCCTCCGTCTTACCCTTACCGCCCAGAATATTCCAGCCGGCTATCTTGCCTATGAGAAGTATGGCAAGTATGGCAAGAACCACCGCGATGGCAATACTTGATACCATGATTATCTTCTTAAGTCTTGGATCAAGCTCCTCTTCTCCATCGTATTCCTGCTCCTGTTCTCCATCATCTGCCACTGACTCGTCCGTATCATCCTCTTCATCGTCGTCATCTGGGAACAGATCGTCGAACTGTGACGGCGGCATAACTGGCACGTTAGCCTTGATCTCTGACGTTCTCGGACTTACAGGTGGAACCTCCGTAGTATCTGCCTTATCGACCTGTCTTCCAGTCTTGATCATCTCCATCTCCTGCTTTGTCATCTCAATGGTAGGGGATGTAGGAACGCTGGTCTTAGGCACTACTATACAATCTATATTAGGATTCTCTTTTACTCTGTTGAGATCAGCTATAAGCGCATTTGCTGTGAGATATCGTCTCTCCGGCTTCTTCTGTGTACACTTTCTTATGATCTTCTCAAGGCTTGTAGGTATATCCGGGTAATACTCCCTAGGTGATACCATCTCGCCCTGAATGTGCATCAGCGCTATAGCCACATTGTTCTCGCCTTCAAATGGAACATGTCCTGTGAGCATCTCATACATGGTGATACCGAGTGAATAAATATCACTTCTCTCATCTGAGAATCCGCCCCTTGCCTGCTCCGGTGATATGTAGTGAACACTACCCATCGCATTTGTCGTGGTCGTGCTTGACGATGCGGCTCTTGCGATTCCGAAATCAGTAACCTTCAGCGTGCCGTTGTTCGACATGATGATGTTCTGAGGCTTTATATCTCTGTGTATCGTGTGATGCTCATGGGCTGCCTGAAGTCCCTGGGCTATCTGTATGGCAAAATCGATCGCCTGCATAGGCTCTATTCTGCCGTGGGCCTGTATATATTCCTTGAGGGTGGTTCCCTCCACAAGCTCCATTACTATATAATATATTCCGTTGTCCTCACCGACATCGTATACATTCACAATATTAGGATGTGACAGCCCCGCCGCAGACTGGGCCTCTATCCTGAACTTTGTAACAAAATTAACGTCTGAGCTGAACTCAGGCTTAAGCACCTTTATGGCAACATATCTGTTTAACACATGACATTTTGCCTTATATACCTCTGACATACCGCCAGATCCAACCAATTCTATGATCTCATAACGACCGCTGAGCATCGTTCCCGGATTTAACATACCAATTTATTCCTCCCAATCTATCGCAGCTACAACGGCAGATATATTGTCCTTGCCGCCGTAGTAATTCGCTCTCTCCACCAGCTTCTCACCGACTGTCTTAAGATCATCCGACTCTGATACAATGTCCCGAATCTCGTCGTCCTCTATCATGTTCGACAAACCATCAGAACATAGAAGGATCTTATCATCCGCTGAAAGTTCTACTTCAAAGAAATCCGGAACCACATCATCACCTATTCCAAGTGCTCGGGTTATAATGTTCTTCTCTGGATGATTCCGTCCCTTATTCCTGTCGAGCTGACCATTCCTTATCAGCTCCTCAACCAATGAGTGATCAAGTGTGACCTGTCTTATCTCATTGTTAACTATATATAATCTGCTGTCACCTATATTCGCGACATACATGATTCCATCATCGATCACTGCAGCTACAAATGTCGTTCCCATACCTGCGTAATCCTCCGGATTGCTGAGCGCAAGCTTATACACCTTGTCATTGGCATATATTATCGCCCTCTTGAGCAGCGATACAGGATTGCTTATCTCGCTTTCACTTATATATTCAACTGCGGCTTCAATCGCCGTTCTGGATGCAACGTCCCCGGCCTTATGACCGCCCATGCCATCCGCAACTATGTACAGATTGCTGATAGCCCCTATTGGCTCATCTGTATAAAATATGCTGTCCTGATTCATGGAACGCTTTTTTCCAACATCTGTTATTCCAAATGATTTCATATATTCTCTCCATCAGCCTAAAATATTATCTGATACGCCACCTTGCCTATTTTAGCACAACACATAAAAAAGAACAAGACGAACTATTTATCCGTCTTGTTCTCCTCCTCATATTTACGGCGGAGCTGTCCGCACGCTGCGTCTATGTCACGCCCCATGCTTCTTCGCACCGTAGCTGTTATCTGGTTTCTCTCCAGAATATTTTTGAAATTCTCAATGGCGCTGTTATCCGCCCTCTCGTAATCCCTCTCCTTGATCGGATTTACGGGGATGAGGTTCACATGGCAGTTTCTTCCCCTTATGAGGCGCGCCAGCTCGCATGCCTTCTCAGGGCTGTCATTCTGCCCTTTTACAAGAGAATACTCAAATGTTATCCTCCTGCCCGTCCTGTCAAAGTAATAATCACAGGCGTCCAGAACCTCTGCAATGCTGTATCTGTTGGCTATCGGCATGAGTGCCCTTCTGTCCTCGTCATTTGGCGCGTGAAGCGACAATGCAAATGTAATGGAAAGCTCCATATCCGCAAGCCTCTTTATCTCAGGCACTAAACCGCAGCTCGACACTGTGACATTTCTCTGGCTTATGTTCAGTCCATTCTCGTCCGTCAGCATCTCTATGAACCTGACAAGATTGTCAAAGTTATCCAGCGGCTCTCCTGTTCCCATCACGACCACATTTGACACACGCTCACCTGTTATCTTCTGGATGCTGTATATCTGTGACAGCATCTCAGACGCTGTGAGATTCCTCACCAGCCCACCTATGGTCGATGCACAGAACCTGCAGCCCATACGGCAGCCCACCTGGGATGATATGCACACGGAATTGCCATGCTTGTACTTCATGAGCACGCTCTCTATTACATTCCTGTCTCTTATACACATCTCCGAGCCCACGAGACAGGCAGAAATCTC
>ENA-OZKX01001056-OZKX01001056.1-human-gut-metagenome-genome-assembly--contig:-NODE-1056-length-12020-cov-8.435771_pt1 | contig 12020 bp, 11 predicted proteins | sample MGYA00244831_ERZ653774 | MGnify/ENA primary metagenome ERZ653774 (study PRJEB26926, sample SAMN06165314) | human gut metagenome | biome: ENVO:00009003; feature: ENVO:2100002; material: ENVO:00002003...
TCTACACTCGACTAGTCGTCGGCAGCGTCAGATGTGTATAAGAGACAGGTGCTGTGGGCTCCGTATAAAACGGAATGATTCTGGGATAGTCCATCTTAAAACGCGATTTTGATGTGTTTTTGTCCACGGCAAGCGTCCATCCGTATGGCTTCTCCTTTATATAGCCATAGGCGTAAAGTGCACTTTCCATGCAAAGCATTGCATCCGGAAAGAGTGCCGCGACAAGTGCATCCTCAGAAAAATCATCCACGCGGTCGGTGTAATAGCCGTTTCTGATGCGGACAAGCTTCCCCTCCCTGACAAGCGTATCGATTCGCCTGTAGTCTATACCAAGCCTTGTAAGCTCTTCTTTTTTCACTATTCCGTTGTACTTTTCCATGGCATCAGCTATGATAGTCTGTACCTGTTGTATATTCATTACTGCTTCTCCATCCCTTGCTTATCGGCTAAAAGCCTCTTGGCATCACGTAATCCAAGCTGATACAGGCTCTCAAGCTTATTAGGATCCTTTTCTACCTTGCTTATTTTAATGTGCTCCGACGGCCTTAACACCTCGGCAATGCCCTGCTTTTCAAGCTCCTTAAGATGCTCAAGCTGATAATTGTACATGATATGCCTGTTTGAAAATGCCTCATAAAACCTCGGAAAACGCTTTTTGTATACCGATGTTAAAAACCTTGGCATAGGTTTTTTTATATAGTCTGCCGGCTTTGTCAGCACGACAACCACTCTGTCATATCCCATATCAAGCATATGCTCATATGGGATACTGTCCGTCACCGCGCCATCCAGATACCACTCATTCCCCAGCTTCACAGGCTTTGACACTACAGGCATGGAGCCCGATGCCCTGAGCACATCCATCTGGTCAAAGACACTCTTTATCTGCACATATTCAGGCTTACCCGTCCTGATATTCGTCACAACCGCATAAAATGGGATATCCGACTTCTTATATTCCTCATCATCAAACGGGTCAAGCTCTCTTGGTACGGTATCATAGGCATATTTCGTGCTCACTATATTTTTCTCCCTAAGAAGCGGCCTGATACCCATATAATTTTTGTCACTGTTAAACCTCTTATTGTATCGTATAACCCTGCCGCGCTGCTTTGACAGCAGATTCACTCCAAAAAGTGCTCCCGCCGAAACACCGATAACAGCATCAAAGCTAATATCATGGTCCATAAAACAGTCTAGTACTCCGGCTGTATACATACCTCTCATGGCTCCACCCTCAAGCACGAGGGCGCATCTTTCATCACTCATTTCTGCCTCCATTTATAATGTCATAATAAAAAATGTATTAATATTTATGTCGGCCGCTGAACTTCAGATTGTCTCTCCTTCTGCGCCGTTTTCTCTCAAGCTTGTGCTCCCTGAAGCGCTCGCGCTGCTCCTTCTTAATGCTCCATTTGTGTTTCAACACATATATATTGTCGGATATTCTTCTAAGCATGAAAATGCTCAGAAGAATCACTGAGATAAGTATGAGCACCCAGAGAAAATATACCGGCTTTATCCTTATTATATCACTTTCCACGTTCTGTCTGCTATTCTCATCAAAGTACGACAGATCGACCTTTGCTCCTGATTTCAGCAGATCCACACAGCCTACAACATGATCACCATACTTGTATCTGACCGTAGCAAGAGCATCCTTGTTGTCGGACTTCATGTCAGCAGCTTCCCTTTTAACGCTTGAAAAATCCGCGTTGTTTGGCAAAACAACATAGTTTTCCGACACCTTTGCATACATGCCGTGCTCATTCATCACGCCCAGATCCGGCGTATTGTCAGCAGCTGCGCTGTTTTCATTTTCAGCTATGCTTAGTGCCTTGAAGTTACTGAAATAGTAATTGAGCAGCGTGTTTGTGTCTGCATACTGGTCAGGCGACTGCGCATTCATAATAACCACGCACAGCGTCAGGCCATCCTTCTCCGCATAAGTGACAAGCGTACTGTTAGCCACTGAAGTGTAGCCGGTCTTTCCGCCGGTACAATCCTGATTTACAAACTGTGAATACGACTTAAATGGATGCAGCATCGCATGATGATTGTACAGCGGGGTATCCTCGGTATGCTTGTTTGTTGGTGGTATGATATAGGTCTTTGTGCCTGTAATCTTTCGAAACTCGTCATTCCTGTATGCCGCACACGAGATAAGCCCCATATCGTATGCGCTTGTCCAGTGATTTTCATCGGGCAGACCATTTGCATTGTTGAAATGTGTATCTGTACAGCCTAATTCTTCGGCTTCCTTGTTCATCAGATCAATAAATGTGCTGTAATCTCCCCCAAGCTTTTTGCCTGTATGCTCTGCTGCAGCATATGCGCACTCGTTTGCCGACTCAAGCATAACTCCATATAGTGTCTGCTCCATGGTCATCTCCTCGCCCACATCCCTCTTTATGCTCGACGAACCATCACTGCTCTCCTTCACCGCCTCTTTTGAGAATGTAACCTTCTCATCCATCTTGCAGTTGAGTATAGTCAGATATGTGGTGAGAATCTTTGTGATACTTGCAGGATAATGCTTTTCGTGTGAATTTTTCTCATAGAGCACCGTACCTGTATTGACCTCCATCACCACGGCGCACGGTGAATTTATCTGCGGTCCCTCCGGCCAGTACGTGTTATCACCATCCGCAAATGCCATAAGCGGTCTCGCACAAAGCGTTGTGACCATAGCAAACACTGCCATTATTAGTATTCCTGATTTTTTTAAATTTATAATTTTATGCTTCATATCTGTTCCTATTAATTCTAAAATTGGGTAGCTGTTCAGTACTATAACCAAAAATGTACTATTTCTAATTATAATGTATGAAAAACATGTTATCAAGGGCATGTGCATCGTATTTTTCCATTTTATTTTGACACCCACACAATTGTGGGGTATTATCTATATGAAATTTTACGTTTTTATAAGGAGATTTACATGAGACTTAGAAATATCCCGGGCGCCGGTGAAGTCATCGACAACAGCCCTTATTGCATAAAGGAGCCTGTTGAATTAAAAGGAAAATGGCATGATTTTTTAGGAAACAATAATCCGATTCATATAGAGGTTGGTATGGGAAAGGGCAGATTTCTGATAGATCTGGCACGGCTTCATCCCGAGATTAACTATATAGGTATCGAACGATATACCAGTGTGCTTCTTCGTGCCGTACAAAAAATGCAGGAGGACGAGCTGCCAAATGTGCACTTTTTGTGCATTGATGCCGCAACTCTTCCGGATATTTTTGACCGTAATGAGGTTGACCGCATTTACCTGAACTTTTCCGATCCATGGCCGAAGGACAGGCACGCAAGAAGACGCCTCACCTCAAGCGAATTTCTTGCCAGATATGATTTGTTTCTCGCACCTGACGGACGCATAGAGTTCAAGACTGACAACCAGGACCTCTTCACCTTCTCTCTGGAAGAGATTGAAAGCTCTGATAAATGGCACCTCGACGCCAGTACACGCGACCTGCATCATGATGCCGCAATGAATGAGGGCAACATCATGACCGAGTACGAGGAGAAATTCTCTGCTGTCGGAAACCCTATCTGCAAGCTGATTGCTTCAAGATAATGCGACATATCTGTCGTTAATCGCATGATTTATATAGTCAAACATGACCCAGCTTTTATGACATTCTTCAGATTTTTCTGAGGAACTGTCATATTCGTCTCTGGCATCATTGAAATATCTCTGCGCTTCCTTATCTCTTCCCATCTTGCTATAGCTTGAACCGATATTGCTGTAAACCATAGCCTTAAGATCTCTCGAGCGGATAATTTCTGCCGTGGCAAGGCTCTCCAGATAACATTCAAAGGCTTTTGACTCATCGTTCTCAAGCTCATATACCAATCCCAGGATATTGAGATACTCTGCATATTTTTCCACGTGACCGGTGCTCTTCAAGCGCGCAAGCGCTTTCTTTATGCGTACAACCGCACTATCATAGTCCTTATTTACCACGTCATCTACTGCAATTATCATTTCGTTATCCGCTATATTGTCTGTTGAATATTTGTCTACCGCGTTCATCATATTTTACTCCGACCAAAGCATCTTTCCAAATGTTACTTTTTTCCTATTCAACAGTATAAACTCATTATTTCAAAATTTCAATATTAATTTCACTTTTATGTGCCTGAGCTGCCAGCCTATCCAAATAATGACATGATACCTTTTGATCCTTTAACCATGATATAATGAGCGTAGCGAATTATATCACGCGCGAATGCGCATAAGTATCAGCCGCAGGCCTATCATATGCGTAAGCATATGATATAATGAGTGCAAGTGAGAAGAATGCATTTATGCATTCGGCGAACGACGAATGTTGATCATGAAGCAAGGCTTCATGATATAATAAAAAAGCACCAACCCTATGGCTCATACGTCCATAAAACCGGTACCTTTGAGTGCGCCTCCAGGGGCTCGAACCCTGCACACCCTGATTAAGAGTCAGGTGCTCTACCAAATGAGCTAGAAGCGCGTTTATTAATTTGTTTGCGTTTTCCTTAACGCGAAATTTATTATATAGTATAGTTTATAGAAATGCAACACTTTTTTTTAATTTTTTTAAATTTTTTTTAGATTTTTTGTAAAACAGTTGATTTTACACCGTTTTAAGCTATATTATTTTCTATATACAGAGACTTTTTATTCCAGATTTCCCATCCAAAGTCTCTCAGAAAGGATTTACTGATAATGAAAGTAGAAGAAAGATTATTAAAATATGTGGGCTATCACACCACATCTGATGAAGCAAGTGATAAAATACCAAGCAGTGACAGGGAATTTGCACTCGCAAGAGAGCTTGAGTCAGAGCTTAAGGAGCTTGGCTTATCCAAGGTTGTGCTCACTGACCATTGTTACGTGTATGGTCTGCTGCCTGCCACTGCCGGCATGGAGCACAAAAAAGCGGTCGGATTTATTGCACATATGGATACTGCACCTGATTTTTCCGGGGAAAATGTCAAGCCACAGCTGCTGCATCACTATGACGGAAGCGATGTGCTGCTTAGAGGCAGTGGCGAATACCTGAGAGTAAGCGATTTTCCTGAGCTTAAATCTCTCACCGGACGCACTCTCATTACCACAGATGGCACTACCCTGCTTGGTGCCGATGACAAGGCCGGTGTGGCTGAGATTATGACCGCCTTAGAGCAGATTATCGCAGAGGGCACTCCTCACGGCGATATCTGGGTTGGATTTACCCCCGATGAGGAGGTCGGAAAGGGTGCGGATTTGTTTGATCTGGACTATTTCGAGGCAGATTTTGCCTACACTGTGGACGGTGATTACGAGGGCGAGGTGGCCTATGAAAACTTTAATGCCGCAAGCGCTGAATTTACCATAAAGGGCGTCAACGTGCATCCGGGCGAAGCAAAGGACATTATGGTCAATGCTGCTTTGGTTGGCTGCGAGATTGCCGCAGCGCTGCCTGCAAACGAGACTCCTGCCACAACTGAGGGCAGAGAGGGCTTTTACCATCTGTGTGATATGAGCGGTGATGTAGCATCAGCCCATCTGTCATATATTGTGCGCGACCACGACAAGGCTCTTTTTGCTAAAAGACTTGATACTCTCCGCTCTCTTGAGATAGAGATGAACAAAAAATATGGTGAGGGCACTGTTTCTTTGACTATCACCCACTCCTACGAGAATATGCTTTCAATCATAATGGACAACATGTACATTATCGACCTGGCTAAGGCTGCTATAGAGGAAAACGGTCTAGAGCCGCTATCACGCCCGGTTCGCGGCGGTACAGACGGCGCACGTTTATCCTTCATGGGACTTCCTTGTCCAAACCTCGGTACCGGCGGCTACGGCTTCCACGGCCCATTTGAGCACATATCAGTGGAGGGCATGGAGACTGCGGTTAATATAATCAAATCAATTGTGAAGCATGTGCTGATGCTGGCTGACGTGTGATTTCGTGCCGGTCAGTTACTCTTCACAACTAACAGTGTGACTAGCCACGGCCACGTTACTGTTCACTACTAACAGTGTAACCAGTAATCTGACTGCGTTTTAGTGTAAACAATAACTGATTTGTGTATTGACTTATCTGACAATTCTGCTATAATGATGGCAACCAATTGTTTTTCGTTTATTTTCGAACGAATAATTACAGCTTTTTTTGAAACTGACAGATGTTTCAGAAGGGAGACCATATGGTAGTACTTGCAGCACTTATCATTTTTGCAGTTGTTGGTGGAATATTTGTAAATTATCTTCGCAGAAATCAAAATGATATCGGCGGAGGAATGGGAAAGAATTACATGAAAGAGCATTGGGGAATCGATGACGACAAGTAATCAAAAATACCGGGCAACACATTTTGTGTCCCGGTATTTTTTATACAACCATCGTAACTATTCAGAACCACTGAGAACAAAAAAGCTGATGCGTCATCAGAAAAGCCTGACTTTGCTATCGTGAATTTGCAGGCTCCATGTTCACAGAGCGGCCCTTTATCTTCGCATTCTTCATGGCATTAAGCACTTCCTTGCCATACTCAGCCGGCACCTCAACAAATGTATACTTGTCGTACATGTCGATTGCACCAACAAGCCTGCCAGGCATGCCTGACTCGCCTGCAATGGCACCTAAAATGTCACCCGGCTTTATCTTGTCCTTCTTTCCGACGTTGATAAACAGGCGTACCATGCCATCCTCTGCTCCTGTATTGTGGAAATCATAGTCGTCCTTTGATTCAGCTGTGGATATCTCTGAAGCACCCATAGCCTGGTATAAAAATGCCGCCGCTATATCCATTGCCGTGTAATCTGACTCATTTATCTGATTCTCTATAATATCAATGACACTTGTGAGATTTTCCTCATCTATAATGGTGGAAATCTGGTCCATAATCTTTTCTGCCCTGATTTTGGCAACATCATCAGATGATGGAATTGGCTGTGCATAGATTTTTGTCTTGCAGTAGCGCTGTATGTCCTTGAGCTTATATACCTCCTTGCCCTTTACAAAGGAGAATGCCTTTCCACAGCGGCCTGCTCTTCCTGTACGGCCGATTCTATGTACATAATACTCGTCATCCTGAGGCAGATCATAATTAAAAACAGCCTCCACATCATCCACATCAATTCCGCGCGCTGCGACATCAGTGGCAATAAGAATATCTGTCTTTCCGTTTCTGAAGTTCTTCATGACACGATCTCTCTGCACCTGCTTCATATCACCATGAAGTCCTTCTGCACTGTAGCCGCGTCCGCAAAGCTCATATGCCAGCTCGTCGACCATCTTCTTGGTATTGCAGAATACAAGTGAGAGCTTTGGATTATAGTAATCCAACAGTCTTGTGAGTACATCTATCTTGTCCTTGCGCTTCACATCATAGTAATACTGGTCGATATTTGCGACTGTCAGCTCTTTTTTCACAATCTTGATATTGATAGCATCATGCTGATATTTTCTTGTAATTTCCAAAATAGGCTTTGGCATTGTTGCCGAGAAGAGTACTGTCTGATGCTCCTGTGGCAGGTATTCGAGCACTGTCTCGATATCCTCCCTAAAGCCCATGTTGAGCATCTCGTCTGCCTCGTCGAGCACTATTGTCTTTACATGGTCAGGCCTGATTGTCTTTCTCCTGAGATGATCCATAAGACGCCCCGGGGTTCCGATAATAATCTGCACACCGCCCTTAAGTGCCTTAATCTGGCGGCTGATATCCTGTCCTCCGTATACCGGAAGTACCTTCACACCATGCATATATTTTGCAAGCTTCCTGATTTCATCTGCCACCTGGATGGCAAGCTCCCTTGTAGGAGAGAGGATGATAACCTGTGTCTTGTGACTTGATGCATCAACGCTCTCAAGCACCGGAATACCAAAGGCTGCTGTCTTTCCTGTTCCGGTCTGCGCCTGTCCGATTACATCCCTGCCCGAAAGCACTGCCGGGATTCCCTGAGCCTGTATTGGAGTTGCCTCCTCAAAGCCCATATCCTTGATGCCTCGCAAAATCTTAGGGTTTAGTTCTAATTCGTCAAATCTGATTGTTTCCATATATTTTTTATATTTCCTTTCAAAAAAATAAAGTGTGCATATTTTTATAACATGCACACTTTAACATATTTGTGAGATAATTACAAAATATTATTTCTTCATTTTTTACGAAATATGCAATACCGCATATTTCTTTACTGAATAGTTACCAAAATACTACATACTGCTAAATAAAGCTGCTATCTCATCCGGTGTCAGATTACGATTTGTGTTATTCAAATCTACAACCGGAGACTTTGCCGGTTCCGGTTCACTTACAGCCTCCGGCTCAGGTGCCTGAGGTGCATCTGTGACCGGTTCCGTAATCACTTTCTCTGCCGGCTCTGATTCAGGTTCTGTCGCACCTGCGTTTGCACTTGCAAAAAGTGCTGCTATTTCATCTGCACTCAACTGGCGGTTCGGATCGCTGTTTGTCGTATCTGCAACAGCTTCGGCTGCAGCAGGGCTTGGCTCTACTACCGGTTCAGGTTCAGGTACATGTGGTGTCTCACTTACAGGTTCCGGTTCATGTACATGTGATGTCTCAACTACAGGCTCCGGCTCATTTATCTGAATAGGCTCAGGTATCTGTTCTGACTCATTCGCTTGTACAGATTCCGGTTCAGGTATCGCCTCCATGGCCGATGCTGATTGTGGTGCGTCGGTCGTTTGCTTAGGCATCTCAACATTTGCTGTAAACTGAATAGGATTTGCTGTGATTGCCTGACTCAGACGGATTTCCATATCCTTTATGCTGTCAGACAGAACCTGCTGCTTTTCCATAATGTCCTTGAGGTTATCATAAATCACATTTTTCTGGCTCTCAATAATGAAATCATTGCTCTCCTTGAGCTTATTCTCAAGACGCTCAAACGTCTCCATAAGCTGTTCATTAGAGTTCATAATCGCATCAGCATTTTCCTTATTCCTGTTGATGACAACCTTTGCAATTCCCTTCTGTGCATTGACGATATCCTCAGTCGGAATCTTTGACTCCTTCTGCAGTATCTCAATCTTTTCCTCTATCTCATCAAAGTACTTCCTGAGCATGAGATAAGATGCCTTTTCAGACTTGAAAATACTGTCATACTGTTCCTCCCTCCTGTCCTCCTTTAGAGCACTTAGTGAGAAAAATCCGCTTATCACTCCCCACAGGCAAATCATAAAGATAACTGTGATTGCTGCAATGAGCATGTATTCCTTTGGATAATTAATTATCGCATAAAAATCCGCTAAAATAACAAGCGTGGAAATAAGAATTAGAAATATAACCTGTATTTTTGCCTTTTTTTGCTTTTTATCCTGCATATAATTCCCCTTCCCGGGGCCTGACGCTATCCGCGACAGCCGTACCGTGTGATGGCTGTGGATAATACAAGTCCCAGTACATTTATCTTAATGTATCTATTATAGCGTTTATTGGCTGTAATGTCGATTGTTTTTAATGATTTTCAGACATTTTCCAAGTATCCATGTTTTCCGAATAGCGTACGTATATACCGATGTTAGTATATTTTTCATTACTCCCCCATTAATTGTAAACCTTTATTTCAGTTACGGTTGACAATTGACATCTTTTCATGTTAATGTGTTAACCGTACAAAAATTACTATGAAATTTACAAAAAGGAGATTTTATCATGAACCAGACAGAAACTATAGACTACAAGCATGGAACGACCTATGCCATAACGGTAACAGCGCTCATGACAGCTGTCACATGTATTCTTGCACCATTATCTATCCCGATTGGGCCGGTACCGATTTCACTGACAAACCTGGCCATATATATTTCATTATATCTGCTCGGATGGAAACGCGGAACTATAAGCTACCTGATTTACCTGCTTATCGGACTTGTCGGAATCCCTGTATTTTCAGGCTTCACCGGTGGCCCAGCTAAGCTTGCCGGTCCTACAGGCGGATACATCATCGGTTTTATTGCCATGGCAATTATTGCAGGACTTGTAATCGATCATTTCCACCAGCCTTGGCTCCAGCTCATTGGTATGATTGTCGGAACTATCATATGCTATGTGCTCGGTACAGCATGGTTCTGCTTTGAGGCAAAAAGCACAGTCAGCGGTGCACTCTCAATATGTGTGCTCCCATTTATCCCGGGCGACCTGATAAAAATGATAATTGCCATGCTTATCGGACCGGCTATTAAAAAAAGACTTCGCTAAACATCAACTCCAAGCTTTCTAAGCTCCTGATACAGGCGCGCTACCGGAAGCCCTACCACATTATTGTAATCACCATGTATTCCCTTAATGTGGATGGCAAAGCGTCCCTGTATCCCGTAGCTTCCTGCTTTATCCATCGGATCCCCGCTTGAAATATAGCAGTCAATTTCCTCTTCCGTCAGTGTATACATGCTGACATCCGTCTTCTCATAAAAGCAGTGTTCTCCGGTTCTTCCGGCTTTGTCAATAAAAACAAACGTTACCCCTGTATAGACACTGTGCGTTTTTCCCGAAAGCATCGAAAGCATACGCCTGGCATCTTCTTCGTCCTTCGGCTTTCCAAGAATCTGATTCTCATAAGCCACTACCGTATCCGCTCCGATTACAAGAATATCCTGCGGTGTCACAAGCTCTGCATGCTGTTCATTGTAGGTAAGCACACCTGACGCTACCTCCTCTGCCTTTTGACGGGATAGCTCCATGACAACCGCAGATGGCTCCTCCTCTGTGATTATCTCTTCTCCCTTTGCAGGACAGACAACAAACTCTGCCCCAATCTGCTCTAATAATTCCTTTCGACGCGGTGATGCCGACGCCAATATTATCTGACTCATATTTGTTTTAACCTTTTCCTTCACTTTGGATTTTGTGGCTGTTTCATCTGAAGAATACAATTCCTTATGACTGATTACACGTTTCCACTTGTATTATACGGTTCCCTCTTTCACCGGCGCTTTCCCTGACATAAATCTGTAAAATACAGCACAAAATACCAACGCAAAAACGACTCCAAACACATTCTGAATCACCCTGAGGCTGACTGCTCCCTTTAACCCATAGCTCTCTGCAGCTATAGCCAGAGCACCAAATGTATTAAAAACAGCCTGCCAGCCGTATTGTGCCGATAATCCCACGCCGATTCCACCTATGATTCCTATGTACGCATAGATTGATGGCGGAAGCAGGAAGTATAATGCCGTGAAGCATATAACACCGGCGATATTACCGACAATCCTTTTTTTGACCCTGTACTGCATATCCTCCATAAACGGCAGGATGGCAGACATGGCTGCAATACCTGCCCACATTGCACGCGGCATATTGCAAAGCTGTGCAATACATAGAACTAACGGTACGCATAGTATCTGGCACAGCTGCCATTTTGTACGTGATGAAAAAAGATCAAACTCCTGAATTACAGCTTTCATATTTCTTTTAAAGACTCTGTTTTTATGATTTCTGTAAAATACCAGGCATGTGATGGCAGCACCTGCAGCCATCCCTGCTATTCGAAGCATATAGCTTTTTCCTGTCACATCATATCCATATAACAATAAATAGCCAAGAACCAGTGTGGATTGATTAAACATAAATGGATTATGGCATCCGAACAGAACCAGCACTGCCAGTGCCGCGATGTTTATAAGCAGTGCCGGAAGCGGTGAAAGCTGATTTGCCAGATGCGGGCATACTGTCATAATTACAAAGAACAATGCCAAAAGCCATGTAGAATGTCGGGTATGGATTCCCAGATCAGCGTTGCGAAATACCATAACGCATAATAAGACCACTACTCCCACAATGCTGTTATCCTTTCCCAATATAATGCTTGAGGCAGTGACAAAGGCAAAGCAAAAAACCATTGTGACAGCTATCTTCACCATATATACAAACGCATGGTATAGTTTTTCTTTCATTGTTTTACTACTTTTCAGCAGGCTTTTAGAGCCGGCCTGATTTAACTGCAGTTCCTGATAAAATGTCATATAAATTCTCCTATCTCTGTCTCTTATACACATCTCCGAGCCCACGAGACAGGCA
>ENA-OZKX01001057-OZKX01001057.1-human-gut-metagenome-genome-assembly--contig:-NODE-1057-length-12017-cov-5.206153_pt1 | contig 12017 bp, 9 predicted proteins | sample MGYA00244831_ERZ653774 | MGnify/ENA primary metagenome ERZ653774 (study PRJEB26926, sample SAMN06165314) | human gut metagenome | biome: ENVO:00009003; feature: ENVO:2100002; material: ENVO:00002003...
AGACCTCGAAGTCGTAGGTCAGCGCCGAGGTGAACGACATGTCGCCGCCGCACAGGCGCAGGATGCGGTAGGGCAGGCCCAGGGCCTTGACGATGCTCTCCACGTGGGCCACCATGCCGTCCAATGCTTCGTAGCTCTTTTCGGGCAGCGAGAGCTGCACGATCTCCACCTTGTCGAACTGGTGCAGGCGGTTGAGTCCGCGCACGTCCTTGCCGTACGACCCGGCCTCGCGGCGGAAGCACGGGGTGTAGGCGGTCATCTTCACCGGAAAATCCTTCTCGTCGAGAATCACGTCGCGGTAGATGTTCGTCACGGGCACTTCGGCCGTCGGAACGAGGTAGAAGTTGTCCGCCGTGGCGTGGTACATCTGTCCCTCCTTGTCGGGCAGTTGTCCCGTGCCGAAGCCGGAGGCTTCATTGACCATGACCGGAGGCTCCACTTCCAGATACCCGGCCCGCGTGTTGCAGTCGAGGAAGAAGTTGATGAGCGCACGCTGCAACCGGGCGCCCTGTCCCTTATAAACGGGGAACCCCGCGCCGGTGAGCTTTACGCCCAGGTCGAAGTCGATGATGTCGTATTTGCGGGCCAGCTCCCAGTGGGGCAGCGGGTTTTCGGGCAATTGCGTATAGCTTTCGACCAGTTTCACAACCAGATTGTCTTCCGCCGTTTTGCCTTCGGGCACGATGTCGGCCGGGAAGTTCGGCAGGGTGACGATCGCGGCCTGAAGAGCATCCGAAACCTCTTTGAATTCGGCATTCAGCGCGTTCGACCGCTCCTTGAGGGACGCGACTTCCGCTTTTTTGGCTTCGGCTTCGTCGCGCCGTCCCTGACCCATCAATGCACCGATCTGTTTGGCCGCCTGGTTCTGTGTGGCCAGACATTCGTCCAGTTCGTGCTGGATCGCCTTGCGGCGGTCGTCCAGTTTTTCGATTTCGGCGATTACCGGAGCGGCGTCCACTCCTTTTTTTGCCAGACGGCGGATGGCCGCCTCGCGGTCGTCCCTGAGTTGCTTGATCGTAAGCATGGTCTTGAAATATTACGTGTTCGGAGAGCAAAATTACAAAACAAACCCCAATCGCAAGCACATTTGCCGATTATTTTTTACTTTTGCCCCGAGATAAGACACGCCTCGACGCGGCCCGGGGGAACCGGATGTCGTTTCGGGTTTTTTCTTCGGCATATTTTCCGACAAAGCACCGTGAAATCCATCGAATTACTCGCTCCCGCCAAAGATTTGCAGGCGGCCGTCGCTGCGGTCGATTACGGCGCCGACGCCCTCTATATCGGAGGCGCCCGCTTCGGTGCGCGCCACGCGGCGGGCAATTCTGCGGAGGAGATCGCCCGAGCGGTAGAGTATGCCCATCAATACGGTGTACGGGTGCATGCTACGCTCAATACGTTGCTCTATGACGGCGAGTTGGCCGAAGCCGAGCGGCAGGCCAGGGAGCTGATCGCCGCCGGGGTGGACGCCCTGATCGTGCAGGACATGGCGCTGCGGCGGATGAATCTGCCGGTCGAGCTGCACGCTTCGACGCAGGCGGCCACACGTACGCCGGAGCAGGCGCTTTTTCTGGAGCGCTGCGGCTTTGCCCGCGTGATTCTGGAGCGGGCCTTGTCGCTCGACGAGATCCGGACGATCCGCGCCGCCTGCGGGGTCGATCTGGAGTGTTTCGTCCACGGGGCGATCTGCGTGGGGTACAGCGGCCGCTGTTTCCTGTCGCGTTCGATGAGCGAACGCAGCGGTAACCGGGGCGCTTGCAGCCAGCCCTGCCGCCTGACCTACGATCTGGTGGACGAGTCCGGGCGTACGGTCGTCAAGGGGCGGCATTTGCTGTCGGTGCGGGATTTGAATTTGTCGGACCGTATAGGCGAGCTGATCGATGCGGGGATTACCTCGTTCAAGATCGAGGGACGCCTGAAGGATATCGGATATATCAAAAATGTCGTAAGTTATTACCGCCAGCGGATTGATCGGGCGCTCGCGTCGCGGCCGGGATTCTGCCGCTCGTCGGTGGGAGAGAGCCGGCCGGACTTTCAGCCGGATCCTTCGAAGAGTTTCACGCGGGGCGAGTCGGAGTATTTCTTCGACGGTCGCCGGGCGGGAGTCGCGTCGTTCGACACGCCCAAAGCTGTCGGCGAACCGTTGGGGCGCGTCGTGCGGGTCGATCGTGGGAGTTTTACGCTCTCCGGGCCGTGTGATCTGGCTCCCGGTGACGGCATCTGTTTGCTGACCCGGAACGGGTTGGCGGGTACCAATGTCAATGAGGTCGCCGGAAATCGGATCGTGCCCAACCGGATGGAGGGCGTCGTTGCGGGGGCGGAGGTGTTCCGCAATTTCGACCGCCGCTTTTCGTTGGCGCTCGACCGCAGCCGTACGCGGCGTGTGATTCCCGTGCGTGCCGACGCGGCGATAACGCCGCAGCGAGTAACGGTGCGTTTTACCGATTGCGAGGGGGTTGCGGCCGAGGTTACGCGCGACGGGGTGTTCGAACCGGCGAAAGATTCCCGGAAGATGTCGGAAACCGTCGCCGCACAACTTTCCCGCAGCGGAGATACGATTTTCGACGTGCGGGAGGTTCGCTCCGAAGGGTGCGACCGTTTCGTGCCGGTGTCGCTGCTGGCGGAGCTGCGCCGCGAAGGATTGGAGCGTTTGCGCCGGGCGCGGCTCGACCGTCCTGTCGTCCATGCGATTTTGCCCGAGGATCGGTCGGCGCCCTATCCGTCGAAAGTCCTTACGGCCGAGGAGAATGTTACGAATCGTCTGGCCGAGGAGTTTTACCGCGATCATGGGGTGCGGCAAATTGCACGCGGACTCGATCTGGAACCTGCGACGGCAGGGCATCCGGTCATGCGTTCGGCCTATTGCATTCGGCGTGAGATCGGGCAGTGCCTGAAGGAGCATCCGACGCTGAAAGGAGAGCTGTTTCTGATGCGCGGCCGGTTCCGATACCGGCTCCGGTTCGACTGCGCCCGGTGCGAGATGAGCCTGATTGACGAAAGCGACCGGAAATAGCGTTACAGCGATCCGCCGTTCGGCGGAGATTGAAGATAATTAAAGCGAGAATATTCCATGTTTGAAACCCTGATTCCCCGATTTCCCGATTATGAATTGATCGACTCCGGCGATTTCGAGAAACTCGAACGTTTCGGCCGCTATGTCGTGCGCCGTCCCGAACCGCAGGCCATCTGGCGGCGGAGTCTTACGGAGGAGGAGTGGCGCCGCCTGGCCGACGCCTCGTTCCTGCGCGACGGACGCAGCGAAGAACGCGGGGAGTGGCGGTTGCGGTCCGGGATGCCGTCCCGGTGGACGGTGGACTACGCCTACGAAGGGATGCGGTTGCGCATGCGTTTGGGCCTCACTTCGTTCAAACACGTGGGGCTTTTTCCGGAGCAGGCGGCCAACTGGAATTTCATCTACGACAACTGTATGCGGATGAGAGCGGAGGAACGGACGCCGAAGGTCCTGAATCTCTTTGCCTATACGGGCGGAGCGACGCTCGCGGCCCGGGCTGCGGGAGCCGATACGACCCACGTGGATTCGGTCAAACAGGTCGTGACCTGGGCGCGGGAGAATATGGAGCAGAGCGGCTTGGAGGGGGTGCGCTGGATCGTCGAAGACGCGCTCAAATTCGTGCAGCGCGAGGTGCGGCGAGGTAATCGCTACAACGGAATTATCCTCGATCCTCCGGCTTACGGACGGGGTGCCAACGGCGAAAAGTGGATTCTGGAGGATAACATCGGCGAGATGCTCGAATGTTGTGCCCGGTTGCTGGAGCCGCGCGGAGCGTTCCTGGTGTTGAACCTCTATTCGATGGGGTTGTCGGCAACGCTCGCTTCGACCGCCGTGCGGCAGGCCTTCGGCACGCCGTTTGAAGAACAATTCGGAGAACTCTGCTTCGACGACCGGGCCGGCAAGCGGCTTCCCCTGGGGACGTACTGTCGTTTTGCCAGGTAGCCGACGATCGGGTTGCCGGCACGGGGCAGAGCGGTTTGAAAAACTTATGAAATTATGACTACGCTCTCTATTGTGCTGGGTATCCTGACCTGGTGTCTTATTTCCGTGCTGATCGGGCTCGTCGGCAGCCGCCGCAAGATCGGATTCGCCTGGACGTTCGTTTTAAGTCTGATCCTTACGCCTGTCGTGGGCCTTATCGCGGCTCTGACCTCGCCGAGACTGCCGCACGGAGGCGAGAAATGGGGCTTCGTGCACATCGGATTCATGGTGCTTACGGCATTGGCCCTGATCTCTTTCCTGGTAGTGCTCTTTACGGGCGGCATCTTCTTCGTCGCCGGAGGAGAGTAAGCGCGGTTAAAGATAGATCGCGATGCCTGCGGCAGCCGAGAGGACGATCAGCAGGATCGGATTGAGTTTGAAGTAGGAGCCTGCGAGTACGCCGCCGAAGAGAATCCAACTCCAGAAGTCGATGAAGCTGGCGTCGCCTGCGTCCTGCGGAAACATCAGCAGGAGCGCGGCCGCCCCAATCATGCCGATCACTACCGGGCGGAGTCCCCGCATGGCGCCGCTTACCAGCGGATTGCCCTTGAGTCGGGCGATGTAGCGGGCGACCAGAATCATCAGCGTCATCGACGGCAGGCAGACCGCGAAAGTCGCAATGACCGAGCCCAGAATACCGTACCATACGCTGCCGCTTTGCATTCCAACTGTGTAACCCACGTAAGTCGCCGAATTGATGGCGATGGGGCCGGGCGTGATCTGCGATACGGCCACGATGTCGGCGAATTCGGCGTTGGTCATCCAGGCGTGCTGGACGACCACTTCGTTCTGGATCAGCGACAGCATGGCATAACCGCCGCCGAAGCCGAAGAATCCGATTTTCAGATAGCTGACGAACAGTTCCCAGAATATCATTGCTTACTCTTTTTTGCGATAGACAATTCCCAGACGATGCCTGCACCTGCACCGGCGGCAAGAATCAGTACCGGTGAAAGACCCAGCCACCAGATCAGTCCGGCCAGTGCGGCGGCCAGCACGATCATGCTCCAGTGCATGCCCCGCGTGAGGGTGACCAGCGGAGCGATGATCAGGGCAACGACCGCCGGGCGCATTCCTTTGAAGGCTGCATCGACGACGGGGTTCTGACGGATGCCCGCGAAGAAGAGGGCGATCGCCAGGATGATGAGGAACGACGGCAGCACGGCGCCCAGCAGCGATGCGCAGGCGCCTCGGAGCCCCGAGCGTTTGTATCCGACGAAGACGGCCGTGTTGATCGCAATAGGGCCGGGGACCGATTGTGCCAGGGTCAGCAGGTCGAGAAATTCCGAAGCGGGGATCCACTTGCGGTGGTCGATCACCTCGCGTTGGATCAGCGGGATCATGGCGTAGCCGCCTCCGAAGGTGAAGAGTCCGATTTTGAAAAACGACCAGAATATTTCCCAAAGTTGTTTCATTGTACCGGTTTTGAAGACGGTTGTCTGTCGTCCGTTCCGATTTCGGATTCGTTGGCGGCAGCCACCAATGCGGTCGCCATGACGGCGGCCGTTTCCGTGCGCAGGCGCTGCGAGCCGAGCGTGATTTCGCGGAAACCTCCCCGGACGGCCAGGTCGATCTCTTCGGGCGAGAAGTCCCCTTCCGGCCCGATCAGAACCAGTACGTCGCCTCCTTTGTGCAGGATGTGGGGCAGAAATGCCTTGCCCAGGGCCGAACGGGGAGCGTCGCAGTGGGCGATGAATTTCTGTCCGTCGAAGGGCTGCTTGATGACCTGTCGCAGCGGAGTTATTTCGTGCAGGCGGGGGTGGTAGGCTTTGAGCGACTGTTTCACGGCAGCCGTGATGACCTTGTTCTCCCGTTCGGGCTTGAGCGTGCGTCGCTCGCTATGCTCCGTGGCGAGGGGGATGATCTCCGCGACCCCGATTTCCGTGGCTTTTTCGAGGAACCATTCGAACCGGTCGTTGTTTTTCGTCGGGGCGACGGCCATCGTCAGGCGGTAGGGCAGCTTGCCGAATTCGCTGTTGGTGTCGCGCACCCGCACCCGGCAGCGTTTGGGATTGTCGTCCACGATTTCACAGCGGTAGAGGTTACCGCGGCCGTCGGTGATGTGCAGCTCTTCGCCGCAGGCCATGCGAAGCACGCGGATGCAGTGTTTCGACTCTTCCTCGCTGAGCGTATATTCCGGAGGAACGATATCGGGGGCGTAAAACAGTTGCATTTTTTATAAATTGTTTACCTTTGCAAAGGTAAATAAAATCCAACGAACCGATGAAGCGATATTCTTTATTTTTAATTTCATTGATTCTGCTTATGACTACGGGATGCAACCAGCGTAAAGAGGTGGCGGAGAATCCGTTCTTCGAGGAGTGGGAAACGCCCTACGGCGTGCCTCCTTTCGACCGGATCCGGCCCGAACACTTTCTGCCTGCCTTCCAGCGGGCGATGTCGATTCAGGAAGCCGAGATCGACGCTATCAAATCCAACGGCGATCAGCCCTCTTTCGAGAATGTCATTCTGGCTTACGACCGTTCGGGTTTGATGCTGGAGCAGGTGGGGCTGGTTTTCAACATGCTCTGTTCGGCCGACGTGAACGATCAGTTATTGGCGGCGAAAGAGCAGGCGATGCCGTTGCTGGCCGCCCATCGGGACAATATTCTGCTCGACGAGGTGCTTTTCGACAAGATCAAAGCCGTTTACGACCGTCGCGGCAGCCTCGGCCTCGATGCCGTGCAGACGCGCCTGGTGGAGAAGATTTACGGTAAGTTCGTGCGGGCGGGAGCGCTGCTCGATCCGCAGCAGAAGGAGCGGTTGCGTCAAATTAACGGCGAATTGGCGCTGCTGCCCGTGAAATTCGGCAATAATGTCCTCCGGGCGACGAATGATTTTATGTTGAAACTGACGGAGAAACAGCTCGACGGGCTGCCTGCAAGCGTGCAGGGGATGGCCCGGGAGAAGGCTGCGGAGTTGGGATTGAACGATGCGTGGGTCGTTACGCTCGACGCTCCCAGCCGGATTCCGTTTCTCACGTATTCTACTCAGCGCGACTTGCGGGAGCAGTTGTACAAAGCATATATCGACCGTTGCAACGAAGGCAGCGAGTACGATAACCGCTCTCTGGTGAACGATTTCGCCCGCCTGCGTAACGAGAAAGCCCGCTTGCTGGGCTATCCCTCCTATGCGGCTTATGTGACGGCCGATGAGATGGCCGGAACGCCCGCTGCCGTTTATGAGTTGTTGAACGAAGTGTGGACGCCGGCGCTCGATCGCGCCAAGGAAGAGATGGCCGAGATGAATACGATGTTGCAGCGGGATGTGCCGGGGGCGACGTTCGAACCCTGGGATTGGTGGTATTACGCCGAAAAGGTGCGCAAGGACAAATATGCGCTCGACGATGCTACGCTGCGGCCCTATTTTTCGCTCGAAAATGTTCGGGAAGGCGCTTTTTCGCTGGCGAACCGGCTTTACGGGATTACGTTCCGTCCGTTGGTCGCACCGGTTTACCACAAGGATTGCTCGGTATATGAGGTGCTCGACGTGGACGGGACTCATTTGGGCGTGCTCTATTTCGACTTTTTTCCGCGCAGCGGCAAGAGCAGCGGTGCGTGGTGTACCGCGTTCCGCAGCCAGCGCTACGAAGGCGACGAACGCATCGCTCCTGTGGTCGCCATCGTATGCAATTTTACTCCGCCGACCAAATTGACGCCTTCGCTGCTTACGCTCGATGAGGTCCAGACCCTTTTTCATGAGTTTGGGCACGGGCTGCATGCGCTTTTCGCCGACGTGAAATATCGGTCGCTCGGCAGGGTGGAGGGCGATTTCGTGGAGCTCCCTTCGCAGATCATGGAGAATTGGGCGACCGAACCCGAAGTGCTGCGCCACTATGCGATCAATTATACGACGGGAGAGGTGATTCCCGAACGCTTGATCAAGCGCATCCGCGAAAGCGGCAAGTTCAACCAGGGCTTCATTGTCACCGAACTGGTAGCTGCCGCTCTTACCGATATGGATATTCACGCTATTACGGAGTACGAACCTTTCGATGTGAACGAGTTCGAAGCCGATGCCGTGTACGGTCGCCGGGGATTGATCCCGCAGATACAGCCCCGCTACCGCTATCCCTATTTCCTGCATATTTTCGATGGGGGCTATGCGTCGGGATACTATTTCTATATCTGGGCGCAGGTCCTCGACAAAGACGCTTTCCGGGCCTTCGAACAGACCGGCGACGTATTCGACCGTGCGACCGCCCGGAAATTCCGGACGCTGCTTTCTCGGGGCGGTTCGGCGGACGGTATGACCCTCTACCGGGATTTTCGCGGGGCCGATCCTGATAAACGGGCGATGCTCGTGGCCTGTGGCCTGATGGAGGAGCTGCCCGAAGAACCTGCCGACAGCCTTGCCGTGCCCGTCGTGACCCTCGAACCGAATGAAAAGCCTAAAATCTAATTTAACCGATGAAAAAGATTGTTATGACATTTTTAACCGCTTTGGCAGCCGGATGCGCGGACCATACGATGCCCGTTGCCCAGCTGCCTGAAATTGATACGAACAACCCCTTGCTCGCGGAGTGGAATACGCCGCACGAAACCCCGCCGTTCGACCGGATCCGGGTGTCCGATTACGAACCGGCGTTCGATGCCGCGATCGCTGTGTCGCGTGCCGAAATCGACGCGATCGTAAACAATCCAGCCAAGCCGACCTTCAATAATACGATCGTGGCGCTCGATCGTCAGGGCCGGCTGCTTTCGCGGGTCGAAGGTATTTTTTTCAACCTGCTCGAAGCGGATGCTACGCCCGAGATGCAGCAGGTGGCCGAGAACGTACAGCCCAAATTGACGGCCCTGTCCAACGACATATCGCTCAACCCGCAGCTCTTCGAGCGTGTGAAGGCCGTCTATGAACATCCGGGGTGGTTCCTTTCGAAAGAGGACAAGAAATTGCTGGAGGAAACCTATAACGGTTTCGTGCGCAGCGGTGCGAACCTTTCCGATGAGGACAAGGAGCTGTACCGACAATATTCGACTGAACTTTCGGAGCTTTCGCTCCGGTTCAGCCGCAATGTGCTGGCTGCCACGAATGCCTTTACGATCAATATCACGGATCCGGCGCAGGTGGCCGAGCTTCCCGATTTCGTGCGGGACGGTATGGCCGCCGAAGCCAAGGCCCGTGGCGAGCAGGGATGGACGGTGACGCTTCAGGCGCCGAGTTACGTCCCTTTCATGGAGTATTCGACCAACCGCGAGCTGAAGGAGAAGCTTTGGAGAGCCAGCAACTCCCTCTGCCTGGGCGGTGAGTTCGACAATACGGAGAACATCAAGCGGATGGTCAATCTGCGTTTGAAGATCGCCAACCTGTTGGGGTATCCGACGTACGCCGATTACGTGCTGGCCGATCGGATGGCTGAAAACGCGCAGACGGTCAATGCTTTCCTGGATGAATTGCTTGCCCAGACCAAGGAGTATGCCGTGAAGGATTACAATACGATCGGGGAGTATGCCCGCTCGCAGGGTTTCGAAGGCGAGGTCATGCCCTGGGATATGGCTTATTACTCGGAGAAGTACCGCCATGAGAAATACGAGCTCAACGAGGAGCTGGTGAAGCCTTACTTGCAGTTGGACAGTGTGAAGCGGGGGGTATTCCTGCTTGCCAATAAGCTCTACGGCCTTAATTTCACGCCGAATCCCGAAGTCCCGGTCTATCATCCCGAGGTGACGGCTTACGACGTGACCGACAAGGACGGTCGCTTCCTGGCGGAACTTTACCTCGACTTCTTCCCCCGGGCTACCAAACGCGGCGGGGCTTGGGAAACCGAGTTCCGGAGCGTTTCAATCGTCGAGGGACACGAAACCCGCCCGCTGGTGTCGCTGGTGATGAACTTCACCAAGCCGACCGATACGACACCTTCACTGCTTACTTTCAGTGAATTCGAAACTTTCCTGCATGAGTTCGGACACGCGCTGCACGCCATTCTTTCGGAGGGAGAGCACGAGTCGATCAGCGGTACGCACGTATATCAGGATTTCGTCGAGCTGCCTTCGCAGATCATGGAGAATTGGGCGACCGAGAAAGAGTTCCTCGACTTGTGGGCCGTGAATTACAAGACCGGAGAACCGATTCCTGCCGACCTGATTGCCAAGATCGTCGCCGCAGAGAACTATCAGGCGGCTTATTTCAATGTCCGCCAGTTGCTGTACGGGCTCAACGACATGGCATGGCATTCGATCGACAAGCCGTTCGAGGGCGATGTCGAACTGTTTGAACGGACGGCGATGGCTCCGGCTCAGGTACTCCCGGTTGTCGAGGGTGCTGCGATGTCGCCGGCTTTCAGCCACATTTTTGCCGGCGGATATGCTGCGGGCTATTACGGTTACAAGTGGGCCGAGGTGCTGGCGGCCGATGCCTTCTCGCTGTTCAAGGAGAAGGGTATTTTCAATCCCGAAGTGGCGGAGGCTTTCCGCCGCGAAATTCTCTCGAAGGGCGGTCACGAACATCCGATGACGCTCTATGTGAATTTCCGGGGCCACAAGCCCGAAACCAAGGCCCTGATCGAAAAGATGGGGCTCGAAAAATAGTTGTTGTCGGAATGGGTTTCCATTCTGAAAATCGAAAGGGCTGCCTATAAGGGCAGCCCTTTTCGTGTGAGTGTATAGAAGACCGGGATGATCGGAGAACGGATGTGGCATGTCGCGCGAAGCGTCCGTGCGGGGAAGAGTAGTTATTCTGACAATAAAACCACCCGTGCTACCATTGCACGGGTGGTTTATATTTTAGATCGCTGGCGGGATCAGAACTCCGAGGTGAAGTAAAATCTGATGTCCTTGAAGTTTTCCTGCGCCAGGGCCAGGGCATAGCTGGTGTCGGCCAGGAATACGTCGCGGCCATGCTTGTCGGTGGCCATGTTCGTATGTTTGCGCCGTTTGAAGTCAGCCAGTTGCTCGGCGTTGTCGCTCTCGATCCAGCAGGCTTTGTAGATGGAGATCGGCTCCCAGCGGCAGGCGGCGTTATATTCGTGTGCCAGGCGGTATTCGATCACCTCGAATTGCAGGGCGCCCACCGTGCCGATGATTTTGCGGCCGTTGAGCGACGAGGTGAAGAGCTGCGCCACGCCTTCGTCCATGAGCTGATCGATGCCTTTGGCCAGTTGCTTGAATTTCAGCGGATCGGCATTCTCGATATAACGGAACTGTTCGGGAGCGAAGGAGGGAATGCCTGTGAATTTGAGCTTTTCGCCTTCGGTGAAGGTGTCGCCGATCTTGAAGTTGCCCGTGTCGTGCAGGCCGACGATGTCGCCCGGGTAGGCGAAGTCGATGATCGACTTTTTCTCGGCCATGAAAGCTGTGGGCGAGGAGAATTTCATCTGTTTGCCGCTGCGCACGTGCAGGTAGTTCTTGTTGCGTTCGAACGTGCCGGAGCAGATCTTCAGGAAGGCGATGCGGTCCCGGTGATTCGGGTCCATGTTGGCGTGGATCTTGAAGACGAAGCCTGTCATTTTCGCCTCGGCAGGCTCCACGATCCGGGTTTTGGTCGGTGCGGGGCGCGGCGAGGGGGCGATGCGGATGAAACACTCCAAGAGCTCCTTCACGCCGAAATTATTGACCGCCGAGCCGAAGAAGACCGGGGCCAGTTCGGCCCGCAGGTAAGCCTCGCGGTCGAAAGCGTCGTACACGCCCTCGACCAGTTCGGTGTCTTCGCGCAGTTGGTTGGCGTAGCGTTCGGTGATGTATTCGTCCAGTTCGGGCGATGCGAGGTCGTTGATCTCTACGGTCGAGGCGTCGGCCGTCTGCCGTTCGTCGCTCGTAAAGAGTGTGAGGTTCTTCTCGTAGATGTTGTAAACGCCCTTGAAGGTGTCGCCGCTCGAAATCGGGAATGAGAGGGGACGTACCCGGATGCGGAGTTCCTTCTCGATTTCGTCCAGCAGGTCGAAGGGATCCTTGCAGGGGCGGTCGAGCTTGTTGACGAAGACGATCACCGGGGTCTGCCGCATGCGGCAGACGTCCATCAGCTTGCGGGTCTGGGACTCGACGCCCTTGGCGCCGTCGATGACGACTGTCTCTTATACACATCTCCG
>ENA-OZKX01001065-OZKX01001065.1-human-gut-metagenome-genome-assembly--contig:-NODE-1065-length-11966-cov-11.220888_pt1 | contig 11966 bp, 10 predicted proteins | sample MGYA00244831_ERZ653774 | MGnify/ENA primary metagenome ERZ653774 (study PRJEB26926, sample SAMN06165314) | human gut metagenome | biome: ENVO:00009003; feature: ENVO:2100002; material: ENVO:00002003...
GAGATTTCTGCCTGTCTCGTGGGCTCGGAGATGTGTATAAGAGACAGGTCCAGAGTGGTTTGGACTGAGCTTGGTATAGGATACCAAGGAGCTGTTCGTATAAGCCATTTTATTTATCCTCGCTTTCTGCTCTGTCATGGAGCTGTTCTAAAACGGTTTTGATCTTCTCCGGTACCGGAAGGCCGAGATGCGCTGCATTCTCAAGAAGGCTTACACCCTCATTGGAAATGTAGAAAAAGATCACAGCGGTACGAAGCACACTGCCGGTACCGATGACCTGCACATCAAGGATGTTTGCGATTCCGACCAGTAGGAAGATGAGCACTTTTCGGCAGATGCCCTTAAAGCCCACCTCACTGGAGAGAGTTTTGTCTGCAATCGCACACATGACGCCTGTGATGTAATCAATCACCACAAAGGCGAGCAGTGCATAGAGCAGACCGTCACAGCCGCCGAGAAAGTAACCAAGCCATCCTCCGACAGCTGCAAATGCAAGTTGAATCGTGTTCCAGAATTCCTTCATAATGTTTGTCCTCCTTTGAATTTTGGGTATGAAAAAAGCACCTCGTCATGAGATGCTTGCTTCCAAGGTGTTACAGAGCTATTCCTCTGTAATGGTGTATGTGATTTTCATGGTCTTATCTGCGGTCTTGATGACCGGAGTGCCCAGGTTATTGATGGTGGCAAGGTAGGGAGTAACCAAGAACAGCTCACGGTACAGATTGTAGACATTCGATTGAAATATCCATTCACGAAGCGCGTAGGTCTTATATCGAGTCATCTGGTTTCGTCCCCAGGATGCATAGCTCGCATCCGGTGTATCACGAACATAGATTTTGGGCTCACCGTTTAGGAAATACCAACCATTGATTACGATGTCATCATCTACGATATAGGTCCACACGGTTGACGAAACATAGGTGATATTCGGCACCAGCTCAATGTTTGCCACATTGGTGGTATCAATGCGATACACCTGATTGCCGGTATAGCACATGAGCCATTTTCCGCTCATACCCAAGCTGTAGAATTCACTGATGTCGCTTGGCGCTACGATTTTTTGTGTAGTGCATTTATTGCCGTCAATACAGTCCATATACCACTCGTAATTCTGGTGAGTGTAGTAGTCCTTGTTGCCGCTGGTATAATTGTACTTTCGGTTTGCTCGTCGAACTAATCCATACCATTTTCCGTCAGCACCATGATACAGATAATTCCAGATTCCAGAATTATCGTTATATGGTTCCTCCGTTCCATCCTTCTGTCCTCCAATATAGTGGTAGTAGGAAGGGTAATGGTTCAGCTCGATTGTGGTTTCCTCATCTGCCTCCGTGGTCATTCTTGTCAGCGGTCGATCAACGAGCGCTGCATGAAGATAATCGTCATGAATCTTTCGAAGCGTGGCCTGCGTAGAGTTATTGTAAGTGGTCATTTCCAGGCGATAACCTTCACCGATATAAACGCGCTTGTTCCCACGCATGCAGTAAGGCTTATATTTATCCTGAACATTTGCTGACCAGGTACCAATTCTGACCATGTAGTTACCGGCATATTGCGTTCCTTTTCCGGCCAGCGTGTTGGATAGGCAGATAGCAGAAATCGTTCCATTTGCCTGAGAAGTTGCAAAATCCCAGACAAAACGGTAACCGCCATCCACTTCCTTGCTCTCGGTGAGGTTCCGACTGCCTCGCCGGATATCCTCTGTGTTATTGGCATCATCCGAGGCATAGCCGATCAGCGGATTATTCAGTGGAGCATAGATATTGTCTGCACGCTCCTCAAGTGCATTCTGATATAAAAGGATGCCGCCCATGATATTTTTCTTAAGCGGCAGCATCCAATCATCTCCAGTGGAGCCATTAAATGTGGTGCTGTTATAAAGCATTCCTTTAATGTTGCAGTTCAGAACATCCATCGCGGCTTCCGTCACCAGGTTTGTGTCTTCGTAGTGCTCCTTTTTGCCGGTATGGACATCTGTAAGTTCAATTACTGTTTTTCCTTTCAGCATCATTATTCCTCCGTATTCAGATAGTCGGTCGTGATGGACTTGAGATATCCGTCTGCGCCACTGACGATAAATCGATATTTTAGCTGTCCGGTAGCTGCTTTCTCCGCCCAGGAATCCACACTGATGGCTTCGAGCGCAGCCTTCGACATTCCGGATTTCTCCTCGGACAGCTTTGCCCACACTGCATTGATGCAGCTCCACCAGCTTGCTCCGTCATCAAATGAGACAGCAAACAGCACCTCGTCCGAGCAGTCAGCAGTTACCTTTTCAATGCCAAGAATTGTGGAATCTGACATATCGATGTTTTCGGAATAAAGCACCTGCGGAATCGGTACTCCCGTGTAGGCAACCTTCATATCCGGAAAGAGATTCTCGGAATCATGCCAGTAAAGGATGGTCGGATCTTGCAGCGTGATGAGTAGCTTTCCATCCGGGATATCCTGGACACCCCGCGTCTCAAAAAGCTCTGCTGTGAGGTTGGTTTCCTCCAGTTTGATAAGAGCATTTTCTCCTACGGTATACAGTGCACCATCGGCATCTGAAATGAGATATCTTCGATTGTAGGGATCAAGAAAAACAGGCGCATGATCTGCATAGTCAAAGCTGTTCCCGAATTCATCCTTCGGTTTAAAAGAGATAATCTTTCCGGTAAGAGCCGTAAAGGAAAGCGTGCCATCCCCGGTAACCAGGCTGGAATCAGCCAGATAACTACTGTTGGTTGGGATGGTGTCAAAGGAGACGCAGATTTCTCCGGTATCGAATAGAATTGCATCCCAGACCATCCGAGTTGCTTCGTTTCGATTGCCGTGTACAGAGTATCCTTCCCAGCGGATACGAAGGAACTTGTAGGTCCCCCAGATCGTTCCTTCCTCTTTTCGAAGTGTCATAAGATCGGTATCCCTGCGGACGATTTTTAGCTGCTCCGTATTCTCGCCAAAGCCAATCCAGGAGTTACCACTGACATAAAGGGTGGAGGCTGTTTTTCCTTTGTACTGAAACCAGTCAACACCTTTCACGGTATCAGTGCCATCATCCTGTAGAGAATTATTTCGAAGGATCTCCATGTGCTCTGTGCTCTTTAAAAGATCTTCGATAGTTCCATAATCAAACATTGCTTACCTCCAGTTCTGTTATTTCGGTCATATTCTGAAGCCCAAGTGAAAATGCGGCAAGTCGGCCACGGTCGATCTCCTGGTCCTGTCCGGAAATGCGTGTGTTGAAGGACTTCTTCAGCTTTACGGCACCATCGGTAATCTCAGTAAAGCTATTCAGCGAAAGGTCAGCAGCATACAAAACCTTCATATTGATAAAGGGAAGCGTATCAAAGGGCAGAATTGTAAGACCGGTTAAGCTATCGAAGTTCTCGGTCGGAATCACAAGCTTCAGCATCCGACCACGATCAAGGCGGACATTGCTATTTCCAGAGAGGGCATACTCTTTACGAAGTTTGAATACGTCATCATCAAAGACATATTCCTTCTGATAATGCATCTTCTTTTTATCAGCAGTTTCTACCACATCATGTACAATCGGTGCAAAGAGTCGAAGCGAATCCTTCATGGATAGCATCGGCATTCCGGTTAAGGAGATAGATGCCACGTGGTCGTTTAATCCTGTCTTTTTCGGAGCAAGGAAATGTACCGTAACAGCATCATGCAGCGTATGTGTAGGCATAGAGGAAAGAAGAATCTTCTTCAGGGTATCATCTGCCGTAATCCGTCCATCCCAGCGCTCCTGCACACCAAGCCCCTGGCCGGTGATCGTCGCCATGATATTTTGTGCCTCGATATACCCGGTTCCATTTTTCATGAAAATCAGTACCTCAAAGGTATGGAGCTGATTTGCCGTAAGGCCGATGATCGGGTAATAGAGCGTCAGGAGATGCTTGCCGCTGAGCCAGGATTCTTTCGGGTGGAATTCCTCAACCTCATGACCATCCAGCACATAGAAAACTGAGAGTGCAGTTTTCCCGTCCTCGTTCCAAGAAAGTGGAAAGGAAATCACCTTCTTATTTTCAACTTTATTTCCCTCGTCATCTGTAGTTGTTCCAAGGTCAATGGTCGTTTCTGCAGTAAGTGTTCGTGTATCAGGATTACTTTCTACATCCATGATCGCCTGGGCATGAAATTCCGCATTGGTCTCATCACCAGATGCAAACTCCATGTTGATGATGGACAGCTTTTCTTCTCCGGCATCCAGTGCCAGGGCATTGGTGAAGGTGTAAATGCTGAGCTTCGTTTCACCAATGGAGCTGATTAGGCCACTGATGTTTTTGTCGTTCTTACTTTTTGCTGCAGCAAGCCTTGGATTCTTGCCGACGCATTTCACAGTTTGCTTTCCATTGATTTTTGTATAGATAGAAGTGATTGCAGACCGTTTTGTTTCATCCGCATGGCCGCCGGTAAAGCGAAGTACATCACCAAGGTCCAGCGCAGGATTGCCGATGGTTTCTGAATCAAAGGGCACATACTCTACAGTTGAGACAACATCAAGAATCGTGTTAATGATTCGCTTTCTTGTCTCTTCCAAGCCAAATTGCAGAAGCGGATTCACGCCAAGGTTCATTGTGAGTCCATCATCCGGATCCTTCGCATAGTATTCCGCTGTCTCTGTCTTTTTGTTGGTGGAGCTGACCGCTGTGTAGCGAGTAACGAAATCGGAAAAGCTGCTGCTGAACCGATGACGGATATCAATGGCCATGGTTGGCGTGCTCCCGTAAGAAGTCAGAGAGAGCTTTCCATAACGATCAATGACTGCAAAGCATCCGAGCGTCTGGGCAAGGTAATAGAGAAAATCACGCCACGATTCGATGTCATTATCCTGATAGATACCAAGCAGCTCCGTGCCATTTGGCAAAGCCTCGATTTCTTCCTTCGTTTGCGCAAGCTCTACATGACACGCCTTCGATAGCAGAGAAAGAAATTCGTAGGGATAGGAGCTGGACAGGCCTTTATTGAAGGCTTTATCCAGATTCAGCATTCCATCATAGGCTTTTAGTTCCAGTGTTTTGATACGACGATTGGCTTCGGCCACATAGAACACACCCATCGGAATGCTCTCCGTACTGCCATCATCAAGCAGCAGATGGATCCAGAGCTTGATTTCTGCGCCGTCCAGGGTGTATCGGTCGATAGCACAGAACAGGCTGATGCCAAGCTCTGCGGCATACACTGAGCCAAGCTCAATTTCTGAGTCCCCACAGCACTGCCTCGAAATATATCCGCTGCCTTTTACGATATCCTCATTTCCAAATTCATAGGTTTTCTTATCACTGGTGGTGATCGTGCCGGTCCAGTAATATTTTCTTGTGTTACTTTTGATTGCCTGCATAAAGGCATCCGATACTGGATACACAGCACCACCTCCATTAAATTTCGTTCAGGGTAAAGCACACTGTCCACAGTCCCTTATAGGATGTGTCCTTTTTAAGTGCTGCCTTAAATCCCGTGATATACATTTCTGCATCTTTCAGTTCCAGTGTTTCCGTGTCAAAATATTTCACTGCTATCTTCGGCATCTTGGAATATGCCGTCAGCAGTTTCAGCCACTTCGGGGACACGGAAAAAGAGACGGAAATGTCAGCCACTCCCGTCCTTACTACATCCCTCTGTGTGGTTCCCGCCTCTGTTTCACCACCGGAGTCCGCTTCGACATCTGACAGTCCGATATCGTAGGAATCCGGCAGAGGCAGAGGCTTTTCATTAAAAACAAGATATTGTATATATGCCATTTTATCTGCCCCCGCTTCTTAAGTTCGCCCTCTGCTGTGCCGAAACAATAACCTCATCAAGCATCGTACCGCCAAGGTACACAGGAATGACGATGTCACCGCTGTCCGGTTTGATATTCTCGATTGCAGAAGTAATTGCAGAAAGCATCCCGGAAATGCCTTCCGGCTGTGCTGCCGTTCCTGTTCCCGTCATGCTTTCCATGCTGTTTACCTTCGGACTGATCACCATATCAGAAGATACACCGCTTACCGCCTTCTGGATCATGCCACGGCTCTTTTCGATGCCCTTGGCAAGTCCTCCCATAAAGTCTGGCATCCACGATTCATAATCCGTCAGCGGACCTTCATCCGGCACGGAGAAGTGAAGGAATGACTTGATCTTGTCTGCCACACCCTTAACGGCATCCCCGACTGCACCGATGCAGCTCTTGATTCCATTTACAATTCCCATGACCAGATCCTTGCCCCAGGTAAATGCCTGTGATGCAAGCCCCGTGATATGATTTTTCACATTGGAAAAACCTGTCTTTACTGCATTCAGGACATTTCCCATCGCACCTTTCACCGCATTTACGATTCCATTGAATACGGATGTGACCGCACCCTTGATTGCACCAAGCACCGTTGAAATGGTCGACCTGATGGTATTCCATATGGTGGTGATCGTACTCTTGATTGTATTCATGATGGTGGTAATGGAGTTCTTGACCGCAGTAAAATCCCCTGTAATCAGTCCCTTGATTCCGCTTACCACGGCACTGATGATGGTCTTGATGGCATTCCATACCGTGGAAAAGATTGTCTTTATTGCATTCAGTACAGTAGTAATGACTGTTTTTATCGTATTCCATACCGTTGTAATGACAGTCTGGATAATGGTCAGGACTGTCTGAATGATCGTTTTGTAAATATTGAAATACGTTGTCACCAGTGTCTTTATCACATTAAAAACTGTAGTAAATACACCCTTGATGGCTTCCCAGATGGTCGTGATGACCGTCTTTATTACATTGAAAACCGTCTGGATGATGGTCTTATACAGATTGAAATAAGTCGTTACCAGGGTCTTTATCACTTCAAACACAGTCGAGAAGATAGTCTTGATGGCTTCCCACACCTGTGAGAAGAATTCCTTGATTGCATTCCATACCGTGACCGCAACCTGTTTTACGTTCTCCCAGAGGTCGATCCAGAACTGGCGGAATCCGTCACAGTTATTCCAGAGATAAATAAAAGCAGCCACAAGAGCTGCAATGGCTGCGATAATAAGCACGATTGGGTTTGCAAGCATCGTTGCATTCAGTGCTGCAAAAGCCCCCTTCACCGTATTGATGACTCCGGCAATCTTCGGTACAACCGTCATGATCGTACCGACTGCGGATATGACCTTTCCAATCACTATAAGTACGGGACCGAGTGCTGCTGCCAGAAGGGCTATCGTAACGACCGTCTTCTTCGTGCCCTCGCTCAGTCCATTTAACCAGTCCACGAATTTCTGCACCCATCCCACGATCTGTTTGATGGCCGGCATCAGAAGTTCCCCAAAAGATATCGCCAGACCTTCCAATGCGGATTTTAAGATAGTGATCTGTCCCTGTAAGTTATCAAGCTGTGTATCTGCCATCTGCTGTGCAGCACCACCGCTTTCCGTGATGGATTTCTGTAAGCTGTCCCATGTGCTTCCTGTATTGGCAAGCAGTGCATTTACGGAAGACAGGTCCGTCTTGTTAAAGATCGTGCCGATGATATTGGACTTCTCAGCGGATGTCATTCCATCCATGCTCTTATTCAGGTCACCAAGGATATCGTTCATTGACCGCATGTTTCCTTCGGAATCATATACGGAAATGCCTAGTGCTTCCATCTGGGCAGCTGCCTTATCTGTAGGATTCTGCAGTGACAGGATAATGTTACGGAGATGCGTACCGCCTTCTGCCCCCTTGATACCATTATTGGCAAGGATTCCGAGTGCAGTATTGAGTTCTGCCGTACCGCCCTTGATGGATTTGGCTGTCGCACCAATGGTAAGGATTCCCTCGCCCAGCTGTGCAACCGATGTATTAGTGGTAGAAGCGGTCTTTGCCATCTGATCGACCATTGTTTCCGCTTCATCCACGCCCATGCCAAGTGCGGACATTGCATCCGTTACCATGTCGGAAGCATCCGCAAGGGCAATATCCCCGGCGGCTGCCAGGTTAAGTACAGTCGGCAGTGTATTACACATCTGCTCCGTATCATATCCGGCAAGAGCCAGATAATTTAATGCCTCGGCACACTCGGATGCAGAGAAGGCTGTTTCTGCCCCCATCTTCTTTGCCAGTTTGGATAGGGTGTCCATTGTATTTACAGACTGCCCGTTTACCTTAGACATGGAATCTTTTGTGATTCCCATTGTTGCCTGTACCTGTGACATGGAAGATTCAAAGTTTGCTGCCGTTGTTACGGATGCCGTACCCAGTGCCGTCACCCCGGCGGTTACCGGAAGGAGCTTCTGTCCGGCAGAGGAAATATTATCCCCAACCGTCTTTAACTTCTCACCAGTTGCTGCGATCTTCTGCACTGCCGTTGCGGACTGGTTCGCCTGTGTTTCCAGATTCTTTAAGTCCTGCTCCGTTTCCACGATTTCCCTCTGAAGGGCATCGTACTGCTCCTTTGAGATCTCGCCATTGGCAAGTGCTGTATTCGCCTGTTCTGCTGCGGTCTTTAAGGTAGCCAGTTTCTCTTTTGTTTCACTGACCGCTTCCGCAAGCAGTTTATGCTTCTGTGCCAGAAGCTCCGTATTGCCCGGATCAAGTTTCAGCAGCTTGTTCACATCCTTAAGCTGTGACTGGGTGGACTTGATCTGTCCGTTCACGCCTTTCAGAGCGTTCTGCAGTTTTGTTGTATCACCACCGATTTCAACGGTAATACCCTGAATACGGCTTGCCATGCCTCTCACCTCCTCCTAAAAATGGGTACAAAAAAAGGAGCATCTCTGCTCCGTAACAAAAGAAAAACACCTGCCATTTCTGACAGATGTCCTATGTAATATTATGATTTTATCTAAGCTACAAACTGGAATTTATATAATTATTCCTCTAACTTTCCCTATTTTACAGGCTTTCCCGCCTGTTCATTAGTGAAATGATATGTAGTTTCCCTTATTTTTGCCCTTATGAGATAATCACAAGGGAAATAAGGGAAATTTTTTAGTCATTGCCCACCACTTTATCAAGAAGCCGAACTGATTTTCGTTTCGCATCTCTTGTGGAGTGAGCATAGACGTTCATTGTGGTACTGACATCTGAGTGTCCCAACAATTCCTGCACATCTTTTGGGGCAGCTCCATTTGCTAAAAGGTTGCTTGTATAGGTGTGACGTAACTGGTGGAAATGAAAGCCTTCAAATCCCTCTAATGTTTTTGCCACCTTTCTGCAAACAGTCCCCAAAGTAGTTGGAAGTTCCAAACAACCATCCGGTCTTAAACAGACGAAAGAAATTTCTTTATAATCTGTCGGGACTTCCTCTGTTCTGTCTAAACAATAATATTCGTAGTACACTCTGTTTTTCTCTTTGACCTCTTTGTAGTAGTTCGTGTGATAAAGTTCTCCGTACTGCATTCGATTTTTTAACTGCTCTTTCCGGGCATTACGGAAAATCTCTACCAGTGTATCTCCAAAATCAACAACCCTTACTTTTTTCCGCTTGGTTGGTCCGATGATATATTTGCGCTTTGAGCCATCATATCGGATGCTGCGTCTTATGGTAAGGCATTGTTCTTCCAGATTTACGTCCTGCCATGCCAAACCACAGGCTTCTCCAATACGAAGCCCGGCATAATAGGCTATCTGGATTGGAAGTATTGCGGCTGGGTTCTTTTTTTGCAGATAAGCAAGCAATCTTTCATAATCTTCTCGTGAAATTGGTTGGACATTTCCGTCCATATCCTCATCGGAAAACAAATCCACTTCATCCGTCTGATACCGCAGTTTAATATACTGCATGGGATTGAACGTAATATACTGCTTTGGAAATACTGCAAAACGGAAGGACTGCTGCATGACTGCGGAAAAAGAATGGATATAATCTTTGCTGTAACCCTTTCTCTCTTTTCCGTCGGGATGAACTCCCCCGAAGGAAAGCAAATCGAAGAAAGATTGCAAATGTTCAGAGGTTACATTTTTCAGTTTACGTTCTGCCAATGGGTGTTTCTTAATATTTCGGATTGTTCCGAGGTAATTCTCCACCGTACCATTGCTGAGCGTACCTGTTTTTAATTCCTCCTCTGCCCACACATCCAAAAGCTGTCCGACTGTGAGATTTTCCGCTTTGGCAACAAATTTCTTTTTCTCATAATCATCCATTGCCTGACGGAGCAGTTTTTCAGTTTCACTTTTGCTTTCTGTTCCAACGCATTCTTTCTGAACAAGATTGCCGCTTGCGTCCTCTACATAGAAGCGGTAGTACCATTTCTTTCCTTTTTTTCTTACAGATCCTTTTGCCATAATCGTATGTCTCCTTTCGATATTAGACAATCGGAACTGATGAAATGCTTCGTGCGTGTAAGTATATCATAACTCCGGTTGTCTTACTATACCGATTCGGAATCTTCGTATAAGACTTCTGATAAAAGATTTGCAAGCCTTTGTTCTGCTGTTTTTGGTTTCTTGGAATAGAGCCTTACAATGTCTGCCATCTCATTAAAAGCATTGATGGTGTGAGTGATTTCCCTTAAGAACATAATCTCATTATATTCATCATTCGATTCAAACCCTATTGTTTTGGCAATATCCGTCTGACCAGCATTCCCCTTGAAGTTTTTGCAGGCGAACTGGAAGGAATCCAAAAACAGACCATATTGTTTTAACATCAGCAGTAATAAATCTTTTGAAAAAGCATCTTCTTCTTTGGTAAGGGCAAGCGGTAACTGTTCCAGAATATCTCCCATCGCATCACGAATCTGTAACTCTCTCTTATCCGTAATGTCGGTTTCATATTCATCTGTTTCCCCTTTGAGCCATTCCACAGATACATGGAGTGCTTCCGAAAGACCTTCCAGCACCATTTTTTTCGTATTGTCAATCGAACCATTCTCATAACGCAGGATTGTAGAAGCGGTAACACCCATCTTTTCTGCGACATAAGGCTGTGTCAGATTCAATTCCAGACGGCGCTGTTTTACTCTGCTGCCTATCAGCTTGCGTAGTTCTTTATCTTTCATGCTGACTGCCTCCTTTTTCGGTATGTATGAATTATAGCATTGTTTTTCTGTAATTGCAATATGCAATATAATATTTGTTTTTAATATTTCGTAACGCTTGACAAAAAGATGTGAAAAGGATATACTTACATCACAAGAATTGCATAATGCAATTTATAAGGAGGTGATTATATGACGCAAAGAAAAATTGCATTATCCATCGAAGAAGCTGCTGACTATACGGGAATCGGCAGAAACACCTTAAGACAGCTTGTAGAATGGAAGAAACTTCCAGTATTAAAGGTTGGTCGCAAAGTCCTGATTAAAACCGATATTCTGGAAATGTTTATGGAAGCGAATGAAGGTCGTGATTTGAGGGATAGAGGAAATGTAAAAGCCGTAACAAGAACTGCGGCAAATTAAAAAGGCGGCTTCCCAAGAAACCGCCAAAGGTTCTATCAGACCGAAGCCATGATATACCTACACGCAAGAAGATTATACCATGTGCTTCTTCTGATACGCAACCGAGAACTTATGTTTGTAAAAGAAAGGGGAATGTAATCATGGCAAAATCAACAAAAAGTTATGAAGAACGAATGCTTGAAATGGAAAAGAAGGAACAGGAAAGCCTTGAAAAAGCAAAACGATATGCAGCACAGAAGAAAGAACTTCTGAAACGAAAGAAAGCCGAAGAAAGTAAAAAACGAACCCATAGGCTCTGTCAGGTTGGCGGTGCGGTGGAATCCGTTCTCGGTGCGCCTATCGAGGAAGAGGACATCCCAAAGCTGATTGGTTTTCTGAAAAAGCAGGAAGCCAATGGGAAATTTTTTTCAAAGGCAATGCAGAAAGAAACACATACCGATATGGAGGAAGTGTAATGGCGGGGGGGGATGAGTTTTTCATTCCCTTCATTGCTTTTTCATGAAGGGCGCACTTATGGACAACCAGAGGTCGTCCCAATAAGTTTGCCACAAGTGGCAACCGGTCTTCGCTCACGCTTGCCGGGCTCGTTCCGTCGGCGGGGCTTTCAGCCAGACCTGCTCATGCCG
>ENA-OZKX01001067-OZKX01001067.1-human-gut-metagenome-genome-assembly--contig:-NODE-1067-length-11930-cov-8.062905_pt1 | contig 11930 bp, 10 predicted proteins | sample MGYA00244831_ERZ653774 | MGnify/ENA primary metagenome ERZ653774 (study PRJEB26926, sample SAMN06165314) | human gut metagenome | biome: ENVO:00009003; feature: ENVO:2100002; material: ENVO:00002003...
AGGCAAGGGTCTGCAAAACCCTCATTCCCCAGTTCAAATCTGGGTGTCACCTCCAGAAAGAAAGACACGCTTTGCGTGTCTTTTCTTTTTAGTATTCAAGGATACCCCCTTGTGCTGCGCACCGAAGCGCATCTTTGACGCTGCCGCAGCCTTCAAACTGCGCGGCCAACGCTTCCGCCAGGCGAAGGCCGTTGAGCCTGTGGGGGAAAGTGAAAGAAACAGTTAAAGTGGCTGACAGTCAGTACTGTCAGCCACTTTATTCTTTGCAGTGCTGATACCCGGAAATATTTTCGAGCGGTGCAGCTCAATTACTTGGACATCACTTCTTCGATGGGGGTATAATCGAAATCAAGCTTAAAGTATCTGGGGCCAAGAATTGCGATACCCTTTTCCGTGCGGAATACGGGGTTCGCCTTCAGGCCGATCACACTGACCTCATTGCCGACCGCCAGAATGGGGTTTGCATACGGTTCGCCGGTCTTGGCATCGACGACAGCAATGATGTCGGGGCTGGAAACATAGGGCTTGTCGTTTTTCCACATGGCATGGTTCTCGTTTTTGAAGAAGATCTTGAAGGTGTTGCCCTTATCGTCGCCGGAACCCTCAATGGTGTGATAACCGTAGTAATAGCCGTCATCCCAGGTTTCCTTGCCGGTGACAACGCCGGTTGCCAAACGCCATCCGCCGAGTTCGGTTACAATGGTTTCGACGGGGTCCTTGCCGCTTTCGCGCGCTTCACGAATCATCTTGCCAATATTATAGCAGGAAGACAGCGTGCCCTGATTGATGCACTTCTTCATATCCTTGCCGCTCATCAGGAAGCCCGCCTGACCGACAAGGCCATAGGCACTTTCGGCAATTTTCTTGCCGATTCGCTCCACGATGCGGTAGTTCTTTGCGTTTTCGATATAGGAAATATCGTTATAGGCATCAACAGACGCAACGGGCCAGAGGGTTTTGCCGTGCAGATACGGCGTGGTCTGCTGGATCTCAGGGATCGCGCGGCCGGTATAATCACCGTCGACACAAACAGCACCGCTGATAATGCCCGCAGTTACACCACCGGGCGTATTGGCGCCGCCCAGCTCGATGGGTACGACCGCGTCGATCTTCGTGTCGCAAAACTTTCCGAGATACTGAATGGCCTTGGCCAGCTGCTCCTTCTCAGGATATACAGGGTCAGTGAAACCAAAGTCTGCCATCTCCGCTTCGACCTCAGGCGTATGAGGGGCAATAGATCCCATCAGGAAGGGGCAGGCCGTCATCGCATCGTCGGGGATCTCGCTCATATCGACCCAACCGACCTTGGTCCCCTTGTTGATCTCACTCATCAGGGACTGCAGCCCGTTTGCAGGCAGGCCGCCGCCGCCTGTGCCCATAAATGTGCATCCGCGAACAAAGTCTTCAGCCATCTGCTGATTTTCCAGATACATAGTAGCCATTTTTCTTCTCCTTTTAGTTATTATATTGACACTGGTTACAGTTTTTCCAATTCACCGCGTGCGTTCTCGACATATTCGCCGCCAAAGTACAGGCGATTGGTGTTGTTTTTGAAAAGCGTAAACAAAGCGATATAGATAATCGCGGTAACAACCATGCTGTTGATCGCCGCGATGCCCCAGGTAACGGTATATCCTACAAGGCAGCCGATGGCCCAACTGGCCAGTGCAGGGATGGAGCAGAAGCGGTGTTTAACACCAGCACCGAACCGATAGGATTGGTGCTTTACGCAGAAATAGTCGACAATGAGAATGCCGGCCACCGGAGGGATCGCAGTGCCGAGGATACTCAGCCACGTGGTAAAATAGTTTACAATACCAAGCGCGCCGGCCACAGTCGCAATAATACCAAAGGTAATTACGACATACTTCTTCTTCCATTTCGGAACAGCAACGACAGCCGCAAGGGAGGAATAATAGAGGTTGTTGTCATTGGTGGTCCACTGGGCAAGGATCAGCAGCAGCAGCGACCAGGAACCGAGAATATTCAGCAAAGCAACTGCCACATCGCTGGTATCAGCAACAGTGCAGATAAAGAATCCGGCAATAATGACGAAGGAATTGGCGATAATGAATCCGAAAACGGCACCGATAACACTGTCGCTACATTTTTTACCATAGCGGGTCAGGTCAGGCTGCAAAACCGCACCCATGGCATATGCTCCGATAACGGAAACGATTCCGACCGCGGTGGACATACTGCCGGTGTGCGCCAGCGTGATCTGGTTGAACTGTTCCATGCCGCCGACACGGGTCGCGGCCAAACCGCACGCAACAACGCACGTGAGAAGGATAAGCGGAGAAGCGATGTTGCTGAGCAGTTCAAGGCCTTTGTAGCCGATGAAAGCCGTTGTCATCATCAGCAGGCCGCCCCAGATACCGGCGACTACAGGCTCGGTGATAAATCCGGCATTGGGAAACATGGCGTGGATCGTGGAGCCAAAAAAGCCGCACTGATAACCAAACCAACCCAGCTCAACGATCGCTGTCAGCACAGCGATGATGTAATTACCAAGGACGCCAAAGGATTGGCGCATCAGCATTGCAATACCGACACCGGTTTTGGTGCCAATATAGCTCAACAGGCCGCCAAGCACAGACAGAACTGCATTACCGACCAGACAAGCGGTAACGACCTGAGACAACGAAAGCTGGCCGACGAAACTTGCTCCAACGTAAATCGAACTGAGGCAAATGATGCTGCCGACCAGAACCATTGCCAGTGAAAAGGATGATCTGCGTTGATCCAGGGGGACCGGTATGGTTGCATAGTCATTTACATAATTGGTTTCGCTTCCGGGATTACTCATAAATCTTCTCCTCCGTGTTCTCAGACTTTTCAATTGACTAACCGAAAATCATAGATGGAATCAATTGAAAGTGATATTATGGTAGCATGCTTGAAATAATAAAAAAATGTTTTGAAAACAAAAAACCGGGTCGCGTTTTGTTTTCAAAACATTTTTGCTTTATCATGGTAGTGTAATTACGAGAATATTTGTGGATCTTGCCGATAGAGGCAGATTGCGTGAAAAACTGCACTCAAGGCTGCGGCCTGCTCAAAATTTCCGCCCAAAAGAGACACCGCTTTGCGAACGCGGTACTGCACCGTATTTTGATGCGTATAAGTCAGCGCCGCAGTTTGCTTGTAGCTGCAATCACAATCGATCAGATATATCTGCAGGGTCTCCAACAGCACCCCTTCACGCCGTCTGTCGTATTCGATCAGCGGGTCAAGTATTTGCCGCGCCCGGTCAATGGCTGCTTCATTTCTCAGATCCTGCTTGCAGGCGATCGCTTCGATCAATTCAAAGCGCCCCATGCAGTAACGGTTTTTATAAAGTGAACAGGTGAACACCCATTCCTTGGCTGTCTCACTGACCAAGGAAAAAAGTTCACTCTCTCCGGATATATTGGTAGCACAGGCAAAGTGTCCGGCCGGATCTTGAGCCGCTTGAGCGGATAACACCAAGGCGTTCAGCGCTTCAGCATCCGGATCCGGCGCACGGTTGAATATCAGAATTTCGAGCTGCTCATATCCGCCGTTTATAAAGGCGATCCCTTCACCTTGAAGCAGGGACTTAACCTCATGCATCAGCGGTAGCGACGGAGCCCTGCTGCAAATCAGGAAGTTCCATTGTTCAGCATCACCATGCCGATAATACCCCAAATCGCTGTGCGCCTGCTGCCAATCACCTCGTATAATGGCGTTGATGATATTGCCGCCGCGCGTTGACACCAAGGCGTGTCTCCATAGATCCAGACAAAGCTTGGTACACGTGAATAGAGAATCGATATCCACCCGCTTCCGTCTCTGGCTGAGAACAAACAGGACGGACAACTCAAGATAATCCGTATAATAATGTCGTCCGCAGTATTTTGTTTCGTCGATCAGCAGTTCAAAGCGCGAAGCATCGAACGGCAAGCGTGAGAACTCGTTGTTCAGGAAGGTATTGAGACGATTGCCCGACATGGTGGAACACAGTGCGTTCTGAGCAAGCGTGTCAATGATGACAATATCCAGTTCCCCCTGATTTGCAATTTGGGAAAGCACCTCCTGTATGCTCCCGCCGCTGTCCTTTGTTTTCCACATGGAACTGATGATCGAGCGAAAGAAGGAATCGCTCTCATAGCGATTCAGCGAAAGCACATCGTTGAGTACATCGGCATAAGAAATGTGCTTATTGTCATTGTAGTTGAGGACAACAAGCGGAAAATTCAGCTCATCACACAAATCAAGCACTCTCTGATCGAATTTTTGCACCACGAGTCCGTAATAAAACACAATCAGCCCGGCTGCATTCAGTTTGTTGAGCGCGCGGATCACGTCACACTGACTTTCCACATCGTTTTTTACATTGTAAAGAGCTGTTATCATAATTTCCTGAGGCTTAAAGGAAAACGACAGCAATTCTGAGGCATTGTCCCTCCCCAACTCGGTCATTTCCAGAATCGTTCCGCCGCAAAGAGGTCGAAGAATTCCTTCTCTCCCGGCGATCAGGTGAGCCGTCTGTAAAGATTGAAGCCGAAAAATATCCCTTACCAATATCTGCATATTATTCCTCAAATAATTCTCAAAGCGTTTGCGGTTCGTTTATAAAAAGCATAGTCATATTCCGAGGGAATCTCAATAACGGTTTTTATAAACGTTTCTCCAAATAAAGATAGCAATCTTTAGCGGGAAAATCAATATATCTCTTTCAAAGTGTCACAGCGCTTCGAGCGCGGCACACTGCAGCGCGCAAGGGACGATACTGTTTGAAAGGCATAATGATGTGTTGACTGTTGAGGAGAACCGCGGATTTCTGAAAATCATCCGAACCGCCCGTTTAGGGGAAAGGGTCTGCTCTTTGGAGGACACTATGAGAATGGTCAAAATGAAACCAAAACAGATGGATTTGGAAACCGTGATGCAAAAATTTTTACTGGTCAAGGAATCGCAGCACACGGGCGAAGAAACGATGAAGGACTATCGAAATTGCCTCGCCCGGTTCTTAGCCGACAGCCACAACAGCTTAGACTATCCCCTGCTCGAAAACGATGTGCTGACATTTTTTGCCGCAATCCCCGACACCTCCCCTGCCCGCTACAATAAACCGTTCCAGAACATCAACGCATTTTTGAATTGGGCGCTTGAGCAGGAGCTTATTGAAAAGAATCCCATCAAGGTTCACAAGCTCCATAAGCGGCGGGACGACGGAAATATCAAGCCTCTTCCCGTGGACAAACTGCAAGCCTTTCTAGCTTCACTGGACAAGTCTACCTATACCGGTCTCAGGGATTATGTGATTTGTATTCAAGAGAAACTGAATGATGACCCAGTTTCGATATTCTACGAAAGAACAGGATGCAGAGGGCTTTTTTAGAAGTAATGAAAGCTCATTATCACTGTATGTTTCTTTTACAGTTCCCTTTGGCTTGTAGTTGGGGACAGTCAATCCGGAATAACCGTTTTCTCTGCACCAAGTCAGAAAAGAATTAAAAGCGCGTAAATAGCTGCTGATGGAATTTGCAGAGAGACCTGAGTTTCGCATAGATACGATTGCTGCATCGACCTGTGCGCGAGAAAGAGAAGAAAGCGGAACTGTGATGTCAAGATGCTTCGAGATACAATGAAAGTGCTGCCGATATGTTTTGAGGGTTTTTGAAGACAGACCTTTTGCAGAGGCAGCAGATAGATATTGTTCAAATCGTTCTTGAATACTGCTGCTTTCGGTGGAGAACATTGTGATTTTTTTGCCCATGATGAGACCTCCTGATTGATAAAAAAAGATATCAAAATCAGGCGGTCAGATTTTCTTGAAGATAAAAGAAAAAACCCCTGAAATCATTAAGATTCCAAGGGTTTGGTGGAGACTGCTGGACTCGAACCAGTGACCTCCTGCGTGTGAAGATTCGATAGGGACGCCTTTCGCAGGCTTTCGATGGAATAAAGCGGGTTTGCCGCGGGATTTCCACACCCGTAGATACGCTTTGTTCCACTGTTTCCGCCCCGTTTTTTCTGTTCGTGGGTCACGGCGTGGGTCAAAACGTGATCCTCGTTTTCTGTTTACATCGGATAAGGCACTCCCATACAACAAAGCCGGTTTCTTGACAGAATATGCCGAACTTGGTAAAATGCGATCAGGCGCTGTTGCAAAAACGGCGGTTGGCCACTCCCTTGAGAAAGGGGGTAATGCAGTTGGGACACGAACGATGGACGAAGGTCCTTCGTTTTCTGATTTGTTTTCTCATGGTCCTTTGGATCATGGCTTACACAGCCCCAAAAGCGTGTTAACCGCCCGGCGGCCACCGAGCGGTTAACAGATCTCAGATTTGTAAACAAGCGGGGCTAACCGTCGGCAACGGCGCCCTTTTCCTACCCTCATTATAGCAAGTTATGGGAGAATGTCAAGGAAAACCGCCCCTGTGCCTTGCTTTAACAGTGATAAGGAACGAATTCAAACTTACTACTGTTGGCTGACGGATTCGGTGTGCAGAAGTAACAAACGCTAAGATGACCTCTCGTTTCCTAAAGAAACGAGAGGTTGATCTTTTTGCTGTTTATTGGAGGGGAACTGGAGAAATATGCAGAATCAGATTATGTTCGTCAAAGAAAGAAATCTGCAACAAATCCTGAAGCTGACAGTTTCCACTGGCTGTATTCTTATTTTTCACTCTCTGTCGGTGGTTGTGGAGAACGGCACGAATACTAGCCAGTAATTTTTCTGTACTGAATGGTTTCGTACCAGCAGATACGCGGCAAAAGCTGTCAGGAGGTGCTGCGAACAACCGCTCATATTTTGTTCCCAGAGGTTTTGCGGCAGCAAAATTGGCTCTGAGTTTACGGAGAAAAGCAGCTTGCAGGTCTAAAAACTTGCAAGCTGCCTTCTAAAAAGTCTGCACTTTACTGCACCCGAGATCCAGCCAGAATCATCCGGACGATCATCTACCGAAATAATATAGATACAGATCCTCCATATTGGGTGCTGTTGGTACTGCGTCGGGTCGAGGGGCGCTTTTGCTGAGCAGACGGATCACACTTTTTCCGTCTGTGTGCATAACATTGCTGCAGGTATATTGCTTTGTGAGTGCTGCTTCGTCCGCAGCAGGAACTGTAACGAGCCAGACTTGCCCATTCAGCCGATCCAGCAGCGAAGCAGGCTTTTGCATTTCGAGAACAACACCTTTCCGGAGCAGAATGATTTCGTTTGCGACTGCTTCGAGATCCGATACAATATGCGTCGACAGCAAAACGAGCTTTTGCTGGGAAAGATCACTGATGATACCGCGGAACCGGATTCGTTCTTCCGGGTCAAGCCCCGCCGTCGGCTCGTCCAGTACCAGAATTTCGGGATCTCCAAGCAGTGCCTGTGCGATTCCCACACGCTGCCGCTGTCCGCCGGAGAAACCTTTCAGCTTTTTCTGCTTTTTGTCCTCCAGACCGACCATATGCAGAAGATCGTCTGTCTGCCGCTTGGCCTCAAATTTTGACAAGCCCTTTAATCTGGCAATATAGAGCAGAAACTGCTCCGCTGTGAAATTCGGATAAACGCCGAAATCCTGCGGCAGATAGCCGAGCTTTTTCCGGAACGCAACACCCATGACCGCAATGTCCTGCCCATTTAGCAAGACACGCCCGGTCGATGGGGCGAGCAGATCCGTCATGATCCGCATCAGCGTCGTCTTCCCGGCCCCGTTTGGTCCGAGCAGCCCATAGACGCCCGGCCCCAGCGTCAGGTCGATCTGTTGCAGCGCGGCCGTATTGCCGTAGAGCTTACTAATATGTTCGAAGGAAAGCTTCATAATTCCTTGCGCTCCTTTCTTTGATGGATGGCGGCCAATAGTAACCCACCCAATAACAGCGCGTACCAGACACCCCAGACTCCGGGAGTCACACCGATTCTCCGTCCACGCATCCATTCTGCAAAAAATCCATACCGGACAAACCAGAAGAATTCAAACTTTTTCAGCACAGCGGCATTGATAAAATAGCTGAACGCAAACGGAGCTCCGCAAATGCACATGGCCGCCGGCTGATTCTTCAGACTGTCACATACAAATGCTGCAAAGAGGAAAAATCCGATTGTTCCGATGATAACGATCGCCGTGCTGCGGAACCATGCGTGATTCCAACCATCCGGTTGGGGAAGCCTGCCGGAAATGAGAATTGACAGCGCATGATTTCCGGCTGCTAACAGCACAGCACCAGCCGAAGCAGCAATGCTCCCGGCAATCAACCGGTTCCGGAACAGCGTGATTCGACCATAGGCGGTGCTGTTGATGACGGGAAAGACTCCTGTTTCACGATCCGCGGAAAACAGACGGATCAGAACGAGCAGAACCAGAAAACCGAGTGTTACGGAGCCTATCTTAATCCAGAATTCTGCGGATAAGGACCAGAAGGCATCGCTGCGGAATCGGGAATCAAAGAAGGCGAGAATGCCCCGAACAGATAGTCCGACGCTTAGAACGAGCCAGTAGATCGGATTCCGGAAACAGCGGATCAAATCAGCTTTCATGCCTTTGCTTTCCTCCTCCATATCTGCAAAAAGATAAAAAACTCCAGAAGGATCATGCCGATCCCCAGCAGGACCGGTTTCCATACGTCCGACCACAAATATGGAAAGCCCCACGAATAGCTCTCCTGCAGCAGATACCCACCGAAGCCGAACCGATAGAGCGCGTCGAACAGCACGTGAAGGAACTCCGGCAGCTGAGGCCCGACAGCGGAATACGCGAAAAACAACAGATAGCTTCCGCCGCAGAGGAACAGACTGAGCGCCGTCCGCCGCGTCAGCGCAGCGACGATCAGGATAAACCCGGCGAAATATAACGCGCCCAGAAACAGAAAGCCATACTGGAGCGCACAGTACGCAAGATTGGGCATCGGCGGCAGCGCCGTATCCGCAAAATACACGCATCCGGCAACAGGGGAGAGGGCACCTTCGAACCCGAACGCGCCGCCGTTTACCAGCAGACTGGCTGCGCCGATTATGAAAACAACGGCCGCGCAATAGAGGACTGTAAACGCCGTTTTCGCTCTCCATGTGTACCGGCGGCCAAGCGCTGCCGTCCCGACAAGATCGTCCGTCCGGTATTCCCTTTCACAGCAGACCAGCCGCGGTAATCCGACCGCAAGCAGAAACGCCGTCAGCGTCGCGCCATAGGAATAGATATTCTGCTGAACAAAATTCCACTTTTGCTGTGCATCATAGAGCACGCTGTAATTCTGTTCTGAAATTTCTGTGTATAGCCCCAGCAGCAGATACAACCCGCCAAGGAGATACGCGACCCAGACCTCGCGGAACGCCCGGTGTTTTCTGGCTTCATCCGATATGAGCCATGTCATACAAACCCCTCCTTCGTTGAACATTGTATACAAGAATGCCGTATAAAATCAGTCCGATGACCGCCAGAGCTGCGTAGGCAGCCGTGGAACAGAGCTGCAAAAACCGGTCAAACGGGAGCACCGTCACGAGAAAGCAGAGCGCCGCCCAGAAGACGAGCGCAAGCAGGGACAGCCCTTCCGGATTGCGGAGCGAAGCAGACAAAAACAGCAGCAGCGCACAGAGATAAATGCCCGGTACCGCGCCGCAGAGCGCCAGCCGCAAAAACGCCTCATCCGCAGAAACATGCAGCGTCACGGAAAGCAGCAGCAGCGCACCGAACATGCAGCATGAGATCACGACGGACCGCGCAGCTAACATTTCCGGATAGGAATACGGAAACGTAGCTTCCAGTTCGCGCATACGCTCGCTGCAGGCGAGCACGTACCGATGAAACAGCAGGAGCATCGGCATGGGCGCGGTACAGAAAATCGTCAGCATCGGCATGGACAAAGCCCTGACGCTGAGCAGACCGAAAATCAATGCACCCGCGAAAAGCCCAAGTAGCAGGCCTGCGTTTATTTCACCTGCGGCGATCCGCAGCAGCGTGAAGACCGGCGTCTGCCGGTCCCTCGGCTCCGGCATGGACGCTTGCAGAAGCTGGATGGTGCGCCTAATTTCTCGTTCCATTCGATCGTTCATGGAAAATCCTCCCGCAGTTCGTTTGAAAGTGTGTTTCTGGCCGCGCGGAGCCGGGACTTGATGGTCGGCAGCGGTGTGTTCGTCATTCGCGCGATCTCTTTTGCGGTAAATTGGTGGAAATAATGTAAGATCACTGCCTCCCGCTGTGCGGCAGGCAGCTTCTCCAGCGCGGCTTTTACGGACAGGGAGACCGCTGCCATATCTTCAAGCGAGGCAGCCGGATCGGGTCGGTCGAACATGGTATCTTCTGCCTGAACGATTTTCTGTCGAAAGCGAAAGTAGTCCATGCACTTGTTATGCGCGATCGTAAACAGCCAGCTGTCAAATTTCCTCCACGGCGTATAGCTGCCGATGCTCTGCATCATTGCGATAAAAACATCCTGCGTCAAGTCATAAGCGTCCTGCTCATGCCCGGTCAATTTGAAAACATATCCGTAAATTCGCGGATACCAGCGGCGAACCAAAAGCTCCAGTGCGCTATTATCTCCGCCTTTGATCCCGTGCACCAGTTCGCGATCGCTATATTCCACTGCCTCACCGCCTTTTCTGTCAGTATAACGAACGAGAGTACCCAAAGGGATGAAAGATATTTTATAAAAATTATAACAGGTCCTTGCGTGTGTTTCCAGCTGCAAGATTTGAGCGCCTTTATATTTTAACACCGGAGCGCAAAAACTGCGCATCAGGAACCAAAGAATAGGCTTTATCTGGAGTTCGCGCAAAAAGCAACCGCCCTGCAAGTCGTGACCTATTTAACATACAAGACGATAGGGGCACACACGTTTCGCCGTGTGTGCCGTTGTGTGCGATCTTTCTCTGAAAGCCGAGTGTGTACCCACTTTCGGGAATGAAAGCGAACGTGAGCCGTTTGTGAGAGAAGTTGAAAACTGGGATGAGAAACGGTTGGGGATAAAATTTATGGCGGCAGTTTCGCCGGATTTTTCTCTCTGCTGATAGTGGAGGTTCACAGTGAACCGGGAAATGTATGTATATAAAAGCAAGGCGGAATCAAGGGTTACAAATGCTCACCACATAATCAATAGTGCACTCACTGGATCACGCAGCCCAGCGGGGCCGCGACGCCTCGGGGCAGCGACGCGCATGAGCGCATCGCTGTCCCGAAGGCTCTCTGCGTTCTTTGGTAACACCCCCGGCCAAGGCCCAAAAGCGGCAAAGTGCGCCGTTCTGACACCCGGCCCGGGGAGGTTTGCGAACGTGCAGTATGTGTCGAGGGTAGTGATACCACCCCCATCCGAAACGCCCCTGTTTCGGCGTGTGGGCCGTTGTGTGCGATCTTTCTCCGAAAGCCGAGTGGTGTTACCCACTTTTGCCTGTGAAAGCGAACGTGGGCCATTTGTGAGAGAAGCTGAAAATTGGGATAAGAAACGGTTGGGGGATAAAATTTATGGCAGCAGCTTTGCAGGATTTTCACCCTGTTGATATAGCGGGGGTTCACAGAGAACCGGGAAATGTATGTATATAAAAGCGTGGTGAAATCAGGGTTACAAATGCGGTGATCGGAGCAATTTCACTGGCAGCACAAGACCACATTGTGGCCGGGGGAGGGAAGGCCCCCGTTTCGCCGTGTGGGACGTTGTGTGCGATTCTTTGAGTGAAGCCGAGGGTGTACCCGCTTTCACTCGTGAAAGCGAACGTGAGCCGTTTGTGAGGGAAGTTGAAATGCGGAAGAAAACTGACTTGAGAAGTAAGTGTGCGGATAACTTTTGGACGATATTTGCGGGAACGGTTTTGGACGAAAAATCAAACTTTACAGGGAAGTTTTTCGAGTGGCGAAGGCCGTTCGATTTTAGCACAGACCGGCTATGTATTTGTCAAGCCGAAATCTCATTTGGGATACAGGGCGTGTAGGCCTTGTTGTCTCTCATAACGGCGTAAATGATGGAGACCATCTTCCTGCAGG
>ENA-OZKX01001083-OZKX01001083.1-human-gut-metagenome-genome-assembly--contig:-NODE-1083-length-11798-cov-8.047518_pt1 | contig 11798 bp, 9 predicted proteins | sample MGYA00244831_ERZ653774 | MGnify/ENA primary metagenome ERZ653774 (study PRJEB26926, sample SAMN06165314) | human gut metagenome | biome: ENVO:00009003; feature: ENVO:2100002; material: ENVO:00002003...
GCAGCGTCAGATGTGTATAAGAGACAGCGCCATACGTACACCTACTGTAGGTAATTTTGCCATTTCCGAAGAGGCTTGTGAAGCCATGGACGAATTAGAAGACAATACCTGTATATCTGTAATCATTTTATTCAACAGATTCTGGATACTATAATATTTAGTATCCGTAAGGTAATATAAACCATTTGTCCAGTCATTCCAGTAACCCAGGCCGGCAAAAGTTCCCATCGTTACAATAATGGGTTTAGACAAAGGAATCACCAGTTTAAAAAATACTGTAAATTCTCCTGCCCCATCTACCTTTGCAGCCTCAAACAATGCTGATGGTATACTTGTTGATATATATGTACGTATCAATAGCACATTCATTGCCGACAGCAACAGGTTAGGAACAATTAAAGCCCAAATTGTATTTTTTATATGAAAATAATTACTGTACAACAAATAGGATGGTACCAATCCACCGCTAAAAAGCATCGTAAAGAAAAGGTAAAAAGTTATTGCTCTTCTTCCAGGCAATTGTTCAAGAGATAACGGATAGGCAATCATAGTTGACAGTATAACATTGACAGCTGTTCCAACTACTGTGACCAAAATTGTAATTCCATAGGCCCTCATTATCTTAGACGCATTTTTCCATATGTAAGCATAGGCTTCCAAGCTGAATTTTTCCGGAAAAAATGAATATCCGTTTCTTATCAGTGTACTTTCCTCCGTAAAGGAAGACATAATCAAAAGAATAAAAGGGGTAATTACAAATATGGTAAACAGAATCAGTATAAAATTCGCTAAAACCTGAAACCGCATATTCGATTTTGAACGGATCATTTTTCTCCTCCTAAAACAGTGCGTTTTCCTTACTTACTTTCCTAACGATCAAATTAGCGGTGAGAACTAAAACAAATCCTACAACCGACTGATATAGGCAAGCAGCAGAAGACATTCCAACATTTCCCAGTTTAATCAGCGCTCTATATACATAAGTATCAATTACATTTGTCGTAGAATACAATGTTCCGGAGTCCAACGGTACCTGATAAAACAATCCGAAATCAGAATAGAAAATTCTTCCAATCGATAACAAAGTAAGTGTAATCACCGAAGGGACTAAGGATGGAAGCGTAATACATCGAATCTGTTTCCACTTACCTGCTCCATCTAAATTTGCAGCTTCATAGTAATCTTTGGGAATACCATTGATCGCCGAGATATAAATTAAGCAACCATATCCGACTCCCTTCCATACATTCACAAGTGTCAAAATAAACGGCCAGTATTTTGGTTCCGCATACCACGAAATCGGATTTTTCCCGAATGGAATCAACAATGAATTATTCACCATTCCGTTTTCTGTTGAAAGAAATGCGAAAACAATATAGCTAATAATTACAATTGACATCAGATAGGGGAGCAATACCGCACTTTGATAAAGTTTTTTTAATTTTTTGCTCACAACGTCGCATATAAAAATTGCAAGAATAATTCCAACCACTGTATTAATCACTATAAAAGCAAGATTATACAATAACGTATTCCTTGTAATTACCCAGGCATCGTTTGTGGCAAACAAAAATTTGAAATTTTTCAGTCCTACCCAATCACTCCCCAAAATGCCTTTCTGGTAATTGATATGTTTAAAGGCAATAATTGTACCAAACATAGGAATATAATTATTGATAAAAATATAGATTAATCCAGGTGCCATCATCAAGTAGAGCGGTAGCCATCTTTTCCAATTGTGTTTTTTTGTTTTCATCTCTCCACCACCTTTTCTATGTATTTCCATTATATCAGTTTTCAAGATTCTTTCTTGCATTCAGGCGACTTCATAATGGCACTGAATGGTATATCTTCCATCATATAATGTTATGTTTCCTCCATTCCTTAATCTGTTCCTCGGAATGTTTCAGTAACCCACAGAATATTTCCTCATTATGTTGTCCGAGTGTTGGTGCCGGTTTACTGATCTCAGGCATATTATCCATCAACTTAATAGGATTGCCATTTACTTTCATTTTCCCAATCACAGGGTGTTCTATCTCCACAAACATTTCACGTTCTATGGCGATATGTTTATCTTCTGTGATCTGCCTTACATTATAGATGGGGCCTGCCGGAATTCCTTTTGTCAATACATTTTCTACAATTTCATTCACAGTATATTGCGTTGTCCACTCTTCAATATATTTCTTTTGTATTTCGTTATTCTGTACTCTCAAAGAAACCGTAAGAAAACGTTCATCCGTTATCATCCATGGCATATGAAGAACTTCGTTGCAAAGCTTCTCATATAGCTTTTGATTTCCACATGCTATAATAACCTGACCATCCTTCGCCTGATAACTATCATAGGGTGCAATAGATGCGTACGCATTTCCATTTCTTACAGGAAGTTGCCCCGACTCAAAATATCTTGTATATGCATTCTCCAGGCTGGCCACTACAGAATCTACCAGTGATACATCTACCTTTTGTCCTTTTCCAGTGAGTGTTCTTACGTTCAAAGCCATTAAAACACCAATCACAAGATTCATGCCGCCCAGTATATCACCCATGGCATTTCCGGAACGCGTAGGATCTCCGTTTTTTGCACCGGTAACGCTCATAAGACCTCCCATTGCCTGTGAAATAATATCATAACCCGGTCTGTCAGAGTACGATCCATAGCAGCCAAAGCCTGACACAGCTCCGTAAATAAGGCGTGGGTTTTTTTCTCTCAAAACTTCATATCCCAATCCCAATCGTTCCATAACCCCAGGTCGATAATTTTCCAAGAGAATATCTGCCTTATTCACCAGTTCCAGGAAGATTTTTTTCCCTTCTTCCGTCTTCAAATTCAATGTAATTCCTTTTTTATTGCGATTCAGGTTCGCATAGTAAACACTTTCTCCATTTCTGTAAGGACCATAGCTTCTGGCATCATCACCTTTTCCCGGCACTTCGATTTTTATTACTTCAGCACCGAAGTCTCCCAATATAGAGCCTGCATAGGGTCCTGCTACTACCCGGGTCAAGTCAAGAACTACCAAATTCTGTAGTGCTTCCACTTTTTCTAATCCCATAAGGTCTCACCTCCGATCCCCTTATAATTCCTCATCTTTTACGTGAATCTTTAATCTCATAATGGCACTCCCCATAGATTTTCCAAGGCTGTCCAACCGCAAGCTCATGGTTGCACCACCTCCAAGTGCATGTTTGAGTACAAAATTAAATCCTCCAAGGCTGGGAACTTCATATCTTATAATTTCGCCCTTTACCATGTCGCCGAAAAAATCATGTAGTCTTTCGGGCGTTACTTCTCTTTTAATAATTTCATAATATTCAGGTTTTCTGGCAAATACACAGATATTGCTGGTATCTCCCTTGTCACCGCTTCTTCCATGAGCGATATCATTCAATAATATTTCTCTCATAATCTTGTCCTCTCTATGCAAAACTATATTGTAATAATATGGCTCTTGATCTCTACTGCCTCTCGTGGAACAGATGTCGGCCACAGTGCCATAACTTCCTGCACACGAGCCCTTCCTCCGAAGAAAGATGCTCCGGGAGGTCCGTTTAACTGCATAGGGCTGATTTCCGGGATGATCTTCGCACATTCATTCTTATCCTCTGAAAATACAGCAATACGCATTACACACTCGTTCAGATTTTTCAATGCTTCTTCACTCATATCAGCCACATTAAGATGAAGGCTGTTCAGACCAATAAAACTGATATGAACATCATCCGCTTTCATTCCCTTTTGCTTCATTTTCTTCATGATAATGTCTGCACAATATCTGGCTTTTTCATAAGCATCAGGCCATGCAAAGCTCAACATTGAAACCGTCTTCCAACCTTTATGATACCCAACACACAATTTCAAAGTATCCGGTTTCTCTTTACCATGAATATGATCAATTCTGACGCGATTATCACCAACCTGTGTAATAGTAGCATTACTAATATCCACATTTACATCAGGAGTCAGATAATTTGCCGGATCTAGCACTTCATATAAAAATTGTTCCTTACAGCTTTGCTCGCAAATGACTCCTCCACAATCAGGGGCCTTAGTAATTTCAAATGTTTTATCTGTCAACTCTGCAATAGGAAATCCGAGATTTTCCATCTGAGGTACGCTACGCCAATCATACATATAATTGCCGCCTGCTCCCTGTCCACCACATTCCAGTAAATGTCCGGCCATAATTCCTCTTGCAAGGTTATCCCAGTCATTGTCTTTCCAACCAAATTCATAAGCCAACGGAGCCAGGAAAAGTGCGCTATCAGCTGCTCTTCCGGTGACTACAACATCTGCTCCGCCTTCAATTGCACTTTGAATGCCTTCATGACCAATGTAGGCATTGCAATTATATATTTTATCAACAATATCCGTGAAATCGCCTTCGTAGTCAAAATTCGGAAATGTCCATCCATCCTTTAACAGCTGCGGGATTTTTGATTTAATGTCGTCCCCTGTTACATAACCGATTTTATACCCTTTCATATTTTCTTCAGTTGCATACTGTCGAATAGCATTTACACATCCTGAAATATTCATGCCACCTGCATTTGTCAAAATTTTAATATTTCTTTCCCAAGCAGTTTTTCCTGCTGGTTTCAACAATCTTGTCACAAAATCAGGAGCATAACCTTTTGATGGATCTTTTAGTTGTTGCTTTGCCATAATGGACAGCGTCAGTTCTGCCAGATAGTCACATGCAAGATATTGAATATCTGCATTGTGAATCATATGGATAGCAGCATCTGGAGAATCTCCCCAAAATCCCTGTCCTCCGCCAATTGCTATTTTTTTCATCCGTTTCCTCCTTAACGTGCCTTGGTAATGCGGCTTTCTATGCCTGTTTATTTTTCATATTCTAATTATAACAATTCTCCACATTCTTTCTTGCATTCATCCGACTTAAAAATGTCACTCAGCGGTATATATAAAAATCCCTAAAAGTTAGTTTTTGCCTAACTTTTAGGGATTGCTATAAATAAACAGTTAATTATTTCTCCATGGCATTCAGGCGGTCCACCAACTTCTGTACATCTGCCATGCTGACTCCGCCGCCGAAACTGACCGGTCCGCGCAGGGGCATATACTGAAGCATAGCTGCATTCATCTCATCGCTGATGGCTTCCTTCGCGGCATCGCCGCCTTCGTTGACCTCGCTGCCCTGACCGAACATTCCTTTGCTCAGAACACTCTGTACCAGTTTCCAGGCCTCCGGGCGGCTCATGATGTCGCCCATTGTCGTATCTGTGGTATAGTGGAAAGGAATCTTCACGGTGGATTCCACAGTCACGGTATCTCTGAGAGCAATGTCTCTGGAAGATGCTCCGATAAGGATCTCGAACTCTCCGGTCTCCACCTGCCAATCATGGATCTGTACATCATAGTAAGCAAAGGCTCGCTTTCCAAGCGTAAAAGTTACTGTCTTCGTCTCGCCGGGTGCCAGTTCGATCTTGACAAAATCCCGCAGCTCCTTCACCGGCCTTATCACTGTGCTTTCTTTATCTGCCACATAGAGCTGTACAACTTCCTTACCCGCTCTATCTCCGGTATTGGTCACATCCACAGACACCGTCAGTTCTTCTGTGTCTTTCATTGTCTTTTTGTCCAAACACAGATTGCTGTAAGCAAATGTGGTATAGGACAATCCGTAGCCAAAGGGGAACAATACATCCATTTTCTTCTTATCATAATAGCGGTATCCCACAAAAATGCCTTCCCGGTATTCCACATGGTCGCCCTCACCAAAGCCGGCAAGATAAGAAGGATTGTCCTCCAGCTGCTTCGGGAATGTCTCCGGAAGCTTTGCACTGGGGTTTACTTTGCCGAAGAGAATGTCATACTCGGCACCTCCCACAGCCTGTCCTCCAAGATAGGCTTCCAGAATACCTTTCACACGATCTGCCCAGGGCATCTCCACCGGTGCACCGTTGTGCAATACGACTATGGTGTTCGGCTGTACCGCTGCCACTCTTTCAATCAATTCGTTCTGGCAATCCGGCATCCGCATATGTTTACGATCAAAACCTTCGGATTCAAATGCATCCGGCAGTCCTGCGAAAATCACGGCTGCCTTTGCCTTTTTTGCCGTTTCCACGGCTTCTGCCAGTAATACCTCATCCGTCTTATCTTCTTTGTCATCAAATCCCTGGGCATACACAATATGTGTATTACCTGCTGCCTCTGCCGCATCCAGGGCTCCGGTGATCTTATGGCTGTTGATATGGGAGCTGCCGCCACCCTGATATCTGGGCTTCTTCGCATATTTTCCGATAAAGGCGATCTCTTCGCCCTCTGTCAGTGGCAGTACATTCTCATTCTTCAACAATACAATGGTCTCTTCCGCCACTTTCTTCGCAACCTCATGGTCGTGATCCAGATCAAACACCGCTTCGGTATCTCTGTTCTCGTTATAGCGATATACGATATTCAGAATACGCTCCACCGCGGTATCCAGCACCTGTTCCTCCAGTGTTCCATTCTGTACCGCTTCTACGATCAGTTGATCATTGACTCCCATGGAGGAAGGCATCTCCAGATCAAGTCCTGCCTTTAAATCTTCCACACGGTCATTGACTGCGCCCCAGTCACTCATGACATAACCGTCAAATCCCCACTTGTCTCTCAGGGTCTCAGTGAGATATTTGTGATGTGCGGCCGTATAAGTTCCGTTGATCTTGTTATAGGAGCACATAACTGTCCAGGGTTTTGCCTTCTTCACCGCTCCCTCAAATGCCGCCAGATAGATCTCGTTCAGTGTTCTCTCGTCAATGATCTCATTCACGGACATTCTACGGGTCTCCTGATTATTCGCCAGAAAATGCTTTAAACTGGTTCCCACATGCTTGCTCTGCACACCGCGGATCAGAGAGCCTGCAATCTCACTTGCCACCAGGGGATCCTCTGAATAGTATTCAAAATTACGACCGCACAGGGGTGATCGTTTGATGTTCACAGCCGGCCCCAGAATGACACTGACGCCTTCTGCCTGACACTCATTGCCCAGTGTTTCGCCCATATGATACAACAGATCTCTGTTAAAGGATGCAGCGGTTCCGCATCCTGCCGGGAAACATACTGCTTTAATACTCTCATTTACTCCAAGATGATCCGCCTTGTCATCCTGCTTGCGCAGACCGTGAGGGCCGTCGGATACCATACTTGCGGGAATCCCCAGTCGCTCGCAGCTTTCAGTATGCCAGAAATCTGCTCCGGAACACATTGCCGCCTTTTCCTCCAATGTCATTTTTGCTATCAGATCTTCGATTTTTTCCTTTGTCATGTTGCTATAACCTCCTGTCATTCAACCTTGTCCGCTTGCTCTTTCTGTTTACCAGTTTAGCAATTTTCCACATTGATTCCTATATCTGATTATGACTTCTTTTTAGGTCAATATTGACTTTTTCCTTCTTTTTATTCTATGATATAAATATATCGCGGGAAATAATATAATTTCAGAAGGAGGCTTTGCGATGCCGCAATTTCCACACGAAGAGGTTGCTTTTGAAAGCGGAATCAACGTCCGTTTTACAATCTATAACAGCAATAACGATTACATACCGGAACACTGGCATCGAAGCATGGAAGTTATCTATATCTATGAGGGTTCCATGGAACTCATTGAGGGGCAGCGGGTTCTGTTGCTGCATGCCGGAGATTATCATGTGATAAATTCCGCCGCCGTCCATGCTACCCGGACCACGACACCGTCCCGGGTTCTGTTATTACAGATTCCTTATGCGTTTCTCATAGGTGCCATCCCAGAATATGAAAGCATCCGTTTTCTGTTCTCCCACAGGGATTCTTCTGCCGATGCGCAGATTCAGGAGATTCTGACTTCCATGGGCGATCTCTATACAAAAAAACCGCAAAGCTATACTCTGCGGTTTTCCGGTCTGCTTTATGATTTTTTATACATCCTTATGACCCACTATAAGGTCACCGTCGACAATACTTCCCGAATTCAGAGTCAGAAAAATCTGCATCGCCTCGAACCGGTGATTCAGTACATCCAATCTCATTACACCGAAGTCATTTCTCTGGAAAATGCAGCCTCCCTGGCTCATCTGAACCCAGAATATTTCTGCCGTTTTTTCCGGCGGAACATGGGAACCACCCTCACTTCCTATATCAACAGCGTGCGTCTGACGCATGTCTGCAAGGATTTAAAAGACACCGATCTGAACATCAGCGAAATACTGGATCGGCACGGAGTCACGAACTATAAATTATTCCTGCGCACCTTTAAGCAGGTATACGGCTGTGCTCCGAGGGATTTCCGGAAGCAGTGAGGCATGCTATGATAACTGCTCAGAGCCACTCTGCATTATTACTTTCCAGTTCTTTCTTCTGCATAATGCGATTGCGGTCACTTAAGATCGCCAGCATTTCGTCCGCGATCTCCTCCGGCGGCAGATCAGAATAATGACACAGATAACCGATCATACGGCTCGCCGTAAAATCCGTATTCAGATTCTTCGTCACCAGATCACAGAAAGCTTCCGGATAGCCGCGGGATAGGAGCATTTTATATAATTGCATACTTTGGGGAGATCTTGGTTTCATATTTATTCTACGCCTTCTTAATATGGAAGATCACGCCGCTCTTGGGGTAGATCCACTCGTCCTTGATCGCAATGTCATAGAGTCCGGCTCTCTGGATGCAGGCTCCGACATTGGCAGTGCTTTCCTTATTGAGATAGGAATACATAGTGACATCCATTCCGTTCTTGTATTTCAGCTTGATATGGGGCTCCTTGGTCGGATCCACCAGAGTCACCTCAAAAATAGAGTTCCATACCCGGGGCATCTTGAAATAGATGCTGACCAGATGCTCCCCGCTTGCCTCGTTCCGGTCAAAATCCAGCTTGAATTTCAGGATAAAGCCGTTGCTCTTTCGCTCTACTTCGAATTGCGCTTCGTCGTCATTATCTCCGCTGTTGTCAATTCGCAAGATCGGCATGAACAGGTCATTGATCACATCCCGGACCTTGTCCGCTGGAATACTGTTGATGAAGTCCACGGCTTCCGGTTCCACCACCAGATCCTCATTGAAAATGCTCTTGGTAAAATCCGCATCCTGCCCGGTCTCCAACAATCCACCGTCCAGACTCTTTTTATCATAGGCGAAACCGAGTCTGATCACATCTCCCGCGTAGTTCTCGTCTGTTCCTCCCAGACACTTTACGCTGAACTTCAATTCCTCATCGATCAGGTAATACTTTCCGTCTGTGGCTCCGGGGAAACCGGCTTTTACATATTCCTCCGTCAGATTCGGCTCCAGATTGATCGTGTAATCGAACATTTTCCGGATCCTGGCGCCTCTTGCCCTGTCAAAATATTTCTCCATATTGGTAGAAAGCATATCCACCGCATCTTCATCCTTTATCATGGAGGTAATGGTGGATTTCAGGAAAGTCTTTTTATCTTCATCGCTGAAAGAATCCAGGATCTCCGGCTCTCCCATCAGCGTCTTGGTGATCTGCTGGGAGGTCTCTCTGGCGTAGGCATCCTGGGTCAGCTTGTTGTTCAGTATATCGAATAACAGAAATGCTGCCAGCACACCGATGAGATTCCCCACGATATTGTCGATCAAGTCATCCAAGGTGTAACCGTTCTTCAGAGCCAGATAGGTATATCCTACAAACACCAGTAACAGTGCGATCAGCACCAGTACCATAGTAGCGGACAAGGTGTCCATCACACTTTTTTTCTTCTTTTGTTTCTGATTATCCATGAATTTCCTCCCTCGTAAATACGCCCTCATAGATTGCGGGCTTCCGCATGTAATATGCCCAGAACCGGTCACCGTAATCATAATGCCACCATTCCGACGGCAGATTGGTAAATCCCGCATCTATCATAGCATAATAAAGCAGACGGCGGTTTTCACGGATCTGCTCGTCCTCTGCCCCCTGTACATGCTCCGGTGCCTCAAAATACGCTGCACAGGTCTTATCCGTAAAGGCATCAAAACCGCACCCCATCGGGAGTTCTCTGCCCTCCGGATCCAGAAGCGTCAGATCAATGGCTCCTCCGGTGGTATGGGCGGGAGGCACCTTTGTATCCGGTACCGGATCCGAGACAAATTTGCAGATCGCAACTCTCCTTTTTGCCTCCGGCAGCTCTTCTAAATGAAAATCCCGGATGATGTCCACAGAATACTTTTCAAACAGTTCATGCTGCAGTGCAAAAGGGCGCCAGGCATCCCAGATGCGGAACCGGTAACCGTCCGGCAGATTCCCCGCCGCCTTCACCAGCCTCTCATACATCTCCTTACGGACGAAGCACTTCTCTTCCGCATGGTCCATATGTAGGATCGGATACAGCATTTTCACATCCCACAGATCACAGCTTTTCAATTCTATAAACGCAGAATCCACAAACGTACTGTCTATATAGCGCTCCGGATCCCCGATCGTCGGTATCGGCCTCATGGGATCAGCCTCCTTATTATTTATATTTATCATAATACCCCTTTTCCACTAAATATGGCAAGTGTCTGGTGCATCAAAAAAGAGACTGCATATCAAAATAGCAGTCTCTTTTTTATGTCCGTTTACAGATTTTCACCGTTCGATCCAATCACCTCGTGGTACCAGTATGCGGAGTCCTTAAGGATCCTCTTTTGAGTGGTGTAATCCACATAGATTAATCCGAATCTCTCCGTATAACCGTTGTTCCACTCCATGTTATCGATAGCTGACCAGGCAAAATAACCCCAGATATCAGTTCCCTCCTCTGCCGCTTTTTTCAGGCAGCTTAAATAGCGGTGCATAAAGTCGATTCGCATAGGATCATGAACCTTACCGTCCAGGAATACCCAGTCGGGACAGGACAGTCCGTTCTCCGTAATTACGATGGGAAGTTTGTATTTTTCCTGCAGGAACTTCGGTACATAATACAGACTCTCCGGTGTCACCTGCCACTTCATTGCAGTCACCGGTGCTCCGCAGGGATTCTTCGCCTCGCGATATCCCCCCTGACCATCCGATTCCACTCGTCCGCTCTGGTAGACATTGATTCCCAGGAAATCCAACGGTTCCGAGATCAGTTTCAGGTCTTCCGGATTCCGTAACTCCTCCGGGCAATTCTCGCCATAGGCTTCCATGCCTTTCTCCGGATAATGTCCTAAAATGACGGGATCCAGCCACCAGGAGACTGCCCACAGGTCCTTCGTATCTTCCCGCAGGGTGGCAATTCTTGCTGCTTTCACATCCTCAGGTTGGTCGCTTACAGGCACCGAACTTCCGAAGCAGAATGCCACACCGATCTCGGGCTTTTTCTTCGCGTATTTTCGGATGACCTGCACCGCTCTGCCGTGGGCTTTCAGGTGATTATGGATTGCCAGCAGATACTCCGGCTCAGTGAGCCGTAACTTCGGAGCACAGTTTCCCTGCACATGTCCGATAATCAGATGGCACTGGGGCTCATTTAATGTCATCCAGTGGGACACTCTGTCGGAGAGTCTGTCCACGATTACCTTCGTATATTCTGCAAACCACTCGGGGCTCTCGGGATTCTGCCATCCCCCGCGAATCTGTAATTGCTGGGGAAAATCCCAGTGGAATAAAGTAACCCAGGGTTCAATTTCCGCCTCTAGCAAAGCATCCACCAAATCACTGTAAAACTGCAGTCCTTTTTCATTCACCCGTCCCGTACCGTCTGGCAATACTCTGGACCAGCTGATGGAAAAGCGGAATGCTTTCAGTCCCATATTCTTCATTCTCTGAATGTCTTCCTTATAATCTGTCTCTTATACACATCTCCGAGCCCACGAGACAGGCAGAAATCT
>ENA-OZKX01001084-OZKX01001084.1-human-gut-metagenome-genome-assembly--contig:-NODE-1084-length-11796-cov-7.716293_pt1 | contig 11796 bp, 6 predicted proteins | sample MGYA00244831_ERZ653774 | MGnify/ENA primary metagenome ERZ653774 (study PRJEB26926, sample SAMN06165314) | human gut metagenome | biome: ENVO:00009003; feature: ENVO:2100002; material: ENVO:00002003...
GAGATTTCTGCCTGTCTCGTGGGCTCGGAGATGTGTATAAGAGACAGGGTCTGCTCCTCCTCGCGCACGACGCCCAGTCCGGGGACGTACCACGTCTGCTGACGCATCGAGACCCGGATGACGAAAAATCCGAAGCTCACCTTCTCGGAGAGCCCCACGGCCTCGAACACCCCGGCGGGCGTCTCGATGCGCCGTCGTCCGAGCACCTGCCGGTCGGAGACGCCGATGCGCATCTTCAGCGAACGGCCCTCGGCGGCGAAGCGCAGGGCGAACTTCAGATCGGGGAGCCTCCGCTTCGTCTCCAGTGCGAACGGCACGGTGTATTCGTCCCCCTCGACGGAAAAATCCAACTTGCTCTGCTCCTCCGAAGAGAGCGTCGCCGTGAGCAGCTCCTCGAACATGGCACCCAGCTGCGTGACCATCTCCGACGTGCGGACCTCGGTCCGCTCGGTCGTCACGACGGCCTGACGGCGGCCGTTGACCTCCATCGTCACGGGATTGCGCAGCGTGTCGAGCGCCTCGCTGCGCGTCATGACCTGCGTGCGGCCGAGGCTGTCAGGCCCGCAGGAGAGGACCGTCGAACGCGTATACCCCGTCAGACGGCCCGATTCGTCATACTGGGCGTATTCGAGCACCGTACCGGGTTCGGTGCAGACGAGCGGCTGCGCAGCGGCGGCACCGCCGAAGAGCAGCGACAGAAAGAGAAGCAGTTTTCGCATGGATCGGAATACTCTGTTTGCGGACAGCAGTCTGTCCGGATGATACGGAAAAAGCAACGGCTCCACGGCAAGACGCCGGTCCGCAGCACCCAGGGCGTCAGCGGAAATCGATCATTTCATAGCCCGCGCAGGCCTTCGGATCGAAGCGGCGCAGCTTCCCCGCAAAGGGCTTGATCGAGCGTACCGAGACCGTGACCTGCTCGCCGTCGTAGTCGTAGGCGAGCGACTGCGGCCGCACGGGATGCAGCCCGAGACGGACCGTCACGACCCCCGTGGCCGACTCGCCGTCGGTCGGGGTCAGCCGCACGAGGGCCTCGCTGCCGTCGTCGGAGAGCAGCGTCGGGCGATAGGCACCGTCCAGAAAGTCGAACGCCCCGATCGGATTGTCGAGGATGTTGCGGCTCGTCGTATCGACGGCGTTGATCGTCACCTCGCGGCGCGCATGGTCCACCTCATAGCGGACCTTGCCGTCGAAGAAGACCTCCGCGTCACCGATCGTAAGCGTATAGCCGCCGCTCTGCACCGTATAGCTGCCCGCCACGTCGGACTCGCCGGCGGCGATCGTGAAGGCCACGGTGTAGGATTTCATCGCACGGAACTCTCCGGCGAGCTCCCGGAGCAGCTCCGAGGCACGCTCCGACGGCCGGGCGGCGGGAGCTTCCTGCGTCTGCGGCGCGGCACCGGCGCGCGGCGACGACACCGCCGGGACGACGGAGCCCGACAGCGCGAACAACAGAAGAACGGAGAGCGTTTTCATAGGCGGTACAAGGTCAGAAGACACCCAGGTCCTGCAGCTTCGCCTCGAGCGAGGGCAGGTCGTGGAAGAGAATGTCGCGCGGCTTGGCCCCCTGCTGGCGGCCGACGATGCCGGCGCGCTCGAGCTGCATCATGATGCGGCCCGCACGGTTGAAGCCCACTTCGTAGTTGCGCTGGATCATCGACGTCGAGATGCTGCCGCTCGATACGGCGTCGCGGGCGATCTCGGCGAAGAGCGAATCGTACTTCACCGGAGCCGACGACTCCTCGCCGCCCGCCCCGCCGCTCTCGCCGCCCTCGGGCGTGTAGTCGGGCAGCAGGTAGGCCGACGTGTATCCCTGCTGTTTGGAGATGTAGTCCACGATGCGCTCGACCTCGGCCGTCTCCACGAGGGCGCACTGCACGCGCGTCAGCTCGCCGTCCTTCGAGATGAGCATGTCGCCGCGGCCGATGAGCTGGTTGGCGCCGGGCTGGTCGATGATCGTCTGCGAGTCGATGCGCTGCACGACGCGGAAGGCGATGCGCGACGGGAAGTTGGCCTTGATCTTGCCCGTGATGACGTCGACCGACGGGCGCTGCGTGGCGATGATGAGGTGGATGCCCACGGCGCGCGCCTTCTGCGCCAGCCGGATCACGGGCAGCTCGACCTCCTTGGCCATCATGATCAGGTCGGCAAACTCGTCGATCACCACCACGATGTAGGGCAGGTAGCGGTGCCCCTTGAGCGGGTTGAGCCGCCGGGAGACGAACTTGTCGTTGTACTCCTTGATGTTCTTCGCTCCGGCGTTCTTGCACATCTCCAGGCGGTTGTCCATCTCGATACAGAGCGAGTTGAGCGTATAGACCGCCTTCTTCGGGTCGGTGATGATCGCCTCGTCCTCGGACTCCATCTTGGCCAGGAAGTGGCGCTCGATCTTGGCGTAGAGCGAGAACTCGACCATCTTGGGGTCGATCATCACAAACTTGAGCTGCGCCGGGTGCTTGCGGTAAAGCAGCGACGTGATGATGGCGTTCAGACCCACCGACTTGCCCTGCCCCGTGGCACCGGCCACCAGCAGGTGGGGCATCTTCGCCAGGTCGAAGACGTAGTTCTCGTTCTGGATCGTGCGGCCCATGACCACGGGCAGCTCGGCCTTCGACTCCTGGAAGCGCAGCGACCGCACGGCCGAGTACATCGACACAACCTGCTTGTTGCGGTTCGGCACCTCGATACCGATCGTGCCGCGCCCGGGGATCGGCGCGATGATGCGGATGCCCGATTCGGCCTTGAGGCTCTGGGCGATGTCGTTCTGCAGACCCTGGATCTTCGAGATCTTGACCCCCTGTGCCTGCACGATCTCGTAGAGCGTGACCGTCGGGCCCACGGTGGCCTTGATGCGCACGATCGGAATGCCGAAGTTCTTGAGCGTCTCCTCGATGCGGGTCTTGTTGTCGAAAATCTCCTCGTCTGTCACCTCCGAATCCGAAATATAGTCCTCCAGCAGCGTGACGGGCGGCTTGCGGTAGTGTTCCAGGTCCTTGAGCGGATCGTAGCTCTCGGTCGGGATTTTGCGTTCGTCGACCAAGCGGGCCTCGTTGGCCTCCACCGTGACAACCACCCCTTCGGAGGGGGTCGTCCGCTCCCCGCCCGGCACCTCAACAGCGGCCGGCTCCGGCTCGTCCGGCGACAGGACCTCCTGCGACGGCGTCCCGGGCTCGGGCTCCTCCGGCGACGGGACTGCCGTCTCCGCCGAAGCCGGCGTCCCGGCCTCCTCCCCGACGACGAACTCCGTGAAGGGATCGTCCGGATCGGCACCGTGTGCGAGCCCCCGCGCGGCATCGCCCGCTGCGGCGGCACGGCTGTCGCGCGCGGCGTCCGTCGCTGCGGCGGTCGGAGCGGCAGCGACACGGGCGGCTGGACGCTCCAGTTCGACCAGTCCGCCGCGGCCCATGACGATGCGTCCCTTGGCAGGCCGGAGGTCCACCTCGGTAAAGGGTCCCGGATCGTCGTCCGGTGCGGCCTGCGGGACGGGCTCCGCGTCGGCAGGTCGCGGCGTCGGATCGGCATTCCGCGGAACGGGCTGCCCGTCGGGTGTCAGCTCGACGAACGGCTCCGCATCGGCGCGGCGGGCGGCTGTGCGCCCGGGCTCCTCCTCGCGCCGTGCTGCCGTGGCAGCGGCGTCGGGTGCAGGCTCCGTCCGCAAGGGTTCCCTGCGCCCCTCGGCCGGAGGGGTCGCATGTACCGGTTCGCCGCGCCCGGCCGCTGCGGCAGCCGCGGAAGAGGTCGCGGCGGAGCGGTCGGCAGCCGGACGCGCCGCCGGACGGGTCGCGGGATCGGCGGGATCGGCTGCCGGTTCATCCGGAGCATGGACCGGGGCCACCTTGTGGCGGACGATCTCAACGATCTTTTCGCTGCGGTCGACGACGGCGTTGCCCGCCGAGTTGACCGTATTGATGAAGTTGCGGTTGATGAAGACACCGGTCAGAATCCAGCACCCCAGCAGCAGGATCAGCGTGCCGAACGTGCCGATGTACATGCGCAGCAGGGCGGCGGTCTCGATGCCGAACGTTCCGCCCCACCCCGTCGAGCAGCAGAGGCTCCAGCGGTCGGCGAAGCAGAACCCGAGGGTCAGCGACCCGAGGATCGTCACCATCAGCAGCGGCAGGAACGAATGGTTGAAGCGCATCGGCCGGCGGCGGATGATCCGTACCCCGGCCAGGATGACGAGCACGGGGATGAGGATGCCGAACAGACCGAACGACTGGTCGACAAGCAGGCGGGCGAGCCGCGCGCCGCTCCAGCCGCAGAGGTTCTCGGGCTCGATCTTCAGCGTCGCACGCTCCTCGGCGCTCATCAGCAGGCTGCTCTGGTCGGCCGCCCAGCTGAAGAACGAGAAGAAGACCGCCGACGCGGCGTAGACTCCCACACAGAGCAGCAGCAGGCCGATCGCCCAGCGAATGCTGTCGCCGTTCGAGCGCCGGATCTTCTGACGTCCGTTCTGAGAGGATGTATTGGGGGATGCCATGTTCGTTACGGGAAATTTACCGAGCGAAGGTACGCAATTTTTTTCGATTTTTCCGTCTCGGGGCGTGCAATTCGGAGGGAAGAGGTCAGACGAGCGACTCCATCGCCTTCTTTTCCAGCCGCAAGCGGTACGCCTCGTCGGCGAAGGTCAGAAAGCGGCAGCGGCCCGGCCCTTTGTCGGCGGTCCGCAGGCCGTACTCGTCGAGCAGCTGCGCCACGCGGCGCGCCACGGCCGGCGACGGGTCCACGACCGTCACGTCGCGTCCGGCCAGCACCCGTTTCAGCACGGGCAGCAGGAAGGGATAGTGCGTGCATCCGAGGACGATCTGGTCGACACCCCGGTCGAGCATCCCCCCGACGGCGGCACGCACGCACGCCTCGGCCTCGGGCGTCTGCTCGCGGTCCTGCTCGACCAGCTCGACGAAGCCGCAGCCCGGGACCGTCAGCACCTCGATGCCGCGGCCGTAGCGGGCGGCCGTGCGGCGGAAGAGGTCGCCGTCGAGGCTCCGCTCCGTGGCCAGCACCCCCACCACCCCGCTGCGGGTCGCCAGGCAGGCCGGCTTGACGGCGGGCTCCATGCCCACGATCGGCAGCGGCGCATACTTCGCCCGCAGGAAGTCGATTGCGGCGGCCGTAGCCGTATTGCAGGCCACGACAACCAGCTTGCACCCCTCGGCGACCAGCGTGCCGACCGCCTCGTCGGCCAGCGCCCGGATCTCCTCCTTCGGGCGCGAGCCGTAGGGGCAGTTCTTGCCGTCGCCCAGGTAGACGAGCGCCTCGTGCGGCAACAGACGCCGCACCTCGCGCCAGACGGTCAGCCCGCCCAGCCCCGAGTCGTAGATGCCGATGGGTGCGTTATTCGCCATGTTCGAGCCATTTCAGAATCCGGACGACCACCTCGTCGTCCGCCATCACCGTACAGTCGACCGTCAGCTGCGCCTGCGCATAGTAGGGTTCGCGCGCGGCCATGTCGCGCCGCATGAACGGCACGAGCTCCTCGTCCGAAAGGCCCCGCAGGCGGGGGCGCTTCTGCCGTCCGTAGGGGGTCAGGCGCGCGGCGATCTGCTCGGCCGCACGGCGCAGGTAGACCGTCGCTCCGGTCTCGTTCATGCGGGCCATGTTGTCGCGCCAGACAGGCAGCCCGCCGCCGGTCGAGGCCACGACCCGCTCGCCGCGGGCGACGATCCGCTCGAGCGCCTCGCGCTCCAGTTCGCGGAAGCGCTCCTCGCCCTCGTAGCGGAAGACATCCGCCACGGAGGCCCCCTCCTGCTGCTCGACAAGTGTGTCCGTGTCAACGAACGCCACACCCAGACGCCGCGCCAGGCGCCGTCCGAGCGAGCTCTTGCCGCAGCCCATGTATCCCACCAGAAAGAGGGGTTTCACCGTTGTATCCATCGTCACAGCACCTGCACGCAGGCGATCAGAAAAGGTTCAGCTGTTCGGGCGAGGCCACCTCGTCGGCGTCGCCCCGCGCCCGTTCGATCTCGAAGGGCACGCCGCCCGCCGGACTTCCCGTCGGGGGCAGGCCCGCGGCATCGACCTCGCGCCGCGGCTCCGCATCGGATTTCCGCTCCCGCGTCGCCGCGGCCTTCCCGGCAGCAGTCGCCGCGCCGGAGTGCTCCGCCGCCGTGTCGCGGGCCATCTGCGCCGTATCGCGGGCCGTCTCCGCCGTATCGCGGGCCATCTGCGCCGTATCGTGCGCGGCGGAATCCGCACCCTCCCCGTCCGCGGGCGAGCCCTCCTCGTCGGGATCGGGTTCGGGCGGCAGCTCGGGTTCGATGAAGCACAGCGTCGCCACCTCGTAGGTCGTCAGGCGCTTGCCCTTGGCCCGGTGGCTCTTCACACCGACGAAGTCGTCGACGTCGATCAGATCGGCCGGGCGCTGCGCATGCGCCCCCTTGTAGGTAATTTCGAGCTTCGCACCCGCCACGTCGGTCACGCAGACCAGGTCGGCCTGTCCCCCCTCGTCGAGGAAGTACTGCATCCGGTCGGTCAGCTCGGTCGAAAAGCGTTTCATGTAGTAGTAGCCCTGCTCGCGGTCGAAGTAGCAGACGCTGTAGACGCGGTCGGGTTCGTAGCGGTTCACCCGCACGGTGTCGTCGGGGAAGTGCTGCCCGAGGTCGTAGCCCGTGATGTAGTACTGGTTCTTCGAGGTCCAGACCACGAGTTTGTCGTCGCCCTTGAACTCGCCCAGCAGCGTGCCGCGCCCGTCGGCATTGAGCCGCCGCACATCCTCGTCGAACCAGATGTTCTGCCCGCCGAGCGTCGACGTGCCGCGCTCCTTGAGCACGATCTTGTGGATGCCGTAGCGCGAGAAGAGGTTGCCCTGACTCTGGCGCCCCTTGATGGCCAGTTGCGAGAAGTCGAGGTCCACGATCACCTTCTTGAGCCGCGGGCGCGGCTTGAAGTAGACCTTCAGCACCTCGGCCTCGCCGTTCGGGTTGACCGACATGTAGAGGATCTCGCTGCGCGGCGTGCCCTTGGTGATGTTGTACTCCTTGTCGCGCGTGACGCCCTTGATCGCGCAGCGCTTCATCATGATCGGGCCGTTCTTGCCGTCGCGGTAGAGGACGTTGTAGATCGTGCGCTCGTCGTTGCGCTTGAAGACCCCGATGTAGTAGATGCCCTTGTCGAAGAAGGCCTTGTCCGAGACCTTCGTGATGACGTAGCGGCCGTCCTTCGTGAAGACGATCACGTCGTCGATGTCCGAGCAGTCGCACACCAGTTCGGCATCCTTCATCGACTTGCCGATGCCGAAGAAGCCTTCGGCCCGGTCGACGTAGAGTTTGGCGTTCGTCACGGCGACCTTCGTCGCCTCGATCGAGTCGAACTCGCGCAGCTCCGTGCGGCGTTCGCGCCCCTTGCCGTACTTGTCGCGGATGCGCTCGTAGTAGGCCACGGCATACTCGGTCAAGTGCGCCAGGTCGTACTGCGTCTGCTTGATGTCGGCCTCGATCTGCCGGATTTCGTTGTCGGCCTTTTCCGAGTCGAAGCGCGAGATGCGGATGAACTTCAGCTCGGTGAGCTTCTGCACGTCCTCCAGCGTCACCTCGCGGCGCAGCAGCTTCTTGAAGGGCTCCAGTCCCCGGTCGACGGCGGCATAGGCCTCCTCGCGCGTGCGGCACCCCTCGATGAGCTGGTAGAGTTTGTTCTCGATAAAGATGCGCTCGAGCGACGCGGCGTGCCACGCGGCATTGAGCTCCTCGAGCCGGATTTCGAGCTCACGCCCGAGCAGGTATTTCGTATGGTCGGCCGAGCGGCGCAGAATCTCGCTCACGCCGAGGAAGTGGGGCTTCTCCTCCCAGATGACGCAGGCGTTCGGAGCGATCGAGACCTCGCAGTCCGTGAAGGCGTAGAGGGCGTCGATGGTCTTGTCCGACGATTCGTCGGGCGAGACCTGGATGATGATCTCGACCTTGTCGGCCGTGTTGTCGTCGACCTTGCGGATCTTGATCTTGCCCTTCTCGTTGGCCTTGATGATCGACTCCTTGATCGACTCGGTGGTCGTCGTGTAGGGGATTTCGGTGATGGCGAGCGTGCGTTTGTCGATCTTCGAGATCCGCGCGCGCACCTTCACCGTGCCGCCGCGCAGTCCGTCGTTGTAGCGGCTCACGTCGGCCAGGCCGCCCGTCGGAAAGTCGGGATAGAGCTGGAAGTCGCGTCCCTCGAGGTGGGCGATCGCGGCCGAAATCAGCTCGTTGAAGTTGTGCGGCAGGATCTTCGACGCCAGGCCCACGGCGATGCCGTCCGAGCCCTGCGCCAGCAGCAGCGGGAACTTGATGGGCAGCGTCACCGGCTCCTCCTTGCGGCCGTCGTAGGAGAGCATCCACTCGGTGGTCTTGCGGTTGAAGACCACGTCGAGGGCGAACTTCGACAGCCGCGCCTCGATGTATCGGCCCGCGGCGGCCTCGTCGCCCGTGAGGATGTTGCCCCAGTTACCCTGGCAGTCGATCAGCAGCTCCTTCTGTCCGAGCTGCACGAGCGCATCCTTGATCGAGGCGTCGCCGTGCGGGTGGTACTGCATGGTCTGACCCACGATGTTGGCCACCTTGTTGTAGCGGCCGTCGTCGACGACCTTCATGGCGTGGAGGATGCGCCGCTGCACGGGCTTCAGGCCGTCCTCGACGTGAGGCACGGCGCGCTCCAGGATCACGTAGGAGGCGTAATCCAGAAACCAGTTCTTATACATGCCCGTGAGCTTGCGCACGTCGCCCTCGTCGTGCGTCAGGCGGTCGAACCTGCCCCCTCTCCCCGGTTTTCCGGGGGTCTCCCCCTGCGGAGGGTCCACCGGCGCGTCTTCCGCCGCATCGTCCGCCACATCGGGCGTCGAGGCATCCTCGTCGAGCGTGTAATCCTTCTCCTTCTCTTTCTCTTCCGACATATCGTGTGCTTTCTCTTGTTCCTTTCCGTCAACCGATGCGCAGGTCCTGCTCCACGAGGTCCTCCTCGATGCGCAGGTTGTCGATGATGAAGCCCTGTCGCTCGTAGGTGTTCTTGCCCATGTAGAACTCCAGCAGGTCGTGGATCGGGTCGTCCTTCGTGATGCGGACCTTGTCCAGACGCATGTTCCCGCCGATGAACTCGCGGAACTCCTCGGGCGAAATCTCACCCAGACCCTTGAAGCGCGTGATCTCGGCACTGGCCCCGAGTGCCGCGATGGCCCGCTGCCGCTCCTCCTCCGAGTAGCAGTAGCGCGTCTCCTTCCGGTTGCGCACGCGGAAGAGCGGCGTCTGCAGCACGAACAGGTGGCCCTGGCGGATCACGTCGGGGAAGAACTGCAGGAAGAAGGTCATCAGCAGCAGGCGGATGTGCATGCCGTCGACATCGGCATCGGTAGCGATGATGACCTTCTCGTAGCGCAGGTTGTCCATCTCCTCCTCGATGTTGAGCGCCGCCTGCAGCAGGTTGAACTCCTCGTTCTCGTAGACGACCTTTTTGGTCAGGCCGAAGCAGTTGAGCGGCTTGCCGCGCAGCGAGAAGACCGCCTGCGTGCGCACGTCGCGGCTCTTGGTGATCGAACCCGACGCCGAGTTGCCCTCCGTGATGAAGATCATCGACTGCTCGGCCAGCTCGCTGCGGTCCGTGCGGTGGATCTTGCAGTCGCGCAGCTTGCGGTTGTTGAGCGAGACCTTCTTGGCCGTCTCGCGGGCCTTCTTCTGGATGCCCGAGATGGCCTTGCGCTCCTTCTCGTTCTCGACGATCTTCTTCTGGAGCACCTGCGCCGTCTCGGGATGCTTGTGCAGGTAGTCGTCGAGGTGCTTGCCCAGGAACTCCACGACGAAGTTGCGGATCGTGGGGCCCGACTTCGACATCTCCTTCGAGCCGAGCTTCGTCTTGGTCTGCGACTCGAAGATCGGGCTCGACACGCGGATCGAGATGGCGCCGATGAGCGACGTGCGGATGTCGGCCGGGTCGTAGTCCTTGTGGTAGAACTCGCGGATGGTCTTGGCGACGGCTTCGCGGAAGGCCGCCTGGTGCGTGCCGCCCTGTGTCGTGTACTGTCCGTTGACGAACGAGTAGCAGCTCTCGCCGTAGCCCGTGCCGTGGGCGATCACCACCTCGATGTCGGGTCCCGACAGGTGGATGGGCGGATAGAGCGGCTCCTCGGTCATGTTCTCGTTCAGCAGGTCGAGCAGTCCGTTCTTCGAGGTGTAGGACTGGCCGTTCAGACGGATCGTCAGCCCGCGGTTCAGGTAGGTGTAGTTGCGCACCAGCTGCTCGACATACTCCAGATGGTAGGTATAGGGGCCGAAGACCTCCTCGTCGACGCGGAAGCGGATCTCCGTGCCGTTCTTCTCCGTGAGGCCCGACTCCCAGCGGTCGCTCTGCTCGAGTCCCTTCTCGAAGTAGACCGTGTGGGCCTCGCCGTCGCGCACCGAGCGGGCCGAGAAGCTGCTCGAAAGGTAGTTCACGGCCTTGACGCCCACGCCGTTCAGACCCACCGTCTTCTTGAAGGCCGCGTTGTCCTCGTCATCGTCGTACTTGCCGCCCGTGTTCATCACGCTCACCGCCGCGGAGAGCGAGTTGAGCGGAATGCCGCGCCCGTAGTCGCGCACGGTCACTTCGCCGTCCGCGACCGTGATGTCGATCTGGTGGCCGAAGCCGTTCATGTATTCGTCGATCGAGTTGTCGGTCACCTCCTTGATCAGGACATAGATGCCGTCGTCGGGCTGCGTGCCGTCGCCCAGTTTGCCGATGTACATGCCGGGGCGCAGCCGCACGTGCTCACGCGGCGTGAGCGTGCGGATGGCGTCGTCGCCATAGTTGTCCGTCGGTTTCGTATTGAGTAAGTCTGCCATGTTTTCAGTATCGGTTTCGCTGCCGGCCCGCCGGCAACAGTTCCCGCGGGAGCCGGAAGGGATCGGCCGGGGAAGGCTATGCGGGCCGTCCCTCCTGCCGGATTTCGGCCAGCGCGGCGGCCATGCGGTCGTGCACGCGCTCCATCAGCTCGTGCACCTCCGTCGAGGCGATCTCCTCGCGGCTCACCGGCGGCAGCACGCGGATCGTGATGCGGTTGCCCCAGTTGAAGAGCAGGTTGCGGCGGATGAGCGTCCGCGTGCCGTCGAGCACCACGGGCAGAATCTCGACCCCCGCCTCGCGCGCCAGCGTGAAGGCCCCGGCCTTGAAGCGGTGAATCTCCCCGTCCTTCGAGCGTGTGCCCTCGGGGAAGATCGCCACCGACGCCCCGCGCGAAATCCACAGCTTGCCCTCGCGCAGCAGCTGCTCCATCGCCTCGGCGGCGTGTCCGCGGTCGATGCAGATGTCGCCGTGCAGCACGAGATACTGCCCGAAGAAGGGCACCTTGAAGACCTCGCGCTTCGAGACCCAGCGGAAGTTGAGCGGGATGTAGTAGAGCGTCGGGATGTCGATCACCGTGTTGTGGTTCACGACGATGACATAGCGTTTTTTGCGGTCGATCAGCTCGCGTCCGATGACCCGCTGCCGCCAGCGCAGGGGGATGAAGAAGAAGATGCGCACGAGGATGCGCGAGAGTTCATGCACCACGCGCCGCCCCTTGTCGAAGGGGTAGCAGAGGACGAGCGCCACGGCCGACAGGACCATGAACAGCGTGCACAGAAGCACGAGAAACAGGTAGTAGATGCCGCTTATCATATCGTTCGGGAACTGTTGGGGGCCGATTATCCGGTCCGGTTCAATCTGCAAAATTAGAAAAAATCCGCGGATTTTCCACGTCGCGGCGGGCGAGTTTTCAACATTTTTCGTCGGCGGGTTTTCCCGAAAAACAGCCCGCGCGTCCACGGGCGGTCCGCACACCGGATCGCCGCCGCGACCCGCTCCCGCCGCGCACCATATCCA
>ENA-OZKX01001086-OZKX01001086.1-human-gut-metagenome-genome-assembly--contig:-NODE-1086-length-11775-cov-8.757423_pt1 | contig 11775 bp, 10 predicted proteins | sample MGYA00244831_ERZ653774 | MGnify/ENA primary metagenome ERZ653774 (study PRJEB26926, sample SAMN06165314) | human gut metagenome | biome: ENVO:00009003; feature: ENVO:2100002; material: ENVO:00002003...
ACGTTGACTGCCCGGGCCATGCTGACTACGTTAAGAACATGATCACCGGTGCTGCTCAGATGGACGGCGCTATCCTGGTCGTTGCTGCTACCGATGGTCCCATGCCCCAGACCCGTGAGCACATCCTGCTGGCTCGTCAGGTCGGCGTGCCCTATATCGTTGTCTTCATGAACAAGTGCGATATGGTCGACGACGAGGAGCTGCTGGATCTGGTCGAGATGGAGATCCGTGAGCTGCTGAGCGAGTACGACTTCGATGGCGACAACACCCCCATCATCCGTGGTTCTGCTCTGAAGGCTCTGGAGTCCACCAGCACCGATCCTAACGCCCCCGAGTACAAGTGCATTTGGGAGCTGATGGACGCTGTTGACAGCTACATCCCCACTCCTGACCGTGCTGCTGACAAGCCCTTCCTGATGCCCGTTGAGGACGTCATGACCATTTCTGGCCGTGGCACCGTCGCCACCGGTCGTGTCGAGCGTGGTACTGCCCACGTCGGCGACCAGATGGAGATCGTCGGTATCAAGGAAGAGAAGATGACCACCACCATCACCGGCCTGGAGATGTTCCGCAAGAGCCTGGAGTTCGCTCAGGCTGGCGACAACATCGGCGCCCTGCTGCGTGGTGTTGACCGCGACCAGATCGAACGTGGCCAGTGCCTGTGCCAGCCCGGTTCTGTTCACCCCCACACCACCTTCGACGGCCACGTTTACGTCCTGAAGAAGGAAGAGGGCGGCCGTCACACCCCGTTCTTCAACAACTATCGTCCTCAGTTCTACTTCCGTACCACCGACGTCACCGGCGTCATCACCCTGCCCGAGGGCACCGAGATGTGCATGCCTGGCGATAACGTCGACATGAAGGTCGAGCTGATCACCCCGATCGCTATCGAGAAGGGTCTCCGCTTCGCTATCCGTGAAGGCGGCCGTACCGTTGGTTCCGGCGTCGTCATCGAGACCGAGGCCTAATTGATCCGCTGAGGGTCATCCAAAGACTTCAAAAAGGCAGCAGGTCATGAGACCTGCTGCCTTTTTATTGTGGAAAGCGGTAAAAGCATGGGCGCAGCCAAAGGCTGCGCCCATGCTTATTCTATTCGTACATTGCCCAGACCCAGCGGTCAAAATCATCGGCGCGAAAGGCGGCGAGCTGCGTGGCGTAGTCTGCGCTGATGGCCGTGAAGCGCCGGAGACCGTTCTCTGTCCGCACGAGCGGGTCGATGCTGCGCTTTTTTGCGGCGACCCTGACGGCATAAACACCTTCGGGACGCTTCGGTGCGCTCCGCGTGCCGGTGATGCGGCGATAGTCCTGCCAGCGCGCGGAAATGGCCGGATCGGAGAGGAGGCGCCCGATGAAATGCGGCTCGTCAAGGTAGAGATCGTCCGCCGTCAGCACGCCGCGGCGCTGCGCCTCGCGCAGAAGGTCGGCCAGCGCCTGCATACTGAAGCGGTCGTCGTCGGAGACAAACAACTTCGACTGCCGCAGCGAAAGCTGCGTGAACGCATCGGCTGTTTCTGCGTGTTTGAAGCAGAGCTCATCCTCTCCGCCTTCATTTTTATCAACAAAAAGGTCGTCGAAGATACGCTTCAGTTCTGCTTTAGGACAGTGGAAGATGAGGTGCGCGTTGCCAAGTGTGTACTCGAGCCGGTCGGCGGAGAGTCGGGGTGAATCGTTATCGGCGATGGGGTAGCGGTGGTAATCGTCCACATCGTCAAGCGTCAGGTTGCTTTGGGTGAGCAGCGCCATCAGCTCCGGCGACGAGGCGATCATCGCGCGGGTGCGGCTTTCGGTCGATTCCTGCCGGAGATGGTCGCCGTTCAGAAAGTCGACCGTATGAGCGAAGGCAGGTGTTGCAATGTCGTGCAGCAGTCCCGCGACGGACTGCTTTAAGTCGTGCGTGAAGTGCCAGACGATGGCTGCCGTGCCGAGCGAGTGCGTGTAGCGCGAGTACGGGGCAAGCGCATCGCGGTAGATGGGATAGGCCGTGTATTCACAGCCGCAGTGCATCCCGACGCGCGATAGACGCTGCATCGCGGGCGTATCGGCCATAGCAAGGATCACCGGCGGCAGGGAAGAAACATAGATACCGGTATACATAATATTCTTTTCAAACCCTTTCCAAAAGAAAAGCGCCTTGCCGCGGCAAGGCGCTTTTATAAGAGTAATTAACCGATTTGACGGGTCTCGACGCTCTCCTCGCACTCGACGCAGTCGATCTTCGCGCCGATACCGCGCAGCTTGCTGATAACATCCTCGTAGCCGCGCTCGATGTAGTGGACGTTGGAGACCTCGCTCACGCCGTTTGCCGCCAGTGCCGCAATGAGCATCGCCGCGCCCGCGCGGAGATCATAGGCCTGCACACTTGCCGCATTCAGATGGTCCACGCCTTCGATGACGGCAGAGCGGCCCTCGACGCGGATCTGCGCGCCCATGCGCGTCAGCTCGCCGACGTAGCGGTAGCGGTTGTCCCACACGCCCTCGGTGACCATGCTGGTCCCCTCGGCAAGGCAGAGCGCTACGGTGATCTGCGGCTGCATATCCGTCGGGAAGCCGGGGTAGGGAAGGGTCTTGACGTTGGTGCGGCGCAGCTTGCCCGCGCGACGCACGAGCAGTGTGTCGTCCTGCTCCTCGACCTGCACGCCCATCTCCTGGAGCTTGGCGGTGATGCAGTCCATGTGCTTGGGGATGATGCCGCGCACGAGGACCTGCCCGCCGCAGGCGGCGACAGCGGCCATGTAGGTGCCCGCCTCGATCTGGTCGGGAATGATGGTATAGGTGCCGCCGTGGAGCTTGTCCACGCCGAAAATGCGGATGGTGTCGGTGCCGGCGCCCTTGATATCGGCGCCCATGGAGTTCAAAAAGTTGGCAAGGTCGACAATGTGCGGCTCCTTGGCGGCGTTTTCGATGACAGTTGTGCCCTCGGCAAGCGCCGCAGCCATCATGATGTTCATCGTCGCGCCGACGGAAACCACGTCGAGATAGACGTTCGCGCCCTTCATGCGGCCGCCGTCGGCCTTGGCGCAGATGAAGTCGCCCTCGCGCACCTCGGCGCCCATGGCGACGAAGCCCTTGACGTGCTGGTCGATGGGGCGCACGCCGCCGAAGTTGCAGCCGCCGGGCATCGAGACCTCGGCTTCACCAAAGCGGCCGAGCAGCGCGCCGATGAGGTAGTAGGAGGCGCGAATTTTGTGCGCGAGCTCCTGCGAGACCTGGGTGGTGGTGATGCGGCGGCAGTCGATCTCGACGTCGCTGCGGTTGAGAAAGCGGATCTTCGCGCCGAGCTGCTCCAGGATCTTGAGCAGCGCCGTCACATCAGAGATCTGGGGAATATTTTCAATGCGGCAGACACCGTCGACCAGAAGGGCGGCGGGAATGATGGCGACGGCGGCGTTCTTCGCGCCGCTGATGCGCACTTCACCAAAGAGCGGCTGGCCGCCCTGCACGATATATTTCGTCATAAAAACTCCTTATGAAGAGAGACAGTAGGCTTTCTTTTATCGGCAAAAAACAACAGGGGCAGCGCCGCCTGTTCATGGTATTCACATAATACATCAACAGTATACCAAAAAAAACGGAAAAAGCAATGCTGTGGGGGGAGAAATTCCCAAAACGGGGAAAACAATTTTATTCGCGCGTGACTTCACCGGTCTTGCAGTTGACATAATAGTTGTTCACGTCCGTCGTGATGCGCCACACGGGAATGAGACGGAGCGGCGCGGAGGCGGAGGATTGCAGAAGGTACCCGCTGTCGAGCGCGGAGACCTCCGTGCACACGACGCCGGAGACGCCGCAATAGTCAAGAAAGCGCACGAGCGCGCTGATGGCGTCGAGCCCATCGGTGCGGCGGCCCTCGTCGAGATCGGAGAGGAAGGTGCCGGAGACGCCCGTCAGCGTCGAATCCGTGAAGGTGAGCGTGAGAGCAGCGTTGTAGATGGGACCGTTCTTGCTGCGGCGCATACCGGTAACGCTGCCGCTGCCGCCGTTGAGAGAGGAAGAGACCTCCTCGTAGCCGAACGAGCGGAACAGCTCGCGGCTGAACTGCGCTGCGTCGTCCAACGGACGGGAGAGCACGGCGTCGACCGTGCCGCCCGAGCGGAGCGAGCAGGAGCCGAGACTGCTGCTGTAGCGGCTGATGCCGCCGCCGGAGTCAAACGCGGAAACATCGTCGCCGAGGAGCGACTTGGCAAAGGCCATTTCGCGGGTGCTGCTGCGCTCCGGCGAGAGGGCGTAGACATCGCTGTTTTCGGGGAGCAGCGCGCGGTCGAAGGAGACGCCGCTGCGATCGAAGAGCTCGCATAGCTGCTCGACGGTGCGCTCGTAGGCCTGCGTCTGCTCGGCGCGGCGGCTGAGCAGCAGAAAGAGCAAAAACGCGTTGACCAGCAGCAGGATCACGATGACGATGGTTTTCAGGCGGGCGGCTTTCATGCGCGGCGGCTCCTTTCGTAAGATTTTTGCATCAGCCGGCAAACCAGGCGGCGCTCACTGTGTCCGCGCCGCGGTCCTCATAGCAGATATGCAGCTCGGCATTCTGGTATTTGCTGCCCGCAATGGCGGCGGCCTGACGGATGGGGAGCAGCAGCGAGGGAGAATCGCTCACCGTATAGCTGCGGCAGCGGAGCTGGAAGCTCGTGATGGTCTGCCCCTCGATGGTCACATAGGCGGCATGGGTGCCGTCGGAAAAGTGAAGGGGCGTGCCGTTCACGGCATAGTCGAAGGCCACGGTGCAGCTCTTGCTGCTGCCCTCGTAGCCGCTGAAATAAAGTTCTGCGTCGCCGATCAGGTCGCGCAGCAGCGTGAAAACGAGCTTCTGCGCAGCGTCGATGGATTCGGACATGGTGGGCTTGCCGGGAGTGACGGAGTTGACATAATAAAGAGAGCCGATCTCCGCGCTGTCGCCCTGATAGGTGACGGTGCCGTCGGGCGGGAGGCGCAGCGTGCCGTAGACCTCGCGGATGACGATGGTGCCGGAGGAATCGGTGTAGCTGTTCTCCGTATGGGGGTTGAATTCGGCAAGGCGCAGTAAGCTTTCCTTGTCGGTGAGGGCGCTTGTGACAGAGAGCGTGTTTCGCTGCACAGGCTCGCTGAAGATGACCGTATAGGGCGAGAGCTGGGAGAAATCGCCGGAGAGGGCAAAGGCAAAATCCGTGCCGTTGCCGTCGAGCGCGGCAAGCGCCTGATTCAGCGCGTAGGCGTCGCCGGCTGTGCGGCAGACGAAATAGCCGCGCTCGCTGTCCTGCAGATAGAGCGTGGTACCGCTCTCGTCGGGCGTGAGCAGAAGGCGGCGGATGTGCAGAAGCTCGGACTCCGGCGCGGTGACACCGAGCATCTCGCTGAGCAGCGCGAGCGGCGTTTCCGCCTCCAGCTCAAGGTAGATGCTGCTGCCCTGCAGGGCGGCGAGCAGGTCCGATTCCTTGCAGGCCTCGAGCGCACCGGCCGAGCCGATGGCCTCGCTGAAAAAGGTGCCGGCCTGTTCAAAGCTCGCGTCCGCCGTGGTGACGGCATCAAGCCCGAAGCGGGCATATTCGTTGGTGAAGACCAGGCGCACGGGGAGCGCGAGATCGCTTGCGTCGGCGGCGACGGCCTCGGAAAGCGCCGCGTCGGACGAGAGCCAGTCCTGCGCAAGCTCGTAAGGCGTTTTGCCCGCAAGATCGCCGAAAAGCGGCGTCTGCGTCAGCAGAAAAACAGCGGAGACGGTCAAAACGGCGATGGCGGCGTTTTGCAGGTGGGAAACGGTCGAATTACTCATGGGAGCCCTCCCTGCCGACGGGCTGGGTGATGGGCAGCTCTAAGCGGACCGTCGTGCCGGGGCCGGGACGGTCGACGAGCGTGAGCGAGCCGTGGTGACGCTGGACGATCTCGGTGGCGATGGAGAGGCCGAGGCCCGTGCCGCCGGACTCGCGGGAGCGCGCCTTGTCCACGCGGTAGAAGCGCTCGAAAATACGGCTCCGGTCGGCCTCGGGAATGCCGATGCCGTCGTCCACAACCTCCATCCAGACCGTTTCTCCCTCGCTGCCGGCGGTGACGCGGATATGGCCGCCGTCGGGCGTATATTTGACGGCGTTGCCGAGCACGTTGAGCATGACCTGCTCGATGCGCCCGCGGTCGCCCATGATGAGGGGCAGATTTTCGCTGTAGTCGTGGGTGAGCTCGTGCTTGTGACGGCGGGCCTCCAGCTCGATGGAGCGGAGCACCGCGTCGATGGCGGCGGAGAAGGGAAAGCGCGCCATGGTCATCTCGCTGCGGCCGGAGTCGAGACGCGAGAGCGTCAGAAGGTCCTGCACGATATGGGTCATGCGGTCCGTTTCGCTGATGACAACGTCGAGAAAGTCGTTTTCCGTCTCGCGGCTCAGATCGTCGCCCGCCTCGCGGATGGTCTCGGCGTAGGAGCGGACGTTCGTCAGCGGCGTGCGCAGCTCGTGGGAGACATTGGCAACGAATTCCTTGCGCCGCTCCTCGGTCTTGCGGTGCTCGGTCACGTCGTGCAGCACGATGAGCACGCCGCCGCTCTCCTCGTCGGAGAAGGGCGCGAAGTAGAGCTCCACGCTGCGCTCGCCGACCGTCAGCTCGGATTCGACAAACTCGCTTCGCTGCATGGAAATGACGCGGGAGAAGGGGCAGATGGATTCAAACAGGTCGCTGTAGACGCACTCCTCTGCCGTGCGGCCGAGCAGCTCGCAGGCGGCGGGGTTGCAGTGGATGAGCGCGCCGCTGCCGTCATAGGCGACGACGCCGTCGCTCATGTGGAGAAAGAGCGTGTCGAGCTTGTTGCGCTCGTTCTCCACGGCCTCGAGCGTGGAGTGGAGGACGGCGGCCATGTCGTTGAAGGTCGTCGTCAGGATACCGATCTCATCCGTCGATTCGACGGCGAGCGTTTCGTCAAAATCGCCGGTCGCGATGCGCTCGGCGCCCTCGGTCAGCTTCTCGATGGGGTCAATCATCGTCTTGGCGAGCAGGAAGGAGAGAAGAATGGAGACGAGAAGGCCCACGAGCAATGCCTGCAAAATGATGAACAGCAGCTCCGAGTTCAGCGATGAGACCGTGGTGCGGTCATCGCGGATGTAGATGATAAAGCTGTTGTCGCCGCCGGAGATGGGGATGGCGACATCCATATAGCTTGCGGCAAGGTCGCTGTGGTCGCCGACCTCGCCGTTGCGGGCGGTGAGGATGTTTTCGGTCTGCTCCAGAAGCTCGGAGTCCTCATTGCTCGAGGCGAGCACCTCGCCGCTCTTGCCGTCGAGAATGTAGTAGTTGCGGTTGCGCGAGTCGATGCTGAGCGTGCCGGAGTAGGCCTCGAGCATCGTTTGCAGGCGCGCGGCGCCGTCGGACTGCGCGGCTTCCTCGCGCAGGGAGCTGACAAATGCCGCGCTGGACTCGCCGAAGGCCTCGCTCATCTGGTCGTAGAAATCGTCGATATAGAAGTTGGTGACGCTGGTCATCAGGAACGCGCCCACCACCGCCATCAGCGAGGTGACGAGCAGCAGCATGATCATCACGAGCTTCATATGCAGGCTGCGAAACATAGGCGGTCACTCCTTTCGGGAAAAAGCTGCGCGCATCAGCCCTGCGCGGCGAAATAGTAGCCCACGCCGCGGCGCGTGAGGATGCAGGTGGGATTTGCGGGATCGTCCTCGATCTTTTCGCGAAGACGCCGGACCGTGACGTCCACGGTGCGCGCGTCGTCGCCGACGTAGCCGTAGTTCCAGACCTGCTCCATCAGGTCAACGCGGGAGAAGACCTTGCCGGGGTGACTCGCGAGGAAGGTCAAAAGCTCGTATTCGCGCTGCGTGAGGTCCACGGGCGCGCCGTTCTTGCGCACCTGAAAGCTGTCGGGGTCGATGGTGATGCCGCCGCCGGCGCTCATGGAGTTATCCTCCGCGGCGGGGGCGGTGAGCATCGTCGTGCGGCGGAGATTCGCCTTGATGCGCGCAAGCAGCTCGCGCATGGAAAAGGGCTTGGTGATGTAGTCGTCCGCGCCGATCTCAAGGCCGAGGATCTTGTCCTCCTCCTCCTCGCGCGCGGTCAGGATGATGACGGGCACGTTGTCGCCCTCGGCGCGCAGCGCGCGGCAGACGTCAAAGCCCATCATTTTCGGCATCATCACGTCGAGCAGGATGAGGTCGGGCTTTTTTTCGCGCGCCATGGCGAGACCCGCCTCGCCGTCATAGGCCTCGAGCGTGTCGTAGCCGGTGCGCTGCAGGTTGAAGCGGATGATATCGACGATGTTTTTCTCGTCCTCGACGATGAGGACGGTCTTTTTCTGTTCCATCAGTTCTCTCTCTCCTGTCTCTCTTTTTGCGCTGTGCGCAGGGCATGGACCTTCAGAATGCCGCAGACGGTTTTGGCGTCCTCGAGCTCGCCGCGCAGCACGCGCGCGAGCATTTCGTCAAACGGCGTGCGGGAAAGCTCTAAAAATTCGTCCTCGTCGGGATGCTGCTCGCCGAAGACGAGCCCCTCGGCAAGATAAAGGTGCAGCACCTCGCTGTAGCAGCCGGGGGAGACGAGCAGCCTGCCGAGATCCGTCATGCGCGCGGGCACCGCGCCGGTTTCCTCTTTCAGTTCGCGCAGCGCGGCCGCGTCCGGGTCCTCGCCGCGCTCGAGCTTCCCGGCGGGGATCTCCTCCAGCACGCGGGAGAAGACATAGCGGTACTGCTTCACGGTGAGCACATTGTCGTGCTCGTCAAGGGCGACGATGGCTACGCCGCCGGGGTGATCGGCGACCTCGCGCACGCTCGTCCTGCCGTTGGGCAGGAGCACGTCGTCGCGGTAGATATGCAGAATTTTCCCTTCGTAGATCGTTTTGCGGGAAAGCCGGCGTTCGGTCAGGTCCATGGTAAAGCTGCCTCCTGAGTGCGGCGGATCGCCGCCAAAGCATGAAATAGATACTGAAATTATAGCACGGCGGCGGGCGGAATTCTACTATAAATTAGAGCGAATGGGCAGAATGCAGAAGAGCGGGGCGCATTTCGTTTGTTACGTTTTTGTGACAGCCCTTGTGCTCGGGAAAAAAGTATGCTACACTGTTACGCGAACGCAAAGGAGGCGATGTGCCGTGGCGGAGAAAAAGGGAATCAAGATCGCGGCGCAGAACCGTAAGGCGTTCCACGACTATTTTGTCGAAGACCGCTATGAGGCGGGTATCGAGCTCAAGGGTACGGAGGTCAAGTCCATCCGTGCCGGCACGCTCAACCTGAAAGACAGCTATGTCATCGTCAAAAACGGCGAGGCGAACGTGCTGTCGATGCACATTTCGCCCTACGACAAGGGCAATATCTTCAACCATGACCCCGACCGGCCCAAAAAGCTCCTTCTGCACAAGCGCGAGATAGGCAAGCTCTATTCGCTCATCAAGCAGGACGGATACGCGCTGATCCCGCTGAGTGTTTACTTCAAGGACGCGCGCGTGAAGGTCGAAGTCGGTGTGTGCAAGGGTAAGAAAAACTACGACAAGCGCGAGGACGCCGCCAAGCGTGACGCCAAGCGCGAGATCGACCGCGCGATGAAAGCGCGGAGATAAGGAGAGAAATTATGGCAAATCCGATCGTGACCATCGAAATGGAAAGCGGCGCGGTGATGAGCGGCGAACTCTATCCAGAGATCGCGCCCAACACCGTCAACAACTTCATCGCGCTGGCAAACTCCGGTTTTTACGACGGCGTGGTGTTCCACCGCGTCATCCCCGGCTTTATGATCCAGGGCGGCGACCCGGATGGCAACGGCACAGGCGGCCCCGGCTACGAGATCAAGGGTGAATTTTCCGCCAACGGCTTCAAGAACGACCTCAAGCACACGCTGGGCGTTCTCTCCATGGCGCGCACGATGATCCCCGACAGCGCGGGCAGCCAGTTCTTCATCATGGTGGCCGACGCGCCGCACCTCGACGGGCAGTACGCCGCGTTCGGCAAGATCACCGAGAATGCGCAGGCCGCGGTGGATATTTCCCGCGTGAATCGCAATATGTACAACGATATGCCGAAAAAGCCGCAGGTCATCAAGTCCATCCGCGTGGATACGCAGGGCGTTGATTATCCCGAGCCGGAGAAGATGTAATTTCGTTTCCTTTTGCTTTCGCATACCTGACGGGTTTCCCGTATTCGCGGCGCACTTGTCGTGCGCCGCTCACACGGGGGCGTACCGGTTTCGACGGGGGTGTGGAGGCAGGATAAGCGGGCAGAGGTGCCTGGCCTCTATAAAACGGGCAAATTATAAATTAAAGAACAACAACGAAGTTGCTGTCGCTGCCTAAGTAGGCGGCCGTCTGAACCGGGGAGGCCACGGACCGGGGAAGGCGTCGTGAACGTGGCGTCCGTGAGGCGGGAAAGAGTTGACCTGCCCACGCATCATGACTCTACTGAAGCGTAAGGTCCGTCAGGTGTCCTTGCGCGGAGGGAATGCTTAAATCCTGACTGCGCCCGGAGAAAGTCCTGTTAAAGTGCTTTCGGACGCGGGTTCGACTCCCGCCGCCTCCACCATAAGGTGGCAACAATTCGGATATTTTAAGCGCAACGCTTAGAATACCAAAGGGTTGCCACCTTTTTTTGTTTCAAATTCCGCACTCAGAAAAAAAGATATTTTCGCGTTATTTTGGTAACTGGGGAGATTCGAACTCCCCCTTTCACAGATTCAAAGGCAATATCCTGAGAAGCGCCCTTTTTGCGGGCGCAGAATAGAGCGTTCTTTCCTCAAAATTTTATACGATCTTTCAGGCGTCTGTTTGTTGGTTTCGTCGAAGCCATCAAATAGACGCCCTTTTTCATTTCACAACTTAATCCGTCAACCGGCCGGAGCATTTTTCTATGCTCCGGCTTATTTTTTTGCAGGAGGAACACAAAATGGACAGTCAAAACGAAACGGCACAGCTCCGTTACCTCGAAGAGACCAGTATCCGCCTTCGCCGCATGGATTTTGAAACCATGCCCGCGGAGGATCAGCAGCTCCCCGTCAAATGGAACGGCAGCGACCTCTGCCGTATCTCCGGCAAAGGCAGCGTGCTGTACCGCCAGGAGAACGTGGACAGTATCCGAGCGCAGGACGCTTTGCAGGTGGTGATCGACACCGCTAAAATGACTTCGGAATACATGGCGATTCTGGAATACGCACCTCAGCTCAAGGCGACCGATCTCACCAGTGACTACCGCATCCTTGCTGACTTCGGTGATGCAGTGCTGGCGGGCCGCCCTACGGAGCGAGGCGTCCAGTTTGTGACTTGGGAGTGGGACTTCGACCGAGAGGGCGTCCATCACGGGCATTATTTTCAGGACGACTATGAAGCCGCCAAGCGGGATTTCACCGTCCGCGGCAATCTCGTTCCAAAAGACGCCCTTTTTGAGCCGGAGCAGCTTGCGCAGATCTACCGCGCGCTAAGATTCGTCCGCGAACAGGACGAGGCTCTTTCCTTCGGACGGGATCAGGAACTGGCGGAGCTGATGGAGCAGGTCGGCGGACTGCTGCCTCCGAATGTGCCGCGGCAGCGGGATGCGCCGGAACAGAGCACCATGACAATGAAATAGGTATCCACGCGGGCCGAGCATTTCTGCTCGGCCTTTTTATTTTAACAGGAGGAAAAAATGATGGAAATTTACGGCACGATTCAATTCAGGCTCATTCTTCCGCACTTCCCCGGCTTTCAGCAGGAGCCGCTGCCGGAGCCTGTTTGCAGCCGCTCCCCGGAGTGCAAGGACTGCCCTTACCCCCGCCACGGTTTTCTCTGCTGGGGCGCGGACGGAACCTGCCTGCGGAGCCGAATGAACGAGATCAACGAGAAAAAGGAGGACAATGATC
>ENA-OZKX01001089-OZKX01001089.1-human-gut-metagenome-genome-assembly--contig:-NODE-1089-length-11762-cov-5.663022_pt1 | contig 11762 bp, 9 predicted proteins | sample MGYA00244831_ERZ653774 | MGnify/ENA primary metagenome ERZ653774 (study PRJEB26926, sample SAMN06165314) | human gut metagenome | biome: ENVO:00009003; feature: ENVO:2100002; material: ENVO:00002003...
TACACTCGACTAGTCGTCGGCAGCGTCAGATGTGTATAAGAGACAGCTGTTATACGCATACTTACGATTGGCCCGGTACACCGTCTCCAGCACGGAAAACGGCTTGGGATAGGTGGTGGCCGCATTGTCTAAATAAATCATAGCTGCTCCACCCCGGTAATCCGCACCCCATGCTGCCGTAGCAGCGCCAGCGCCTCCACATCGCCGTCCTCCAGCCGTAACAGATACCCGCATCCGTCCGCCGGGCTGGGGCGCAGCTGCTTGTGCACAAACACACGGTAACCCGCGTTTTTCAGCAGCTTGGCCCCCCTTTGCGCGTTGGTCACAGAACCAACCTTGATCTCATATATCATCATAAAAACCCCATTTCCTGTCATAGTTTATCCTATGCGGAAATGGGGTTTTCGTTATGTAGGGTTTACTTTTTGATTACTTACGCTTTTTGGCAGCCTTCTCGGCCTTGCGGCGAGCCAGTTCTGCCTCTTCCTCTGCACGCTTCTCAGCTAAGCGAGCTTCCTTCTGCTTGTCTTCCTCAGCAGCGGCAGCCTTTGCTTCATCATACAAAGCGGCAATTTCGTCAAAGTGCTTGTAATTCTCTTCCTGTACCAGCAGCTTCTTTGCGTCATTGTAGGGCTTCGCCGCACGGTTAAAGCGTGCAAACTCGTCCTGCAAAGCCTTAGATTTTGCCAATACAGACTTACGCTGTGCCTGTACATTCTTAATCTCAGCACGCAACTCACGAACCTTATCCAAGTCCCTCGCCTTGCGGGCAACTTCCTTGGCCTCAACCAATTCAGCAATACGCGCGTCCAGGTCGTCCTCACGATTGAACAGCTCGGTCAGTGCCTCCATATCCGGAGAAACGAATTCTTTTACGGTGCCGTAATACTTATCGTGTGCCTTCTTGGCAGAAATCTTTTTCTTAGCAATTTCAATAGAGAAACTACGGATTTCTTTCTCATCTTCCGTATCCTTCGGCATAGCCTTCGCAGCAGCCAGCTCCCGACGCAGCTCTGCCAAATCAGCAGACTTAATGCCGTCCAGGCCCAGCGCATATACCTTAGAATACTCCGCAACCTGATGCTGCGTTACAGGCAGGCCGAATTTATCCAGCTCTTTGCAGACGAACTGAGAAATCTCAATTTCTTCATTGTATTCCAAATCAGCACGATACTGCTTTTTGGCAGCCTTACGCTCTGCCTTATCGCTGATATTGCGATAGCTGCTCTTATCTACGGTCTTAGGTGTAGCAACAGCCATTTCACGGGCGTTGTTTACCATATCAATGGCTTCAACAATCTGGTGATTATTCAGCGCCTTGTTGCCAAAGTCCTCAAACAGAGAACGCACCTGCAACACGCGGATTACGCTCTTTTGCTTCTTCTCATTAAAATCATAGAAGAAATAAGGCGCCATATTCAGGAATGCACCCACGGCAGCCATAATAATCAGCACGCTCATCAGCTTGTACAGCAAGTCCGGGTCGCCGTTGTTTACATCCAATATATCAAAGGAGTTTTTGTAGCCGTTGCCCTCATACACGCCGTATCTCTGATACACAGCAGGCAGAACGGCAGAGGTCAGCAACGTTACGATATTACCAATGGTCAGCACGGTTGCAAACATACCGTCAATACGCTCACCGGAACGATACTGCTGATAGTCACGAATATCTGCCTGAATGGCAGGTGTGGTAATCTGTTCAAATGCACCAACCAACCAGTTAAAGTACACGCAGATAAACAGCCACCAAATGCTGCGCATATTGATAATCATAGAAAGAATACAAACAATGTTTGCAAAGTTTACGGCAATCAGTACCTTCTTCTTGCCCCACTTGCGAATACAAATGGGAGCCAATAACATACCCCACAAAGAAGCGTTACCGGTCAAGGTTTGAATCAAGGCGAATGTACCGCCACTGCAGGTATGACCGTAGTTATAAGACCAGGTCAAAATATTGCCGTATGCACTCTCCAGGAAGCCAATCCATCCGGCCAAAGCAATAATCCAGAAATACTTATTCTTGGCAACTGCCTTAAAGGAGTCAATAAAGCTAATCTGAATGGTATGGGTCTTAGCCTGCACGATTTTTTCCTGTGTGTTGGCATAAACCATAATGGTCAGCACCATGCCGAGAACGGCAAACACCGGGTAAGAAATCCGATACACACGAATATCATACAAGTCGTTGTTGGTGGCAAACTGCGCAACCAACGGCAGCACGATATTGATGATAGACGGTGCTAAGGAATACACAACGCTCTTGATTGCCAAAACATCCGTTCTCTCCTGCGTATTGGGAGAAAGCACGTGAATCAAGTTGGTATATGCATCCTGGAAGAAGTTAAAGAAAAACTGCAGCAACAAGTTAAAGATCAATACCATGACGCACTTAGCTATGTAGCCGCCCTCGTACCCCATAATCTGACCGGAGAATAAGGAATACATAGAATCATACGGGAACCACACATACGCCAAGGAAATCACGGCGGTAGGAATACCCATAGAAATCAGGTAGGGACGATATTTACCGCCCTTACCGCGTGTATTATCTACCATGTTGGCACGCACCGCCGTCAGCGGAATGTTTGCCAAGGTAGAAATCAGGTAAAGCACATACATATCCATAGGTGCAACGCCGATTGCGCCGCCTACGATCATATTTGTGGTAGAGACGACTAGCGCAGCGCCCATAGAAATCAAGAAGTATGCGCCGATACCGCCTACGGAATAAGCAGCCACCTCTTTGAAAGACATATACTTGCCTTTCGGCGGTTCTGTCCAGTAGTACTTAATGTTGTCGATGAGGCCTGTGGCTTTTGCTTTCAGGCCGGTTTGTTCTGCCATTGGATCTCCCCCTGTGTCATATTTCTGCAATATTATAACAAATCAGTTTATCAATTACAACCAAAAAAGAAATTTGTCCGCAGAAATTTTCTGTGCAACTTGTAATGCCCAAAATATTTATAGACAGCATTCTATGTTTTTGTCTATTATTTTCTAAAATGTGCAGAATTCATAGACAAATGATACAAAAAAACCGCCGAAAGTTTTTCGGCGGTTCCAATGCGGCGGTGTCAGATTACACATCACTTTCACTCGGTTGTTCAACTATCTCCTTACAGGGTAAAGGTGGCGGTCTTACCGCTGTACAAGACGGCGGTCAGGGTGTTGCCCTCCAGGGTAAAGTACGCACAGGAGCGCAGGGCGGCATAGGGGTTCTTTTTCATCTTCACTGCCGGCGCCTTTTCATTATCCGAGTAGGTAAAACCCTTTTGCAGTCCGCCGGTTTGCAGTTCCTTATCCGTCATGGCAAAGCAGGTCAGCCCCTCCCCTTTGCGCACAGACAGCTCCGTTGCCACATCAAAGTTATACACCGTGTCGCCCAGGGTACAACGGGTAAAGTACCAGGGATTACCGGCGGCGTCCTTGCCGACGATATGCCCGGCGTCCACCCCGCCCTGTTGCAGCAGGAACTCAAACATACCGCTGATGGCAGCACTCATGCCCTTGCCTTGCAAAATGGCGGTGTAAGTGTCGGTCACACTGTCGTTATAAGTCGTGTGGGTTGCCACATAGTGGTACACATTGAGGAGATACACATGATTGCTCACCGTGCCCTTGCCGCAGGCTTTCAGAATGGCATTGACCTTTTGGGAAAAGGCACCCACCAGCCGGCGATGCGTATCCGTATCGTTTTTATATTTGATGGTCACACCGGAATTGTCGTTGTTCACCGAAACCGTATCTACCAGCGCCATCAACGGAAAGCCGGTGTACAGCAGCCGGTTCACATCGTCCATCATATCCGTATTCACCCGCACGGCCACACCGCCCTCTGCAATGGCTTTGGCGATCTTCTCATACGCCCGCACGGCACTGGGGTCCGTCTGCGCATAATGGCTGTCATACGTATAGGCCAGGGTGTAGGCGGCAGGCGCAGCCGTGGTCGTCTCCTCCTTACCATCCTTTGAGCAGGCAGAGAACAGTCCCACTGTCAGTACCAGTGCCACCAGTACAGAAATCGTCTTTTTCATAAAACACCTCAACGCAGTTGAGCAAACAAATGCTCCGTATTTGCAAAAAAAGTTTGGTAAGCCCGGCAATAATCCGTGCCCACTCGGTTGCGCTTGCAGCCGCCGCCCCGACAAAGCGTGAACCAGCGGCAGGTCTTGCACGCCGGGGGCAACTGAAAAGAATTCTTTAAGAATTCCACCATCTTTTCACTATGGAAAAAGCCGTCAAAATCCCCGGTACAGATATTGCCCAGGTACCAATCATCGGTACAGTAAAAGTCACAGGGGTAGGTACTGCCGTCCGCCTCCACCACAAACTGGGTAGCGCAGGTGCCGTTCATACCGCACTGCTCTGCATTCTGCCCCCGAGCCAGCAACAAGTAATTGTCAAACATACGCACGGACACCGGGTTACCTCGCAGGGCATCGTTGGCATACAGCTTGAACCCCTGCTGCAAAAAAGCAGCGTAGTCGTCATCGGTCATAAACAGATCCTCCGGCGCATCCATGGCAAAGGGGCGCAGGCAGGGTATGTACTGCAAGTGGCGCAGCCCCTGCTGCTTAAAGAAGCGATAGGACGATCGCACATGGGTAGCGCCGTAAGCGGTGAGCACCGAGAGAATATTAAAGGGCACCCTGCGCCAGGTCAGCAGCTGCACACCGCGAAACACATCATCAAAGGAGCTGCGTCCGTCCGGGTACACCCGGTAACGGTTGCCCTCCCGGTCGCCGTCCAGAGACACGCCCACCAAACAGCCGTATTCCAAAAACAGGTCGCACCATTCGTCGTCCAGCAAAGTACCGTTGGTCTGCACGCAGAACTGGACGGTCACGCCGGGGCGCTGCCGTTCCTTGCAAGAGGAAAAGAAAAAGCGAAAAAAGTCTTTCCCCGCCAGCAGCGGTTCCCCGCCCTGAAAGGTAAAATATACCGGTCCGTCCCCGGCAAAAGCCAGGGCCTTGTCCATCACCTGCAAGGCAGTGTCCCGGGTCATATAGCCCTTGTTCTCTGTCTGCCGGGTAGCGGCCAGGTCGTGGTAAAAGCAGTATTTACACCGCAGATTGCAGTTGCCGGAAGCCGGCTTGAGCATCACTGAAATGGGCATAAGCGCCTCCGTTAGCGTACTTGAATTTGGGACAGCACCTGCCCCACCTTTTGGTGCAGCACCAGGTCTGCCAGCTTATCTGCCGGGGTAGGATCCCGGTTAATGAGCACAAAGTGATCCCCCTGAAAGTAGCGGATAAAGCCCGCCGCCGGGTACACAGAAAGAGATGTACCCGCCACGATCAGGCAGTCCGCCCGGGCAATGGCATGTACGGCACCCTCTACGGTCTGTTGGTCAAGTCCTTCCTCATACAGCACCACATCCGGCTTGATAATCCCACCGCAAGCGCACCGGGGTATACCGGCAGCCTCTGCCACCGCCTCCACGCCGTAGGCTCTGCCGCAGCGCATACAGTGATTACGCAGCACGGAGCCGTGGAGCTCATATACCGTGCGGCTGCCCGCTGCCTGGTGCAGGCCATCAATATTCTGGGTCACCACAGCGGTGCACTTGCCTGCTTGCTCCAGCTCTGCCAATTTGTAATGGGCAGCGTTGGGCTTGGCATTCGGGCACAGCATTTTGCTGCGGTAAAAGCGGTAGAATTCCGCCGGGTTCTCGTCAAAAAAGCTACGAGAAAGGATCTGCTCCGGCGGATAGTCGTATTGCTGATGATACAAGCCGTCCACACTACGAAAATCCGGAATACCGCTCTCGGTAGACACCCCGGCGCCGCCAAAAAAGACGATGCGCCGAGAACGATCTACAATTTCCTGTAAAGTCATCCTTTGATCCTCACTGCGGCGCGCGCCACGGGGCTTTCCGCAGTCACGCCGTTTGTTTTGGTTTGCGCCACCAGGCGATAGGCGGCGTTTTTGCCCCGCTTGGGGGCTGTGTCGATATAGCGGGTGCCGGTGCGCGTTACCACCCGGCGGTATTTGCCACGGATGCTGCCGTCTCTACGGTACAACACATATTGCTTGGCGCCGGGTACCGCTTTCCATTGCAGGGCGATCTTGCCCTTATATTTGCCGCGGCGGATCCGGCCGCCTACCAGGCGGGTACTGCCTATGGTTGAGAACTTCATATTCTTGCTGCCCTGAGCGATTCCCTGCCCCTTGGTGTTGCCGGTAAGCCGATCGCCCACGGTGGTCAGGGCAGTTCCCGGCTGGGAACTGATCCCATAGCGACGGCAGCCGCTGATCCGATTGCTGCCGGTGGCGGCAGTGCTTTTCTCCGCCAGGCAAATGCCGTTATGCCCCATTGCCTGAATGGTATTGCGTAGCAGGCGCGACTTTTTGCTTCGCTGCACAAAAATGCCGTTGGTGGCCCCGGTGCGAATGGTGTTTTCCGTCACCTCTACCCCGTTGCTGTCCACAATGCAAACGGCGCTGGAGCGGCTGTTCGTTACCGTATTGCTCCGCAGCTCGTTGTTGTGGGAGGCGTCCATACACTTCAGCCCGTTGTGTAGGGCGGTGCAAGTATTTTTCTCGATCAAATTACCACTGCTGCCGTGAAGGAGAATTCCCACAGTGGTCTCCGCCGCCGCACCGGTATGGGTAATGCGGTTGTCTGCAAGCGTGCAGTTTTGCAGATCGGTGCCGGTGATCCCGCCGCCGGTGGTGGTAAGGGTGTTACCACTGACCGTCAGGTTATAGACTGCATAATTTCCGGCAGGCATTTTGCCGGTGGCCTTGCCGCCGTACAGAAACATACCCCTGGGCTTGTCCATCTCCGCTGTTTGACAAACGGAGATGATATTGTCGGTAATGCGGCTGCCGCAGTCCGTATTGCGCTTACCCAGCACCTTGCCGCTGCCGTCGGTGAACACATCGGTCACGCCGCTGTTTTTGCACATATAATATGCCACGCCCCGACCGCAGTCGGTGATGGTGTTCTTCTCGATCACTGTGTCCACATAATTGGTGCACACAATAGCCGTGCCTTGCAGGCGCCGAAAGGTGTTGCCACGAATGGTAACGCCCTTCTGATACCGCCCGGCAAAGGCGTTGCGGGTGCCTACCCCGCAGATCAGATTTTGAAATGTGCAGTCCTCTACGGTGATCTTTTGGTTCATCGTGCCGTCATAGGCCGGAAAGTTGGCGAAGTGCCGATTTTTCTCTAAAATATCAATTTGCAGCGCCTCCGCACTGCTCTCCGTTTGATTGGTCTGACCGGAGAACAGGCAGTTTACGAACCGCACATTGTACCCGGCGGCCAATTCTGCGTGGTGGGAGTCTGTGTTGTTGAGAAATGCCGTGCCGTCCACGGTCACATTCTTGCAATGCGCCAGGCGCAGCAGACAGGAGCCGTTGGTATTGCCCGGCGCATAATCCAGTGTGCCGCCCCGCAGTGTGCAGTTCTCCAACGCAGAATACCCGGTGTAGTCCTTGCCGGTACGGTCCCGATTGGGTGAGATAAAGATGTTGCCCTTGCCTGCATTGGCATTGAGCAGGGTCACCCCTGTCAGGTTCAGGGTCATATCAGACGCCAGCACAGCGCTCTTTGTCATTCGATATTTCCCGGGGGTCACGGTAACCGTGCAGGTGCCGTAGGCGCCGCTGCGCACCGTGTCCAGCGCCGATTGCAGCGCCGGGCAAGCGTTCTCCGGATCCATGGGCGCAGCGTAGCGCACCTGCCCGCTGCTGTCCCGCACAGTCACGCTCTCCCCTGCATAAGCAGCAAAGGGCGCGCCCGCCACTGCCAGTAGCAGCCAAAAGGCCAAAAACAGCGGAAGACACCGGCGAAAAAAACGCATTTTTTGCATAAAAACTAAAAACTCCCTCTTTACTTCTATTCCTGTATATATTAGTATAGTAGACTGAAAGTGTCAAGAAAGCAGGTGCGTTTTTTTGAAAAAAGCATTGATCGCCATGAGCGGCGGCGTGGACAGCTCCGTGGCCGCCAAGCTGATGTTGGACGCCGGGTACGACTGTATGGGTGCCACCATGAAGTTGTTTGACAGCGACGATATTTTGATGGCCCAGCGGGAAAAGACCTGCTGCTCCCTGTCCGATGTGGAGGACGCCCGCAGCGTGGCCCGCCGACTGGGTATGCCCTATCAAGTGTTCAATTTTAAGGGTGACTTTAAGGAAAAGGTCATTGATAAATTTATTGCCACCTATGAGGCAGGCGGCACCCCCAACCCCTGCATTGACTGCAACAAGTGCTTAAAATTTGACACCCTGTGTCGCCGCGCCATCGCCCTGGGCTACGACTATGTGGTCACCGGCCACTACGCCCGCATTGACTGCGTGGACGGCCGCTATCGGCTGCACAAGGCGCTGGACGACAAAAAGGACCAAAGCTATGTGCTCTATAATCTGTCCCAGGAGCAGCTGGCCCACACCCTGTTTCCCTTAGGTGAGCTGCATAAGGACCAGGTGCGCGCCATTGCAGAGGAAAACGGCTTTATCAACGCCCACAAAAGAGAAAGCCAGGACATTTGCTTTGTGCCGGACGGGGACTACGCCGCCTTTATTGAAAGCTATACCGGCCGCCACTATCCCCCCGGGGATTTTGTAGACACACAGGGGAATGTGCTGGGCCGCCACAAGGGCATTATTCGCTACACCATCGGCCAACGCCGAGGGCTGGGTCTTGCGCTGCCGGCACCGCTGTATGTGTGCAAGAAGGATCCGGAAAACAACACGGTGACCCTGTGCCCCAACGACCAACTGAACAGTACGGTGGTGCGGGTGACCGAGTTCAACTGGCTGAGCATTGCAGCGCCTGCCGAACCGCTGCGTGCTGCTGCTAAGATCCGCTACAATATGCACCAGGCACCCTGCACCGTAGAGGTACTGCCCGGCGGCGATGTGCAGCTGACCTTTGACGCGCCGCAACGAGCGGTGACCCCCGGTCAGGCTGCCGTTATTTATGACGGCGACACGGTACTGGGCGGCGGACGCATTGTATAACTGCAATTTATCGCTTTAACTTGCTAAAGAATTTCGTTGACAAAGCCCGCCTGCGGTGCTATAATTTTCACACAGTCCTATAAGAGGATTATAAGTTAGCCAGGAAGGACCTAAATCCTATGACGGATTATTCCATTACCCTGCCGTCCTATTCCATCGGCGAGCAGGTTTACAAGCAAATTCCAGCGGTGTGTGCTCCCTTTGGCGCCACAGCGGTGGTGATCGGCGGACACAAAGCCATGGCAGCGGTGCGGGAGCGCCTGCTGGCCGCGATCCAAGGCAGCGCCGTGACCATTACGGATTTTGTGTGGTACGGCGGCGAGGCCAGTCGGGAGAACATTGCTGCCTTGGCAGAGAACCCGGCAGTGGCAGCAGCAGATATGATCTTTGCTGTTGGCGGCGGCAAGGCACTGGACACCGGCAAAGCCTATGGGGAAGAAAGCGGCAAGCCGGTATTCACCTTTCCCACCATTGCCTCCACCTGCGCAGCCACCACGGCAGTATCGATTCTGTACCACGCAGACGGCACCTTTTTGGCGCCGGATTTTCACAAAGCGCCGCCGGTGCACGCTTTTATTCTGCCCTCGGTGATTGCAGCCGCCCCACGGCGCTACATTTGGGCCGGTATGGGCGACACTTACGCCAAGTATTTTGAGGCGGAGATGAGCTCCCGAGGTGAAGCGCTGGTGCACTACCATGCCCTGGGTGTAAATGTGAGCCGAATGTGCTTGGATCCGCTGCTCACCTACGGTGCACAGGCCATGGCAGATATAGATGCCGAGCGCTGCACCTATGCAGTGGAGCAAGTGATTCTGGCGATCATCGTCACCACCGGCATTGCCTCTATTTTGTTGACGGCAGAGCATATTGTGGATTACAATTCCGGCCTGGCGCACGCCGTGTTTTATGCGCTCACCGCCTGGCCCCATATTGAGGCGCGCCACCTGCACGGTGAAGTGGTGGGCTTTGGCGTGCTCATTCTGCTGCTGACCGACGGCAATTTGGACGGCTTCCGCCAGATGTACGCTTTCAACAGAAGCGTGGGACTCCCCACCGCCCTCTCCCAAGTGGAGATGACCGGTGCCGATGTGGAAAAGCTGGTGCCCCTGGTAGCCAAAATGCCGGACATTGCCCACAATCCCTACACCATAACCGAGGAAATGCTGCACAAAGCCTTTGCAGACCTCGATTATTATAATCAACACCAAGCGTTTAAGGAGAATGAATGATGAAAAAGTTTTTTGCCACCCTGCTGTGCCTGGCACTGGTTGCCGGCCTGTTCGCCGCCTGCTCCGGCAGCAAAGATAACAATGCCAAAGCAGACAGCAAGAAAGTGGGCATTGCCGTGCTGTCTGAGAACGGCGCCTTTACCGATATGCGTACCGGGATCGAGTCTAAGCTGAAAGAGAAGTACGGCGACAATGTGACCTGCGTGTACAAGAACGCTGCCGGTGACGCAGCCAGTCTGAGCACCATTGTGTCTGACTTTGACAATGGCGATTATGACGCAGTATTCACCATCGCCACCCCGGCCACGCAGGCGTTTGTGAACCAGGAGTCTGAAACCCCTTGCTTCTTCTGCGCCGTGTCCGACCCGGTAGCTGCCAAAGTGATGACCGCGCTGGACACCCCGGACAAAAACGCTACCGGTACTTCCAACGCCATTCCGGTATCTGAGATCATTGACATGGGCTACAAGCTGACCCCGGATGTAAAAAAATGGGGCTTTATTTACTCCACCAGCCAGGTGAATGCCACCTCCACCGTTAAGGCGGCCGAGAAGTACCTGGACAGCAAGAAAATCGCTTATGCGGAAAAGACCGTGGAAAACTCCGCCGATGTGAAGTCCGTCACCCAGTCCCTGATTGACGGCGGCTGTGATGTCATCTTCGTACCCAACGACTCTGTGGTACAGGATGGTGTGTCTGCCCTGACAGAGCTGTGCCAGGAGAAGAAGATTCCCACCTACTGCTCCTCTGCCACCACGGTTGCCTCCGGCTGCACCGCCACCCTGGCCATTGACGACAAGGGCATCGGCGAAAAGACTGCAGAAATGGCTATTCAGTATTTTGACGGCAAAAAGGTAGCGGAGATCACCGCCCAGGTGTGCGGCATCGACTACTGCTCCGTGAACAAGACAGCGCTGGCTGCCGGCGGTTTGGCTACCCCCACCAAGGATACCGTTGGCTATGAGGTAAAGGTGCTGGAAGCAGGAAAATAAGCAACAAAAATCACAAACCGGCGGGCGCGCTGCAAGGTGCGCCTGCTGCCATTTTTTCATACCCAAAGGAACAAGAACTTATGCTTTATCTCACTGCCCTGCAAGAGGGCTTACTGTACGGACTGTTGGCGCTGGGCGTTTACATCAGCCTGCGGGTGCTGGACATTCCCGACCTGACCACCGAGGGCAGCTTCGGTTTTGGCTCTGCACTGGCCGCCGTTTTGGCTGCCGGGGGCCACACCTATCTGTCCCTGCCCATTGCCTTTTTAGGCGGCATGGCCGCCGGACTAATCACCGGGCTGCTGCAAACCAAGCTGCAAGTACACCCGGTACTGGCCGGTATCATCACTATGAGCGGACTGTACTCCGTTAACTTGATTGTTCGGGGCGGCCCCAACCTGTCCATCGGCGCCGCCAATCTCTTTAAGCAGTTCTATAAGGCGCTGCACTTGACAGGCGATCAGCGCAAGGTGGCCGGTGCGCTGCTGGCGCTGGCGATCTGCCTGGTAGTGACCCTGCTGCTGATTGTGTTCTTTAAGACCCATGTGGGTCTGTGTATCCG
>ENA-OZKX01001100-OZKX01001100.1-human-gut-metagenome-genome-assembly--contig:-NODE-1100-length-11683-cov-4.595803_pt1 | contig 11683 bp, 10 predicted proteins | sample MGYA00244831_ERZ653774 | MGnify/ENA primary metagenome ERZ653774 (study PRJEB26926, sample SAMN06165314) | human gut metagenome | biome: ENVO:00009003; feature: ENVO:2100002; material: ENVO:00002003...
TCGTGGGCTCGGAGATGTGTATAAGAGACAGCACCCAAACCAACCGTAGTGGTGGTTTTTCCTTCACCTGCTGCCGTTGGATTGATAGCGGTGACTAAGATCAACTTTCCTGGTTTGTGGTCTTCTTCGCGAAGAAGATTGTAATCAACCTTTGCTTTGTAGTTTCCGTAACACTCCAAATACTTTTCGGAAACACCTGCCGATGCAGCAATTTCTGAGATGTGCTCAGGGGTTGTTGCTTGGGCAATTTCAATGTCTGACAACACGTCGGGCCCTCACTTTCTTTGTCTAAAAGGTGTAATTCATAAAGAATGATTTTACTTCGTTAGTTCTTCATAGATGAGGCGTAATCCCTGTAAGGTTAGTTCTAGATTGATTTCGGTAATAGTTTTCGACATTGGAGCAATTCGATGAGCCAAACCGCCCGTTGCTACAATTTTTGCTTCCATGCCCAGCTGTTCGTGAATTCCCTCAACCAATCCATCTACACGAGCGGCTTCACCTCGAACAACGCCGACTTTAATTGCGTCGGTGGTGTTACGCCCGATTGCCACTCCTGGATCTTCCAGCTCAACCGCCTTCAGAAGTGCCGCGCGAGAAAGTAGCGATTTCATAGACGATTCAACACCAGGGGCAATAATTCCACCAGCAAAGCACCCCTCAGCGTCAACTACTTCAATATTGGTAGCAGTACCGAAATCAACTACAACAACAGGCGTTCCATACAAAGCCTTCGCCGCAACCGCATCCGCAACGCGGTCAGCACCGGTCTCCCTGAAATCTTCGTCTGTAATTCCAACCAGGTGACCACATAACTTAGTGGAAACAACGTATACCTCTACACCGAACGAACGCAGGCACACCTTTTCCCAATTATGCGTAAGCGCAGGTACAACCGAAGCCAGCACCGCACCGTCAAACTTAACACCATCAAGATCTTCCGCTCGAAGAAGCGCATGGAGCTTGATTCTAAGTTCATCACTGGTGTAATCAACATTGGTAGCAAGGCGCCACATGTGGAGAAGTTTTTCGCCCTCGTATACACCAAGGACCGTTTGCGTATTGCCGACATCAATCGCAAGTAACATATTCCTGACAATCCCTTCAGGTTAGAATTTTTTTGCGAATGTTATCATACTATTTATCGTGCAAGGACAATATGCTTTCCTTCCCGTTCTTTATTGAACAGAATCACGTTTCATGTTTATAAAAGGGGCCACTTATGGATCACGCAACTGCACGTATTCTTATCGTTGATGATGAGCCTTCAATCACCGAATTCGTTAGTTACGCCATGCAAAAAGAGGGCTACGAAACCGATGTTGCCTCTGACGGTGAAACAGCATTGAAGATGCTCGAAGAAAAACACTACGATCTTTTCGTGCTAGACATCATGCTTCCTGGCATTGATGGCTACGATTTGTGTCGGCGCATACGTGCAAAAATGGACACCCCTATTTTGTTCTTGAGCGCACGTGATTCCGAACTCAATAAAGTTGTAGGTCTTGAACTTGGGGCGGATGATTATTTGGCTAAGCCCTTTGGCGTACGAGAACTTATGGCACGCACCCGCGCTCTTCTTCGTCGCAGCCAATCAAATGATTCTTTATCTTCCGCTTCAGAAATTTGCGCAGGCGGTATCACGCTCGATGAAGACGCGCACACTGCCAATGGCAACAAAGGTCCTATCGATTTAACGCCACGCGAATTCGAGCTTCTTGCTTGTCTTATGCGTAACGCAGGTAAGGTTGTTTCGCGCGAAGACCTGCTTCACGATGCTTGGGGTTGGGAATTTATTACAGAAACTAAGACTGTTGACACCCACATCAAACGCTTACGCGATAAAATCGAAGCAGCTGGATATGATCCCAAGCTTGTTGAAACCGTCCGCGGATATGGGTATCGCTTCAAAAAATAAATGAGACTATCGACTCAAGTAGCACTTCTTTCTTCGCTTGTTGCTGTTTTAGCAACGGCCATAATGGCCGTGTGTGCTGTTTTCTTTTTTGATGCTTCGCTTTACGCGTTTCTTCTGGTTGTTCCTATTGGGGGACTTTCGTTTTTTTTGAGTCTGATTATTTCCGTTTTTGCCACACAGCCCTTCAGAGATTTGCTCACCCAAATTAAGAAATATCGTTCGGGTGATTCAACGGTGGACTTCACCCTAAGCAGTAGCGTTAAAGAGGTTTCCGAACTCTCTAAAAACTACCAGGACATCTCAAAACTTGCAGAAGCACGTTCAAACGAGCTTGTTTTAGTTAAGAAGCACCAAGATGAGTTTGTATCAAATGTTGCCCACGAATTCCGCACACCCCTAACAGCCATCAGCGGAAATGCCGAGCTTATGCTTGACCCCGACATGCCGCCTGCTACACGCAATCGCTTTTGCGAAATAATTCTTACAGAATGCGAGCGCTTGAAAAACCTCACTAATAATCTCTTGGCGCTTCAACACATTAAGCGCGACAACCAAGCTCAAGTTTTGTCACGCGTAAACATGAAAGACATTGCTGAAAGCGTCGTAGAATTTTTGGCGCCCATTGCGCAGGAAAAAGAAGTGAACCTGCACGTTGAAGGCGAGGCGCCCGATATTTTGGGCAACACCGACCGTTTAAAGCAAGCACTTATCAACCTTATCGATAACGCCATTCGCCATGTAGAAAAGGGGGGCGAAGTAAAGGTTGTGCTTTCAGGCGTTCGAGAAAAAACAATTGTCGCCGTAATGGACAATGGCTGCGGCTTCGGGGACGTTGACCCAGCCCTTTTATTCAGGCGCTTCTATCGAACCGATGCTTCCCGCGCACGCAACACCGGCGGATCAGGCTTGGGACTTGCCATCGTAAAGGAAATTGTGGAGGCACACGACGGAAGCATCACAGCCTACAATGCACCTTCCGGTGGCGCAGTATTCTTGATGGCATTCCCCTCGATGACCTGATAAGCATACTCCGTAAACGCACCTAGAAAATGATTGAAAACACCAACAACATAACGGTACCCAGCATAGCCACAACATCAATACCCGAAAAAGGATATTCTTTGTAGCCACTTGCACGCGTACGCAAGTTGAAGCCACGCACCTCAGCGGCAATAGCTGCGGAGTTGGTCTTCCGAACCAAGCTTACCAACAATGGAACGCACAAAGGAATCATTAAACGAACCTTTCGAATAAACCCACCGTCAAATTCAACACCGCGTGCAGTTTGCGCTTCCATAATTCCGCTCATATCATTCATAAAAACAGGAATAAAATGCACCGTACTCGTGAAAACAAAGGCATATCGGTAGGGAATATGACAAATTTTCACCAACGAATTAGCCATGTCGTTGAGCTTTGTAACGTAAAACACCAAAAACAAAGGCACGGCGCAGGCAACCAAGCGCACGATAATGCGCACAGCAGCAATTATCGATCCCGTTCCAATATATCCCCAAGGAAGCTCAATGAGCACATCGCCTGCAGGGGTGGTGAGCAGAGCAATCAAAGCAAGAATAAGCGAAAAACCTGCCACCGCTTTCGCCAGGCCAAGAGTTTGCTTGACCATGCCACAGGCTACCGCCATAACAATGTCAAGAACAATCACAACACCTAAAACAATAAAGCTTTGGGAAAGAAAGCAAGTAAACACGATAAACAAGGCGGCAAATATCTTTGCCACAGGATTCATCTTGTGTAAAAAACTCGTACCAGGTACGTACTCTAAAAAGCCTTTCATTACTTACCCCCTTTCTGTTCCACAAACGCTTCTATTGCATTCGTCAGCTCCTGCAAGAAATTAGCTTGAGCGATGGACGAATGAGCGAGCTTGGGGTTTCGGGCTACCAGTTCCTGTGAAATTGAAATAATCTGCAGAGCAATAAGATCAGAACGTTTGAGTATTTCAGAGTTACGAAGGATATCGAACGTAGGGCCATCGGCAACCATTTCGCCGTACGTCATCACAATAACGCGATCGGCAAAATCTGCCACGACTTCCATATCGTGACACACCATTACTATCGTTTTTCCGCTTTTATGCAGCTTTTCAATAGCATTCATGACCTTGCAACATTCATAATAATCAAGACCCGTCGTTGGCTCATCAAGAATAATAGTTTGAGGAGCCATGACAATAATGGAAGCTAAGGCAAGAAGCTGACGAGTTCCTCGGTTAAGAAGGTATGGTTCGGCGTTGGCATTGAAACCGAATTCCTCGATAACCTCATCCACCCTTGCACGAGCCTCATCATCAAGTGCGCCCTGAGCCTTGAATCCAAACTCTAACTCTTCGCGCACGGTTTTGCAGCAAATTTGACGATCGGGGTTTTGGAACAGGAAGCCCACCTTATGGGCAATTTCACTTGTCTTCAACTGAGTGGTCGGAATTCCATCAATTAAAACCTCGCCAGAGTTTGGCTTGAGCAGCCCGTTCATCAGACGCATAGTAGTGGATTTTCCTGCACCATTCGATCCAACAAACGCAACGAATTCACCGTTATTAATGGTGAAGTTTACCTCAGCAAGCACCTGTGCTTCGGGTGTATAAGAAACGCAAACATCCTTGAATTCAATCATGCGCGCACCTCTTCCAATACCAATTCGCAAGCAGAAACCGCTTCATCGACGTTGCGACAGGTTGGCCCAGCGTATAAACCACTTCTCCGTAGATTATTCATCAAGCTGGTCGATCGAGGGCAGTTAATACCCTCGATTAGTAATTCATCCGAATGTCCCAGTACTTCGGCGGGAGTTCCATCAAGTAAAATACCGCCATCTTTTACGATAATCAGGCGATCGGCATAATCGCTGAGCAAAGCGATTTTTTTTCCACCACAATAACGGTTATATCATGTTCTGTTGCGTACTTTTTCAGCAGGTCAAATACGCTTTTTGAGCTGACCGGATCAAGTTCTGCCGTAGGCTCATCTAAGACGAGAACCCGCGGTTTCAAGGCCAAAATAGCAGCAACGGCTACCTTTTGTTTCTGACCACCTGAAAGACTTGCGATGTTGCGGTTTTTCAAGTGGACTATACCCATTGCCTTGAGTGTCTCATTCATTGCAGGCTCAATTTGCTCGCGCGGTACTCCAAAGTTTTCAAGGCCATAAAGCATTTCATCTTCAACAACGCTTGAGATCATCTGGCTGTCAATGTCTTGGCACACGCTGCCCACCAATTGCGAAATATCAGTAAGGCTTGCATCTACCGTGTCGTGCCCGTCAATAACCACTGATCCGTAAAAATCACCAGGATAACAATGAGGGATGATTCCATTAAAGGCATAGGTTAGAGTGCTTTTCCCAGAACCCGCCGCACCAGTTATGCCAACAAACTGACCATCGGGAATACGTAAGCTTATATCGTGAATTGTGGGGGTATCCCCTTCGCGATATTTAAAGGTTAGGTTTTTGATCTCAATCACTGGTTAGTCTTTCTCGATACACTCTTTAGACAAGCTTCAAAGCCTTCTTCAAAACTGGCGTGAGGATAGCAACCAAAGCGCAATTCATAGAAGCTGTTCCAATAACCATTACGGCATATGTAGCGAACACCGCAGCCACGGGTAGACCGTTCATAACACTGCCAACAATAAGAGCAAAGGTATAGCCAGAAAATGCCGTGGAAATAAACGTGATGATCAAAGGAAATACAACGTTTTGCAAGCCGAAGTTTTTAGGAGCAATACGCATAAAGGCTGCAAGTAAAACTCCGCAAACAAGAGCTCCCACAAATTCAGATGGAATGTTTACGAGAGGCGTTGCGTTAAGCATAGGAATCTGGCTGATAAGGCCCGTAAGAATACCGATAATGGCCGCCTGATAAATTTTTGGTCGCGTAAGAATAATGGCCAAGCAATACATTGCAATCATGAAGTTCGGTTTCATGCCGGCAAAAGTGAGAAAGCTAGAAACCGTAAGCTTTAACACTGCGCCTGCCGCCAGCAACACCGCGATAAGGATAAGACTTTGAACGCCAAGGCCTTTCTTTTCTTGTGTGGTTACTACGGTTCGTTTCTGAGTAGCTACAACATTTGTCATTTTTCTCATTCCTTTCCTGGCGGATTACCGCCGACTTGCCCCTTCGGGCTTCCAATAGCGCCAGCGATGTGAATGAGAATCATGACCATCGTTTAAGCTTCCGACTTACCACGCTTTCGCGTCTTACTGCGTTTTGTGCGTTTTGCGACCCCGCAGAACAAACAAAAAAGCCTGTCCTTGCAAACTCTTGCGAGTTTCAAAGGACAGGCTTTATACCTGCGGTGCCACCTTTGCTTGGTTCTGGTCAAGAACCCTCTCATGAACATGCCAACACACGTCCTGCCTCTAACGCGGGCTCACGGTCCGGATACTCAGCCTTTTCAGCCTTTCCCCTTTCACCTCAACGAACCATTTGCCAACCAGCTACTGCGGGATTTACACCATCGCCCGCTCTCTGTGAGCGCCTCTGCTGACGTTACTTTCGTCTCGTAGGTTTTATTACGACCCTTGTCGTTGGTGGAAACTTTAAGCCCCTCGTATTCTTGCGTCAAGATTTTTTTGAAAAATATCTCTCTGGAAACAACTATTTATTGAGATTCTACTGACACGTTCTAGGGTGTTTTAGGGCCTATAAACAGGGAGCAAGACTTTCAACGATACGGTTGTACTGCTCCTCAACCTGAGAAAAAAGCACATCAGATCCTTCGAGAGACTCAGCACGTAAAAGCTCAGTAAGCTCATTGGTTGGCTTAAACAGTCCATCAAACCCCAAGCTTTGACAAACTCCCTTGAGAGTATGTGCCGCCATAAATGCTGCTTTAACATCACCCACAGAAAGCGCTTCTTTTAATTGACAAAAGCTTTTATCTTCCTCGATAAATTTCTTTACAAAACGTTGGACAAGACTTTCGCCCATAAGACGCTTTGTTACGCCCTCCCAATCGCCACCTATCTGACGGTAAGCTTCTTCAAGTTTAGTCATTCATTCCTCTCCTTATCTTGGTTTGGCGTTAAAAGAAGGGGGGGGGTAAAATCAGGAGTGTTTAACTCGCGAAGAATACAATCCTCCGTCTCCGTTAAACATTCAATTAGCAACGGATTGAACTCGCCACATTCCCCACTGAGAATCATTTTCATTGCAGTCTTATGAGGCACCGCTTCCTTATATACGCGCTCACTGGTAAGAGCATCATACACATCCGCCAAAGAAACAACCTGAGCAGATATTGGAATCTGGTCTCCCACTAAGCCATCTGGATAACCGTTCCCATCGTATCGCTCATGATGCCAACGACAAATATCGTGTGCTGTTTGCAGCAGCAGCGGATCATCACTATACATAGTTAGATTAGTAAGCATTTCAGCACCTAACGTAGTGTGAGTTTTCATAATCTCAAACTCTTCTTCAGTAAGGCTTCCTGGCTTATTTAAGATGGCATCAGGAATTGCAAGCTTACCAATATCATGCATAACCGATGCTAAAGAAATGGCGGTGCGCTGCTTGCCCGTAACGAAATAACGATCTGTTTTACGCATGAGGCAATCAAGAAGCATTTCTGTAAGATTACGCACGTGCAAAACGTGAGGACCGCTTTCGCCATTACGAAGCTCCATAGCGCCACCCATGATGTTAACCAACATATCTCTGCTTTTCTCGCGCTCATAAAACTGCTGCGAGAGCAAAGCACTTAAGCGACGCTGCCTTGCGTAAAGACGCATCGTGTTGCTTACGCGCTGGCGAACCATACGCATATCAAATGGACGACTGATGTAATCCGAAGCACCTTGCTCATAGGCGCGGAACACAATATCGTCTGAATCTTCACCCGAAATCATAATAACAGGAATGTCTTCAAGCCACCCATTGTGTGACATAGCAGAAAGAACCTCAAACCCGCTCATTTCTGGCATGACAATGTCAAGCAAGACAATAGCTATATCCTCACCAAGCTGATGCAAAATTTCAATAGCTCTAGTCCCACGATCTGCTTCGATAATTTCATACTCGTCTTTGAGCATTTCGCTCAAAATAGTGCGATTGATTTCAGAGTCATCCACAATAAGCAAGAAAGGCTTGGAGTATTCTTCTGCATCGAGCGGGTCGGAATCGGTAATAACCGAATTCTTATGGCGTTTAGCACGATACATTAAGCCGTCAGCCTGTCTAAGGGCTTCCTCGACAGTGCTGCCTCGAGAAATTACTCCTCCAATACTCACTGAAAAACACAATTCGTCATATCCCGGAAGTGTGGTTTGGGAAATGTTATTACTGATTACTTGTAGTCTGCGCTGGAAAACCGAATCCCCAACATTGGGCATAACAAGGACAAACTCGTCCCCGCCAATACGCACCAGCATATCGCTTTCACGAATACAGCGAAGCATTACTTCTGCGGCAAGTTGCAAGGCTAAATCGCCTGTATGATGACCCATAGTGTCGTTGACTAATTTGAAATCATCCAAGTCAATAATGGCCACCCCTGCATACAGATGCTGCTTTCGTAGCTCATCCTCATAAAAACGACGATTATAGGCACCCGTAAGAGAATCAATATACAAAAGACGCTTATCAATGAGCTGCCAGTCACTATCAACAGGAGCTACGCAAAGCAAAACAGAAGGCTCTCCGTCGACATCAACGTAGCGAGCCATCGCCCTATGTCCATCATGATTCAAACAAAACAACCACTCACGCTCGCCGCCATCGTTCAAAAGCTGAGCACATGCTTTTCTACCACACACCGAATGATCACCATCAAACAGAAGACACGAACCCTCTTCAATTTGTTTTTTATTTACTAAGCGGACAATGGGATAAACCTTATGAAGATCGTCGATTTCATCTTTAATTTGTTGCTCTGTCAACGACGGATAATGGCTACTTTTAGTTTCGTGTTCGAAAGAGTTCTTTTCTATATCATCATTTTCTGACATACAAACACCTGGCACTATTCGTAAAAATGCATGAAACTATTTGCGTATTCGTTTTTTGTTGTTTATCAGCACGCTACAATCTTATAGCTAAAACCAACTTATTTACCAGCAGAATCATCATTTTTGTGAAACGTTTGAGTCAAACCTCCCTAGGTTTCACAATAGTGACGGACTTAGAAATGTGGGCATCTATATCACTTGCGAGCGAGCGCATTATCTCATCGAAACAAGCATTTACGCTAACTGCAAGATAGTGCTCTTTAGGCCTACCAGCATCAAATAGCCTGCTGCACAATAGACAAGCTGCTCGAAGATCCTGGAAAAGCTTCTAATTATTATTGTTTGCTTCGCTAACCGATCAGTCTCAATGTCGGTGTTTTTTTACCGCATACAGCGCATCATCCGCTTCCTTATAGATGTCTTTCTGATCGCTTTTTTGATCGTAAAAGGCAATCCCGGCACTTATCGAAACGCCGAACGTTTCATCGGTGAGATTTTTCAGCTCAAAGTTAATTGCTTCGATTTTTCTTTTTATAACCTGACGTTTGTCCTCTGTCATTGAATGCATGATGACAGCAAATTCATCCCCGCCAATTCTACATACATAATCTTCGCTTCGAAACGCATTTTTTAACAAATCAGCAACTCGTTTGAGCACTCTATCGCCTTCAAGATGCCCATAAGAATCATTTACCTTCTTGAAGGCATCAACATCAACAAGAATGAGGGCGAAGGACTCCCTGTCACGTTTATAGCGACAAATTATTTTATCGTAGGAACCACGATTCAATAATCCCGTTAGCGCATCATGTTCAGCTTGATGTTTGATAGTTTTTTGTTTTGCTTTATTTTCTTCCCTTATGCGATTAAAAGATATCGCAAGGTTTTGAGTTTCTCTTGCTCCCGTAACAGGAAGCATTCTTCCATTTTTTATAATTTCATTAAACGTAACTAATGGGCGAACTATATACACCCAAAGCACAACAGCTACCGCCACAACAACCACTACAAAACAAACAACCGATAATTCAATCATGGTGTAAGTATTGGAAAAAATAAACTCGGCATTGGCCTGTGCCTCTTTTGTGTGTTGAACCAACTCATCTGTGCATTGGATAACCTTCTCTGAGATTTCACTGCGAGCCTTCTGATATTGCTCATTTGACACTATTTGTTGAGCTTTTTGCAGCTTATACTCTGGTGAAAGTGTCGCATCTTCTGAAGAAAGTGTGACATTCTTTATTTGTTCTTGCCATGCAGAAGGATCACTGCCGTTAGCTTCGCACACGAGCCTCATGGCATAGTACTCTGTTGTCATTAATTCATACGATAAATCATTCGCAGCTTGCAACGCATCAATTGCTTGCCCCTCATTTATCTTGCTTTTCAAATCTTGGACTGCGATTTCTCTGCTCTTAATTGAGTTTACTTCGTTGAAATATGCATCGATGTATTTGCTTTCGCCTGTCATGGCTGCTAATCGAGTTTGCTCAGTCAGATAATTAGAGGCAGTTTGAAGTTGCTGTGCATCTTTTTCGCACGCAACATACGTATCGGTTGCGGTCTGCAGCGCCTCAAATTGCGCTTGGCCTTTCAGAAACAAACCGATACTCAACAGAGCCAACATGAGCGTTACAACAATACTCGCAATGCAAATATTTCTGATTCGGATTCTATTCACGCCCCCCCCCGATCAACAAGATCACTCACGCCCTTTTATGATTGAACGAATTTCTGAAACGCACGGTTTCAAAACAATCAATCTTTGACGGCCTGACATACTTTGAACCTTGGCATCTTATGTCTTGGCTCGACAATGTTTTACCCATGAAAAGCATTGAGAAAAAGTGAGATAAACATAAATGGAATAAACCACTGTTCGGGTACTTCTTGGGGTCGGCACTGCTTTACGCCATTACCTTACATCAAAACCCTTTCGTGCAAAGCAAAATGGCACTACTTGCCCATCATTGGGGAAGTATTGGGGGTCTTTAGGTAAATATCTTTGGGTTTTTGTCCAACAAAGGGCACGTGTAAACGCAGTCTTCTTCGTTGCTTTATAAAACGCTCTTGCTGATTACCCTATATACAACTGTAATTTGCCATTCGCACACGTTGTACTAGCAGTTTTTAATCGCCGTAAGCTACATCTTAAAAGGAGTTATACCACGCACGGAATGAAAACACCGGCTGACATAACGATAGATTCGCCTGTTGAAAGCTGATAGGGAACACCATCAAGGATAAGTTCTCCTACCCCCTCAAGAATCGTTATAAGAACCACGTCTGACTCATCCAACACATAGCACCATCGTCAAGAAAATCATGGTGAGTATTAGCCTTAGCAAGCTTTATTTTTTTGCACCGTATTCTTTGTAGTAAGCGTCAATAGCTGCTTTGATTTCGTCGTTAATAACAACGCGTCCCTGGCATTCACGGTTATAGAGATGTTCGGTAACCTCTTCCATGTTAACAATGGAGGCCGTAGGGAAACTGTAGCGCTCGCTCACCTCATCAAGTGCGCACATTTTGCCACCCTTTCCAACCTCCATACGGTTAAGAGAAACCATCAAGCCCTTAACTTTCACCTTTGCTTGAGAGGTAATAATGGGATAGGTTTCCTCGATTGACTTGCCCGACGTAGTTACATCTTCAACCATAACAATACGATCTCCGTCGTTAAGGTTACTGCCAAGCAAAATGCCCGTATCGCCGTGATCTTTAACCTCTTTACGATTAGAACAATAACGAACTTCCTTGCCGTAGCTGTCTCTTATACACATCTGACGCT
>ENA-OZKX01001104-OZKX01001104.1-human-gut-metagenome-genome-assembly--contig:-NODE-1104-length-11660-cov-16.259974_pt1 | contig 11660 bp, 9 predicted proteins | sample MGYA00244831_ERZ653774 | MGnify/ENA primary metagenome ERZ653774 (study PRJEB26926, sample SAMN06165314) | human gut metagenome | biome: ENVO:00009003; feature: ENVO:2100002; material: ENVO:00002003...
GCTCGATGCATAGATGGATGTCAGAGAAAGGTTATTCTGTTAGGTTAGCCAAACAACAGATTCGTCTGCTTCAGGCCGAAGCCCGTAAGGAATGTTCCGAAGCAACAGCCAAGGACACTGGGATGATGTTCCTTCCCATGGAAATGCCATCCGATTCCGTCTGCCCGGAAAATTATCTTTTCGGCATAACCTTAACCTTTCCCAATGGAACGATAGTCACCATCAAGAAAGGTAGTGCCAAATCAGTCATGCATCTGATGAAACTTTACGAGAAGGAGGACTTGCTATGTTTGGATTAAACGAAAACACCCAGTATTACGTCTGCCAGCGATATGTCCGAATGAACATGGGCATAAATGGCCTGTACCAGATTGTGAGGACGGAGATGGAGCTGCCGCCACTCGGTGGTGCCGTCTTCATCTTCTTCTCAAAGAATCGCCAGCAGGTAAAAATGCTAAAATGGGATGGCGACGGTTTCTTGCTGTATCAGAAGCGACTGGAGCGAGGAACCTTTGAATTACCATTCTTTGATCCCCAAAGCAAACAATGCAAAATGCCGTACAAGACGCTATCTGCCATCATGAGCGGAATTTGCCTGAAAAGTATGAGATATAGGAAACGGCTTAATCTATAGGCGCATAAGATTATATTTAATGAACTGTGTATCAACAAGATAGAAAAATAAATATCTAAAAATCCTTGCATATCTCGATATTTTTTCGTACCTTTGCACTATGAAAAAGGACGAAATTATAGTACTTTTAAAGGAACAGCTTCAGCTTGCAAACGAACAGCTTCAGCAAGCTAATGCTACGGTGAGTTCGTTGACTACACAGGTCAACGAACTCATTGAACGTATAAAGTCATTAGAAGAATTACTCGTCCAGAAAGGAATCGCCATTGACAAAGCGAATCGTCAGAACAAGGCACTCGGCAAGCTCGTTTCAGGCAAGAAGTCCGAACGTCAGGAAAAGAATCCACAAGACTCGATGACCCAGGAGGAATTTGACAAGAAGAAAGAAGAGCAGGCCGAAAAGAGAAAGGCACGCAAAAACAACGGAGCCAAGCGTGACATGCATTACGAGATGAAAGAGGTGCATGTTACGATAGATCCAGTCATGGATGCAGAGTTTTTGAAGACGTTGCGTCTCTTCGGAACTCGTACCTGTATACGTTACAGCATGGAACCCATCAAATTCATCAAGACCGTGTATCACATCAACACTTATACTGATGGAAGTATCATGTATCCGGGGAAAACTCCGCCGGCTCTGTTGTTGAATTCTTCCTATTCACCTTCCTTTGCAGCAGGACTCCTGCAGATGCGATACATCTATTCCATGCCGGTAGAGCGAATCATCAAATACTTTGCCGACAATGGGTTTACGTTAAGGAAAGCCACGGCAAACAAACTGATTGCCAGAAGTGCCGATGTACTGGAAAACTTCTATAAGGCTATCTGCCAAGTAGTGTTGCAGCAGGATTATGTCTCGGCAGACGAGACATACCATAAAGTGCTGTTAGCCAAGACAAAGCCTACGGACAAGGGTTCGAAGAAAGGCTACTTCTGGGCTGTAAGTGCGCCTAAACTGGGACTTGTCTTCTTCGTATATGAGGATGGATCACGCTCTGAGCAGGTCATACTTAACATATTCTCTGATTATAAAGGTACCATACAGAGTGATGCATATGCTCCTTACCGGAAACTGGAGTCGGATGCTTATCCTGACATTATGAGAATCGCCTGCCTGCAGCATGTCAAGAGAGATTTCATCGACTGCGGCAAGGAAGACAAGGATGCTCAGGAGGTCGTAGATATCCTCAACAGATTTTATCGAGAAGACAAAAAACATAAGGTTGGGGTAAATGGATGGACCGTTGAAGACCATCTAGCCTATCGGCAGTCATATGCACCGGACATTTTGCAGGATTTATTGGAGAAACTGGAGGAAATATCTTCCAGGAAAGATTTGCTGCCCAAGTCTACCTTGGCGCAGGCGGTCGGCTATGCCCTTAATGAATATAATGCCATTTGTGACATCTTCAAAAGAGGTGATACGGCTCTCGATAACAACTATATTGAGAGAATCCAGAGGTACATATCACTATCAAGAAGAAACTCAATGTTCTTTGGTTCGCACGAAGGAGCAAGCCGGGCGGCTATCCTATATTCTATCGCAATCTCATGCAGGCTGAATGGCATTAATCTGTTTGAATACATATGCGACGTAATAGAAAAGACTGTAGAATGGCAACCCAATACCCCATTAGAAAAATATAGAGACTTACTTCCTGACCGATGGAAAAAGCAGCAACAGCATTAATTTAATCAGCTGTTACTGCTTTTTTTTGAATTATGCAAGGTATAAACGCGGAGCCGCTTACACTTGCTGTTAAGCAAGCTATTAATAAGATGCTAAATTGATTGATCTTTTTCATATATTTATTGTTTTTATAAACAGATACTTATAGATATTTTTGAAGTTGATGCTGGATGGGTAAAACGATGGCTTTCTTTGCTATCCATGCTGTGAGGATAATAAAAGCGAGGGATAGGATGAATTGGAATTCTTGATGTGGATTTCCTTCTCCATATCGTTTAAGAAATATACTCTGTATGATGCGAAAGCAGAGATTATGACAGAGAAATATTTCAAAACTGATGCTGCCTAGCCATAGCAAGAGTTTATTATGGAATATCCTAATAAAACAACCTTTACCTTGATCTCTTGCTGTAAAATAGAACACGGTTATGGCTGATGGTATCCAATAAATAATGGCACAGCGAATGTTCGGATTGCAATGGATTGATAGGAAATATATTGCGATAAACAGCAATACCACTCCCATATCCGATAGGTTTACTTGCCAGAAAGAAGTTGAGTTTGTTATCTTATCTGCTATTTTTTTACCTTTTTCTGATCTGCATACTTTATATAAAAGGATACCTATCATGAAATCTATCATTCTGAATAATGGGTGGGCATAAATGTAGCCGGCTGAATAATCTGCTTGTGCACAGAGCGAGATACTGATATAAACTGCCATATATATACTTATTGTTGCTAATAAGTATAACCAGGAATGTCGCATAATCCAAGCGTATAAATACTTAAATATAAGATAGAAGAAGATAAGATCAGAAATAAACCATGTAGCTGCATTGAGATGAGCCATAAAGTCATGTGCCGGATACCAGGTTTGTATCAACAGCGAATGGGATAGAATCTGATACCATGGTAATATACGCCCTAATCGCCAATCCATTAATATGAGAATGGCGAGAATCAGAATATGAAGAGGATAGAGTTTGATGATACGGGAAAGGAAAAAATTTCTGTTTCCCAATACTTCTTTCTGTAGTTTTTCTCCTTTGCTTAAAGAGAGTACAAAACCACTGATAACAAAGAAAATGGCAACAGGAAACTCGCCCAAGTAATTGATTAAATCTTGGGATATGGGTAGGGTGGAATGCGAAATCACAATCATTAGGATAAGAATGAATCGCAGGGAATTGAGTGTCCTGATCATGATGCCTTTTCTTTGTTATAATGTTATTCTATTCTGTATTGAACAAGAATGAATATTATTTCTTTTTCAAATACTCTACCAATTTAGCCACGGCTCTGGCTCTGTGGCTGATGCCGTTCTTGATTTCCTCACCCAGCTCAGCAAAACTCTGATCATATTCTTCCGGAACGAAGATTGGGTCGTAGCCGAAGCCTTCGGTACCATGCTTCTCGGTGGCGATATAGCCGTTTACGATACCTTCGAACTGGTGAATTTTCTTGATGCTGGTGCAGCCGCAAGGACATACATCCTGCTTCTCGATGTAGCAGATAACGGTGCGGAAACGGGCCTGACGGTTTTCCTTACCATCCAGTTCTCTCAACAGCTTAGCCATGTTAGCCTCACTGTCGTGGTCGGTACCCTCGGCATAGCGGGCACTGTGAACGCCAGGGGCACCATCAAGTGCCTCTACCTCTAGACCGGTATCATCGGCAAAGCAACTTACGTGGTAATGGTCATAAACATACTGCGCCTTCTGCAAGGCATTCTCTTCCAATGTGTTGCCTGTTTCAGGAATATCCACATCGCATCCTATCTCCTTCAGCGATACTACCTCGTAGTCGCTGCCCAGGATGTCGCGAATCTCCTGGAGTTTATGCTGGTTGTTGGTTGCAAATACTATCCTTTTCATAAGTTTATAATTTATAGTTAATAGTTTATAGTTTATAGGGCATTCTTGCAATAGTGCTTCTTGCTATACGGCAAAGCCGCTATAAACTTTTAACTTTTAATTGTTTTAATGTCTTTATCTTTGATTTTCACCTTCATCTCATCAAATCCCTCGCCATACACACCGATTACGGAACTCTGACTTACAAAGGCATTCGGGTCGATGATCTTGACGATACGGAAGATGGTGACGCTCTCGTTCTTCTTTGCTAGGATACAGAGCACCTTCATCTCGTTGCCCGTGTACCAGCCATGGCCATCGAGAATGGTTACGCCATGATCCATCTGCATACCGATGGCATTGGCTATCTCCTGATATTTCTTGCTGAATATCATAAACTGCACACTTTCTCGCTTGGCATTCATCACATAGTCGAGTACCAGGTTTTCTATCACCATCGTACAGAGACCGAATACTACCTTTCTAACAGCGTCTATCGTGGTAAACTCTGGTTTCGCATTGAAGACGAAGAATGAACTGCCCACGATGAGGAGATCCACGAAGATGAGCACACGGCCCAGCGAGATGTTGTGATATTTGTTGACGATGGCAGCAATGATATCCGTTCCACCTGTACTTCCATTATGTAGAAAGACGATGGCGAGTGATAAACCCGTAAACAGACAGCCGATGATGAGCGACATGAAATCCTGTCCCTCTCCCAATATCTGCACCATCTTGCCATCTTCACCTATCATCCAGTCTTGCGCCAGAGCCAGGAATAGGGAGAGCATGATGATGGCATAGATGGTCTTCACCATGAACTTGAATCCCAGTATCTTCAGCGCTGCAAGCAGCAAGGCGGCATTGATGAGAAAATAAGACAAATAGATAGGTATCCCCGTGCCGTAGTAAATCACGGCTGCGATACCCGTTACGCCACCCGTTACTATCTGGTATGGAAGCAGAAAAATGGTCCATCCAAATGTGTAAAGCAAGAGTCCAAGAGTAATGTAGAAATAATCCTTGCACTCATTCTTAATTGTTTGACTGATTGCTATTTGCATAATATTTTCCTCGTATTTTTAAAGCACAGAAGGTCGCCCATTTTTAGATGAGACGACCTTCTGTATATTATCTATAAATTACTTTTTCAACACAACGTTGACAATCTTCTTTGGTACGATGATCACCTTCAACACGTTGAATCCTTCCAAGTACTTCTGGCTCTTCTCGTCTGCCAATACCTGCTTCTGAATTTCCTCGTTAGGAGTATCCACAGGGAAAGTCATCTGGAAACGAGCTTTACCATTGAAGGAAATAGTGAGCTGCATATCGTTCTCCTTCAGATACTGCTCATCATACTTTGGCCATGCTGCATCGCAAACGCTGCCCTGCTCGCCAAGTGCTGCCCACAACTCTTCTGCGATGTGTGGAGCGAATGGAGCGATGAGGATGACGAGATCTGTCAGGAGTTCCTTGTTGCGGCACTTCTGCTGACCGAGTTCGTTCACGGCAATCATGAAGGCTGAGATAGATGTGTTGTAAGAGAACTTCTCGATATCCTCGCTTACCTTCTTGATGAGCTTGTGAACGCTCTTCAGGCTCTCTGGCTTAGCTGCCTCGTCGCATGGCAGGAAGTTGTCGGTACGGTTCTCGTAGAACAGACCCCAGAACTTCTTCAGGAAGCGGTGGCAACCGTCGATACCGTTGGTATCCCAAGGCTTGCTGGCTTCTACAGGACCCAGGAACATTTCGTAGAGTCGCAGGGTATCAGCACCATACTTCTCGACAATCATATCTGGATTTACCACGTTGAACATACTCTTAGACATCTTCTCGATAGCCCATCCGCAGATGTACTTGCCATCCTCCAGGATGAACTCAGCGTTCTGATACTCAGGGCGCCAAGCCTTGAATGCCTCGATATCCAAAACATCGTTGCTTACGATGTTTACATCTACGTGGATAGGAGTTACGTCGTAATCCTTCTTCAGATTCAAGCTTACGAATACAGGAGCTTTGTCGTGGTCATCGCTGTTGATGCGGTAAACGAAGTTAGAACGGCCCTGAATCATGCCCTGGTTCACCAGCTTCTGGAATGGCTCTTCCTTGCAGCTTACGCCGAGGTCGAACAGGAACTTGTTCCAGAAACGGGAATAAATCAAGTGACCGGTAGCATGTTCGCAACCACCTACGTAGAGGTCTACGTTCTGCCAGTACTCATCAGCCTCCTTACTTACGAGTGCCTCATCGTTGTGAGGATCCATGTAGCGCAGGTAGTAAGCAGAAGAACCTGCGAAACCTGGCATGGTGTTGAGTTCCAGTGGGAATACGGTCTTGTTATCTACGAGGTTCTTGTCAACCACCTCTTTCTTCTCGGCATCCCAAGCCCACTTCTTGGCTCTGCCCAATGGTGGCTCGCCAGTTTCTGTTGGCTTATAGGTCTCAATCTCAGGCAATTCGAGTGGCAGGCACTCCTCTGGAACCATCTGTGGCATTCCGTCCTTGTAATATACAGGGAATGGCTCGCCCCAGTAGCGCTGACGGGAGAAGATGGCGTCGCGGAGACGATAGTTTACCTTTACTCGGCCGATGCCCTTCTCGGTAACAAACTTCTTGGTAGCTGCGATAGCCTCCTTCACGGTGAGTCCGTTCAGAGAGAAACCGTCCATGCTGCTCTTGCCTGCCACAGGTGAGTTGGTTACGATGCCTTCCTTGGCATCGAAGCTCTCCTCTGAAACATCAGCACCCTTGATAAGAGGAATGATAGGCAGGTTGAAGTGCTTGGCGAAGGCGTAGTCACGGCTATCGTGAGCTGGCACAGCCATGATGGCACCTGTACCATATCCTGCCAATACATATTCTGAAATCCATACTGGGATTGCCTCGCCAGTGAATGGATTGATGGCATAACTTCCTGAGAATACACCAGTTACACTATGGTTAGCCATACGGTCAAGCTCGGTACGCTTCTTCACGTAGTCGAGATATTTATCCACCTCTTCTTTCTGCTCAGCAGTAGTTACCTGCTGAACATATTCGCTCTCTGGAGCCAGAACCATGAAGGTTACACCAAACATAGTATCGGCACGTGTGGTGAAGATGGTGAACTTCACGTCGCTGTCCTTTACAGAGAATACGACCTCTGTACCCTCAGAACGGCCAATCCAGTTTTTCTGGGTTTCCTTGATACTGTCGCTCCACTGGATGGTCTCCAATCCGTCGAGCAATCGCTGAGAGTAAGCAGATGTTCTCAGGCACCACTGCTGCATCTTCTTCTGGATAACAGGATAACCGCCACGCTCACTTACGCCGTTTACTACCTCGTCGTTGGCAAGCACAGTACCCAGGCCTGGGCACCAGTTAACCATTGTTTCACCGAGGTAAGCGATGCGGTAGTTCATCAGGATCTGCTGCTTCTTCACGTCGTCGTAGCTGTTCCACTCCTCGGCAGTGAAGTCAATCTGCTCGTTCTGAGCCACGTTCAAGTCAGCAGAACCCTTCTCCTCGAAGCGCTTGATGAGCTTCTCGATAGGCTGAGCCTTCTGGCAGCTGTTGCAGAAGAATGAGTTGAACATCTTCTGGAAAGCCCACTGAGTCCAATGGTAATACTTAGGGTCGCAGGTACGAACCTCGCGGTCCCAGTCGAAAGAGAAGCCAATCTTGTCGAGCTGCTCGCGGTAGCGGTTGATGTTGGCTACGGTAGTAACCTCTGGGTGCTGACCGGTCTGGATAGCATACTGCTCAGCAGGCAGACCATAAGCATCGTAACCCATAGGGTTCAGTACGTTGAATCCGTTCAAACGCTTGTAGCGTGCATAGATATCGCTAGCGATATAACCAAGTGGGTGACCTACGTGCAAACCAGCTCCTGATGGATAAGGGAACATGTTGAGCACATAGAATTTCTTCTTGTTTTCATCTTCTGTCACCTTGTAGGTCTTGTTCTCGACCCATTTCTGGTGCCATTTCTTCTCGATTTCTCTGAAGTTGTATTCCATTGTCTTTATCTAATTATTTTGTTTCTTTTCTTAAATATAATAAGGTATAACCCTATTCAAGGTGCAAAATTACATTTATTTTGGCACATAACAAAATAAAATGCAAGTTTTTTATGAATTTAATGTCTTAGCATGCACACACTTCATGTTCTTTTCCAGTTGGGCGGTAGAGCTGGCTCCTACCAATACGCTGGTTACACCTTTCTGCTGCAATATCCAGGCAAGTGCCATTTCGGCGAGTGTTTCGTCTCTTTCTCCTGCTTCTGCGTTCCATTTCTTGAGCTGTTCCAGCAGTTCTGGAGTTAGAGCAGAGTGTTTCAGAAAATGCTCTTTTGCCATACGGCTGTCTGCCGGTATTCCGTTGAGATATCGGTCGGTGAGAAGTCCCTGTGCCAGAGGTGAGAACGAGATGAAACCGATGCCGTTTTCTGCGCAATAATCTAAGGTTCCATTCTCTTGTGGCGCATGGTCGAGCATGTTGAGTCTGTCCTGAAAAATGAGCAGCGGACAGTCGCGCTCCTTCAGATATTGGTCAGCAAACTTCAGGGCTTCCAGTGGCCAGCGGCTGATGCCGAGATAAAGGGCCTTGCCTTGCTTCACGATGTCTACCATGGCTTGAAGGGTTTCTTCGAGCGGTGTGTTCGGATCGTAGCGGTGGCTGTAGAAGAGGTCAACATACTCGAGATTCATTCTCTTGAGACTCTGATTCAGACTGGCCATCAGATACTTACGGGAACCCCAGTTGCCGTAAGGACCTTCCCACATATCATAACCTGCTTTGGTTGAGATAAAGAGTTCATCGCGATAGGGTTTGAAATCATCTTTCATCAGTCTTCCCATCGTTTCTTCCGCACTTCCGTATGGAGGTCCATAGTTGTTAGCCAGGTCGAAGTGGGTAATACCATGGTCGAAGGCATAGTGAGTGATGGCACGACTTCTTTCGTAAGGATCTACCTCTCCGAAGTTGTGCCAGAATCCCAAACTTATTTTAGGCAGCAAGATACCACTCTTGCCGCATCTCTTGTAGAGCGCTTCTGCATCGCTATAGCGATTGGCGTCAGCATGATAAATACCTTTAATGTCCATCATTCCTTATATTTTTTATTACGGCGAAGAGCCAGAAACTCTTCACTCTTCACCTTTCCTTTGTAAATTCCTATAAACAAGGCATTTGGCGTGGTGAAGAGTTTTTGTTCACTCTTCACCCACTCTTCACCACTCTTCACCGGTATGTGGTTAGGAGCCTGCCGGCTCTTCCTTTTCTACATCGCAAAGGTAATAAAAATATTCAATATAATCGTTGTATTGAATAAAAATTATATTTTTTTCGATATGGAAGAGTAGGTGGGGATGTAGTAAAGGTCGATTGGTTATGGAAAAACATTCTGTTATATGTTTGATATACTTTATCAAAATACACTTTTAAGGACGACTTTTTGTGATTTTCTACACTTTTAAGGACGACTTTTTGTGTTCATTGAAATAAAAAATGTATTTTTGCATTCTGAAATATCAAATAATCAGATAGTTATGAAGAGAAATGCCATCAAATACCTATATCAATGGAAAGCAAGCAATGACCTTTGCAGGCTAAGAGTTTGAGGGTGCTTGTAGAGCGCAATCAGGGATTGAAAGGTATGCGCCTATCCATGTCACCTTATAGAGAGCAGGATTGGCTTGCCAATTATCCATTATATTCCGTATCTGCAATATTCGGATAAAAATGAAAGTTCACAAGGTTGTGGACCACAAACTTGTGAACTTTTAATATTATTTTGTAAATCAGGTATTTAAAAGCTGTTTTTTATGCATAAAACAAGCCGTAATCAGAGGCTTTTCTTATCAAACACACCATTCATCGTGATGCAGAGATGCTGGAACTTGCTGAGGAGTTTGTCTGACCATTTCGTCATGTTGTAAAGGTCCTTGATTTCCTTAAACTTCTTTTCATCCCATTGCGGATAATCTATCTCTGAGAAATAACGGCGGTAGTCGCGGAGATTGTCGCCCGAGAAATGGAGATAATCGTCGATGTCGCCAAACCATTCGGGAGTCATCATCTGGGTGGCAAAGGCTTCGAAGTTCTGATTGTCCTGAAGCATGCAGTTGTGATTCAATACACACCATACGCAGAACCAGTGGTTCTTGCGGGTAACAAATTTCAACATCTTGGCTATCTGAGCCTTCAGATTCTGCATGTCGATGTATTTGCCGTCTTTTACTTTGTAGAAAACCTCGTTGGGAAGGGTTTCCGGAATGCCTTCGGGATGTTCCAAATCGTAGATTTCCTGCTCGATGATGTGCCATTTTACGGTGGCTGATACCAGCTTGAGATATTCTTGTGCTGTAAAATTGACGTGGGCAAGCTGGGCGCCCAGCAGTTGGGTGTCTCTTATATATTTCATAAAGTCGAGGCGCAGATTTTCCGGTACCTCGTCTTTTAGCGTTTTTCTTACTTCCAGCAATTGGCTGACGGAGAGCTGCTTTCCGTTGTTGTCATATTCCAGGGTTGTAAAGTATCGGTCTATGTCGCTGATGCCCTTTGGTTCTTCCTGATATTCCTGTAGCGACATTTCGAAGAGGCGGGTGGTCTGCTCTTCGCTCATGGCGAGGTTGGTGAAATGGCTCAGCTGGTGGAAGTGGAGCATCAGATAACATGCCATGCTGTATAGCTGGAAGAGATTCCAGAGGCGCTCTACGGGTTTTACGCCGGGGATATGAGTGGGTTTTACCTGGCGTAACAGTTCTTTCTGGAGTTTGGTTACTTCGTTTACGTCGATAGTACTTCCTTTGCCCAGTTCATCGGTTTCAAAAAATTCGTTGAGTTTCGGCAGGATGCGGGTCATATCCAGCGGCGCCACTTTCATCCGTTTTCCTTCTATCTGTTTTCCCTTTTTCATGTCTTCCATGATATGCGCCATCAGGGGTGTAAACTTCTGCATTACGATGATGCTGATGCTTACTTCATGGGTTTCGTTCTGCTCCTTTCGCTGCTTCGCTATGTCGTTGTGCTGCAGTACCATATCTTTCTCTGCCATATAGCAGAGCCGGGTGGCTTTGGTGCAGAGCGAACGGATATCGAAGGTAAGTTCCTGCGGACTGTAATCTTCCCATGCATCTACCAGAACGCTGAGCATTCGGCAGAAGTTGTCGAGCTGTCGGTCGAAGACTTCGTAGCTGAATTCTATTTCATCTTTATCTTCCTTCATTGTCAGTCTGTTTTAAGAAAACCTTATTTCCGCAACACTATAATTTAATATTTTTATAAGCACCTGAGCAACAATAAGTTGCTCTGGATTTTGGCATGTCAGAATTTTCACTTATCTTAGTGTTGCTTTTTAAAACAAATAAAACTCTGAATGACATGGCAAAACTACAAATAAAATCTGAGAAACTCACTCCTTTGGGAGGATTTTTTTCTATTATGGAGCAATTTGATGCTCTTTTAGCTCAAACCATAGATTCCACCTTGGGAT
>ENA-OZKX01001107-OZKX01001107.1-human-gut-metagenome-genome-assembly--contig:-NODE-1107-length-11638-cov-5.625399_pt1 | contig 11638 bp, 10 predicted proteins | sample MGYA00244831_ERZ653774 | MGnify/ENA primary metagenome ERZ653774 (study PRJEB26926, sample SAMN06165314) | human gut metagenome | biome: ENVO:00009003; feature: ENVO:2100002; material: ENVO:00002003...
GATTTCTGCCTGTCTCGTGGGCTCGGAGATGTGTATAAGAGACAGGAGATGGACGGCTTCGATAACCACAAGGGCATCGTCGTCCTCGCTGCGACCAACCGTCCCGACAGCCTTGATCCGGCCCTGCTGCGCCCCGGCCGCTTTGACCGCCGCATTCCCGTCGAGCTGCCCGATCTGACCGGTCGTAAGAACATCCTCGAGCTCCACGCCAAGAGCGTGAAGACCCAGCCGCCGATCGATCTGACCGCGATTGCCCGCGCCACGCCCGGTGCCTCGGGCGCCGACCTGGCCAATATCATCAACGAGGGCGCCCTGCGCGCCGTTCGCGAGGGTCGCAAGCGTGCAACCCAGGACGACTTCGAGGAGTCGGTGGAGGTCGTCATTGCCGGCCAGCAGCGTAAGTCCACGGTGCTGTCCGACCACGAGAAGCAGGTTGTGTCCTACCACGAGATCGGCCATGCCGTCGTTGCCGCCCGCCAGAAGGGTTCCGCACCGGTCACCAAGATCACCATTGTGCCGCGCACGAGTGGCGCTCTGGGCTACACCATGCAGGTCGAGGAGGACGAGCGCTTCCTGACGACGCGCCAGGAGGTCTTGGACAAGCTCGCCGTCTATTGCGGTGGCCGTGCGGCCGAGGAGCTCATCTTTGGCGAGATGACGACCGGTGCCGCTAACGATATCGAGCAGGCCACCAAGCTCGCCCGCAACATGGTGACGCGCTTTGGTATGTCCGACGAGTTTGGCATGATGGCGCTCGGTACCGTGCAGAACGCGTATCTCAATCAGGACACGTCGCTCACCTGCGCCCCCGGCACGGCCGAGCGTGTGGACGCGATTGTCGCCAAGCTGATCGAGGACGCGCATGATCGCGCCCTGCAGATCCTCAAGGAGAACAAGTTCAAGCTCCATGAGCTTGCTCGTTATCTGTACAAGAAGGAGACGATCACGGGCGAGGAGTTCATGAATCTCCTCACGCGCGAGAATCCGCTGATGCCAAAGCAGCAGTAAAGCCGCGGCCGAGCCAGTAAACGCCGACGCCCCATTTGAGCAGCTTTCTCAAATGGGGCGTTTTGCTTGAGAGGGATGGAAATGAAGATCGTGGCGAGTGCTTGTTTGATGGGCGAGAGCTGCAAGTATAACGGGCTCGATAATTACCACTGCGCGTTGGTCGAGGCCTGCGAGCGTACGGGGACCGAGGTCCTGTTGGTGTGCCCCGAGGTCTTTGGCGGCCTGCCCACACCGCGTAAGCCGTCCGAGATTGTGAACGGCGAGGTCCGTACCTGCGAGGGTATCTTGGTCGATCGCGAGTTTCGCCTGGGCGCCCAGCGCGCACTCGATATGTGCGAGCAGGCGGGCGGCCCGTCCGAGATCACTGCATGCATCCTTCAGGATCGTAGCCCCTCGTGTGGCGCGGGCCGCATCTACGACGGAACGTTCAGCGGCAAACTCACACCGGGCAACGGTGTCTTCGTCGACCTTCTGCTCCGCCACGGTTATCGCGTGATTCCGGCAAGCGAGTTCGACCCCAGCATGCTGGAGCAATAAAAAACCACCACAAAGGTGCCTGTCCCTTTGTGGTGGTTTTGGGCTAGGCCTAGAGCGTGTGGCCGTAGGCGTTGGCGGCCTTGATGGCGGCGGCGAATTTCTCGTCGGTGAAGGGCTCGGGGTTTCCCTGCTTCCACTCGTTGGTGGCGTGCGCGTATTCGCACAGGGCCGGGATATCGGACTCGGAAAGCCCGACCTGCTCAAGCGTCACGGGCAGGCCCATCTGCTTGTTAAAGGCAGCGTAGCGCTCAAGGTTCTCGGTGTCGCCCGTGTAGGCGAACAGCACGAGCACGCCCAGGCTCACGACCTCGCCGTGCAGGTATGTGCCCTCACGCGGAATGCTGCAGGTGGCGTTGTAGAACGCGTGCGCCACGCTCGAGTTGTAGTAGTAATCGTTCTGGTTGGTCAGGTTGGAGACATAGCCCGTGTTGACCACGATATCGAGCGCAATCTGCTTGACGGCCTCGCTCGACAGGTTCTGGCGCACATCCTCAAGACCCTGCACACCATAGGTAAACAGCGGCTCGGAGCAGGTGTGGGCGAGTGCCAGGCCAAGACCGGCGGTGTGCTCCAAGTTGCCGGCGCTCGTTGCGTACTCGACCTCGGGCTGCTTAGACAGGGCATCGCCTACGCCGGCCCAGAAATACTCTGCCGGTGCCTCGGCGATGATCTTGGGGTTGATGAAGATGTGCGCCGGTCGGTTGGGGTACGAATAGCCCTCGAGCGAGCCGTCGTCGTTGTACACGACGGCAATGGCGGTCGCGGCGGAGCAGTTGGAACAGATCGTCGGGACCGTAAAGACGATCTTCTTGAGCTCGATAGCTGCGGTCTTCACGGTGTCGAGCGCCTTGCCGCCGCCGCATGCGATAAGCACGTCAGCTTCCTGGCAGGCAGGGGAGTTTACGACCTTGGCGATATTTGCGCGCGTACTGTTGGTGCCGTAGACGCGCGTCTCCAGAATTTCGACGTCGGTACCCGCCAGCGCAGCTTCGATACCGGGAAGTGCTGCGGCCAGTGCCCGCTTGCCACCGATGATCGCGACCTTCTTCGCGCCGTACTCGGCCAGCGCGCCGGACAGCTCGTCAAAGCAATCCTCGCCAACGGTGTAGTCGCTCATTCCAATCGTGCGCATAGCAACCTTCTTTCGTTCGATAAAGTGCTTTCAGGTATTTTGCTCCTAGAGAAGGGCTGTAATAGCGAGAAATTTCAAACGTATAAAACCAGTGTTGAGGGTTTTTCGCCGTCGCGGAACGTGATAGCATACTCCGCATAAGCGTTGATGGGGACGAGTAGTCGGCCGTCCGCATGCTACAGAGAGCGGGGAGCGCTGAGAACCCGTGCATGCGACCGATGAAAATCACCCCGGAGCTGCGGTCCCAACGGACGTGCCGTGCAGGTTCGTCTTAGTAGACATCGCCGAGATGGTCGTCGATACAGGCCAGCCGAGTAACGGATGCGAGCGCGCGAATATGCGGGCGAGGGCATCTAAGCTGGGTGGTTAAGCGAAGAGCTTTTACGGGCAGGCTGCCCGTTTTGTGGCGCTTCGTCCCAGCTTGTAGGGACGGGCGCTTTTTTGGTGCCCAACGGGCGTGCGCGCCCACGACATGAAAGGGGTACCGTGGCAAACGAGTACAAGCAGACGATGAATCTGCCCAAGACCGGTTTTCCCATGCGTGCCGGTCTTTCCAAGTCCGAGCCCAAGCGACTCAAGGACTGGCAGGACAACAAGGTCTACGAGCAGGTTCTGAAGAAGAACGAGGGTCACAAGAAGTTCGTGCTGCACGACGGTCCTCCGTACGCCAACGGTCCGATCCACATCGGCCATGCCATGAACAAGATCTCCAAGGACATGATCAACCGCTACTGGATGATGCAGGGCTATGAGGTTCCCTATGTCCCCGGTTGGGACTGCCACGGCCAGCCGATCGAGCATAAGGTCGAGGAGAAGCTCGGCACCGAGAAGTTCAACCAGACTTCCACGGCTAAGATCCGTGAGCTGTGCAATGAGTTCGCTGTCGAGAACATCGAGCTGCAGAAGGCCGGCTTCCGTCGTCTGGGCGTGCTCGGCGACTGGGACAACCCCTACCTGACGCTCTATCACCAGCACGATGCCGCCGACATCGAGGTTTTCAAGGCCATGTTCGATAAGGGCATGATCTATCGCGGCCACAAGCCGGTTCACTGGTGCAAGCACTGCCACACCGCGCTGGCCGAGGCCGAGATTGAGTACTCCGACGAGACGAGCCCCTCCATCTTCGTTCGCTTTGAGATGACCTCCAAGCCCGCCGGTCTCGAGAACTTCGACGGCCCGGTCGACTTTATCATCTGGACGACTACCCCGTGGACCATCCCCTCCGACCAGGCCGTTTCCCTTAAGCCCGGCGCCGCCTATGTCGCCGTTGAGCACGAGGGTCGTGCCGAGGTCATGCTCGAGGACCTGGCTCCCAAGTGCTGTGAGGAGTTTGGTTGGGAGTACACCCCGGTCATGGTCGACGGCAAACCCTACGTGGTTCCCGCCGAGACCTTCCACCACATCCACTACAAGCAGCCGATCTTTGACGGTGTTGAGGGCGTGGCGCTGCTGGCCGATTACGTCGGTGTCGACGACGGTACCGGTATCGTCCACAACTCGCCCGGTCACGGCGTCGACGACTACTTTGCCTGCCTCAAGGAGGGCATCACCGACATCTGCATGCCGGTCGATGACGACGGCAAGTTCTACACCGGCGAGGAGTTTGGTACCGGTGGCCCCTTCAGCGGTATGGATACCGATGAGGCCAACCCGCACATCATCGAGTTCCTGCGCGAGCGCGGCACCCTGGTACTTGAGAAGAAGATCACGCACAGCTATCCGCACTGCTGGCGCTGCAAGCACCCGGTGCTCTTCCGAGCTACCGACCAGTGGTTCGTCTCGATGGACAAGACCGGTTTGCGCGAGCAGGCTGGCAAAGAGGTCCGCGAGAACGTCAAGTGGTATCCGGCCCACGCGGCAAACCGCATCGGCGCCATGGTCGAGCAGCGTCCCGACTGGTGCATCAGCCGTCAGCGCAACTGGGGCGTGCCCATCCCGAGCTACACCTGCGCCGACTGCGGCGAGAAGGTCATGAACGACGCCACACTCGACGCCGTCATCAAGCTCTTCCACGAGAAGGGCTCCGACGCCTGGTTCACCGACGCTCCCGAGAGCTACCTGGGCGAGGCCTGCGTCTGCCCCAAGTGCGGCGGCCATCACCTCAAGGCCGATAAGGACATCCTCGACGTGTGGTGGGATTCCGGCGTCTCCTGGAAGGCCGTCTGCGAGTACCGTCCCGAGCTGGAGTATCCGGCGGATGTGTACCTCGAGGGCTCCGACCAGCACCGCGGTTGGTTCCAGAGCTCGCTGCTCACCTCGGTTGGAGCCAACGGCCACGCTCCGTACAAGGCGGTCGTCTCGCAGGGCTTCACGCTCGACGGCCAGGGTCGCAAGATGTCCAAGTCGCTCGGCAACGTCATCGACCCCAACAAGGTCTGCGACGAGATGGGCGCCGACATCATCCGCTTGTGGGTTGCCTCCGTCGATACCAGCTCCGACGTGTCCATCGACCACGAGATCCTTGCTCGTACGTCCGATGCCTACCGTCGTTTCCGCAACACGCTGCGCTTCCTGCTCTCCGAGCTCGAGGGTCAGTTTGAGCCCGAGACCGACGGCGTCGCCTTTGCCGACCTGCTGCCGCTCGACAAGCTCATGGTTGCCCGCCTGACCCAGGTCCAGGCCGAGGTCGACGATGCTTACGCCAGCTACGAGTTCCCGCGCGCCTACCGTGCGCTTTACGACTTCGTGGTTACCGAGCTCTCCAACGTGTACCTCGACGCCCTGAAGGACCGTCTGTACTGCGACAAGCCCGGCTCGCTCGAGCGCCGCAGCGCCCAGACCGTGCTGGCCGAGCTCTTCTCGATGCTCATGCGCGACCTGCAGCCGATCCTGTCCTACACGGTCGACGAGGCCATGGCCTATGCGCCCGCCGGCTGCGTCGATCACCAGAAGTACGCCGCGCTACTCGATTGGTACAAGTCGCCCATCACGGTCGACGAGGCCAATGAGTTCGAGGGCGTGCTCGAGGCTTCGCTCGAGCTCCGTAGCGCCGTGACCAAGGCCCTTGAGGATGCCCGCTCCGCCGGCACCTTCACCAAGAGCCAGCAGGTCCGCGTCAAGGCGGTCGTTCCCGCCGAGATGTACGCGCTGCTGACCGGTGATAAGGCCGTCGACCTGGCCGAGTTCTACATCGTCTCCGATGTTGAGCTGACCCAGGGCGAGGAGCTCTCCGTTGCCATCGAGGCAGCCGAGGGCGAGTGCTGCGACCGTTGCTGGAACTACCGCACCACCGTCGGCGAGTACAACGGCCACGCTCACATCTGCAAGCGCTGCGCTGATGCGCTGTAGGTTACACCTTTAGTTACGCGGTTTTACCAAACCGCGTAACCGGTTGACGCTGCAAACCCGCCAGAGCGGCAATCTGCCTTTCAGCTTCGGCGGCATGACCAGAAGGTCTATGCCGCCTTGCTTCAAGGCACTTTGCTCGCTCTGGCGGGTTTTCGCTGTCGGTAACGAATCGTCGGCTATTTCGTTGCTGGTCAATATAAGATGGTTAATTGCGTTAAACGGAATTCGATGTTTTTGAGGGTAGGGGATTGATTTGGGTCGTGCTGGGGGTATGACGCCGCCTTTGCGTTGGCGGTTGGGTGTTGCTGGTGGGGTGGCGCTGGTTGTGCTGCTTCTTGACCAGCTGACCAAGCTTGCGGTTCGTGCCGTGGGCGACGCTTTGCATGTGACCGTCATCCCCGGTGTCATTGACTTTATGTTTGTCCGTAATATCGGTGCTGCCTTTAGCATGGGCGAGGGGCATGGCGTTGCGTTCGCTTTGCTGGCGCTTGCGGTCATTGTCGCCATTGCCGTGTACTTGCTTCGCACGCCCCAGCTTGCTCGCTTGGAGGTTGTGGGCATGGCTATGGTCGTGGGTGGCGCCATTGGCAACGCGATCGATCGCCTGGCTTTTGGCTTTGTGACCGATTTTATTGCCACCACCTTCATCGACTTTCCCGTCTTTAACGTGGCCGATATCGGCATCACCGTAGGCGTTGTGCTTGCCCTCATCGGCTACATGTTCTTGAGCCCTGCGGCCCGCGAAGTCGATGCGACTGCCGAGCTCAATGCCCGTGATGAGGCCCGCGCCAAGCACAAAGCCAAGCAGCGTGGGGAGCGTGCCCGCAAGATTCGCGAAAGGAATGAGCGTTAATGGCCGACATCCATATTCTTGTTGCCGACGATTGCTCTGGCCAGCGTCTCGACGCCTTTCTGGGTGCCAACGACGGCTGCCCCACGCGCTCTGCCTGCGCGCATCTGATCGAGGGCGGCGCCGTAATCGTGAACGGCGAGACCTGCCTATCAAAAAAATATGCTGTGCGCTCCGGTGACCGCATCTCGGTCGACCTGCCCGAGCCGCATGATCCCACTGATGTGATTCCCGAGGCCATCCCCCTCGATATCCGTTACGAGGACGACTACCTCATCGTGCTCTCCAAGCAGCGCGGCCTGGTGTGCCATCCCGCCCATGGCCACGAGAGCGGCACGCTTGCGAACGCTCTGGTCTACCACTGCGGCATTGACCATCTGGGTACCGTGCAGGGCGAGGACCGCCCCGGCATCGTACATCGCCTGGATCGCGATACCTCGGGCCTCATGCTTGCGGCAAAAGACGACGACACGCAGCGCGCGCTCCAAAATCTCATTCGCACGCGCACGCTCGATCGTCGCTATATCACGCTCGTTCACGGACATATCGCTATGGATGAGGGCACCATTAACACCGGCATTGCCCGTTCTACGCGTGACCGTGTCAAGATGGCGGTTTCGGACGATCCTTTCGCGCGCCAGGCCATTACGACCTTTAAGGTCCTCGAGCGCTTCGATTCCACGCGTTTTGACGACGGCTATACGCTCGTCGAGTGCCACCTGTTTACGGGCCGCACACATCAGATTCGCGTGCATATGCGCCATATCAACCACGCTTGCGTGGGCGATCCGCTCTACGGCAAGTGCGATGCACGCGCCGATCAGGGTCTGACCAGGCAATTCCTTCATTCCTGGCGTGTTGCATTCGACCATCCCGTGACGGGGGAGCGCATTGAGTGCCGCGACGAGCTACCGTGGGATCTCGCCGCGGTTCTTGACGACCTGGCCCCGCGCTCGCTTGGCCGCACCGCTGCCGGCGACGAAATCGTTCCGCAGCTCGGTCTGCTCGAAGCCTAGCCAGTATTAGGTGGTTTCTTGAACTCGGTAAGCCTGCGGTAAGATATACGATTGTTTACGTTACGCGTTGCTGGGAGCCTGCATGCTCGCCTTTTTACAAACCAACACACCCATCGTGATCTTCAACCAGATTGTCGTCACGCTGCTCACGGTCTGCTTTCTGTACCAGGTGGTCTTCTTTGTCATTGGCGCTCTTCGTGGCGAGGTCGCGCCTCCCAAGGCCAAAAAACTCCATCGCTATGCCTTTTTTATCGCGGCGCATAATGAGGAGGCCGTGATCGCCAACCTCGTTCGCTCCATCAAGGACCAGGATTATCCGTCCGAGCTCATCGAGGTTTTCGTGGTCGCCGATGCCTGCACCGACAACACGGCGCAGCTCGCGCGCGAGGCCGGTGCCATTGTTTACGAGCGCAATGACCTGGCCCGCAAGGGCAAGAGCTGGGTCATGGACTTTGGCTTCGACCGCATTCTCAACGAGTATCCCGACACGTTTGAGGGCTACTTTATCTTCGATGCCGATAACGTTATCTCCCGCGATTACGTATCCAAGATGAACGATGCTTTTGACCAGGGCTTTCATGTGGTCACGAGCTATCGTAACTCCAAGAACTTCGGCAGCTCGTGGATCTCGGCGGCTAATGCTACGTGGTATCTGCGCGAGGCGCGCTTTCTCAACAACGCGCGCAACATCTGCAAGACGTCTTGCGCCGTCTCAGGTTCGGGCTACCTCATCTCCGCCAGTGTTATCGAGGGCATGCACGGTTGGCAGTTCCACACGCTGACTGAGGACATTCAGTTCACCACGTTCTGCGCCATCCACGGCATTCGCATTGGCTATGCACCGGCGGAGTTCTTTGACGAACAGCCCGTGACGTTTAAGGCGTCCTGGAAACAGCGCATGCGTTGGACCAAGGGCTTCTACCAGGTGTTCTTTACTTACGGTAAGCACCTGATCAAGTCGACCTTCCGCTACCATCGCTTTGCCGCCTACGACATGTTCATGACGATCGCCCCGGGTATGCTGCTGTCGCTCATCTCGATGCTCGCCAATGCGACGTTCCTGATCGTGGGTGGACTCTCGCACGGCTTTTTGGCTACCGAGGTTGAGATGCAGGCGTGCGCCGCTTCGCTCATTTTGACCTTCGCCATGATGTATCAGACGTTCTTTATCCTGGCACTGCTCACGACCATCTTTGAGTACAAGCATATTCACTGCGCGCAAAAGTGGCGTCTTGTGACTAACCTGTTTACCTTCCCGATCTTTATGTTCAGTTATATCCCCATTACGGTGGCTGCTCTGTTCTTGAAGGTTGACTGGGTGCCGACGCAGCACGCCGTGAGTGTTACCCTCGACGAGGTCATGCAAGGCGCCAAATAACCATGATCAAAACCATCACAAAGGGGACAGGCACCTTTGTGGTGGTTTTTGCGTTTGAGCTGCTGCCCAAGGAGGTGTTCGATGTTCTATATCCCGTTTTGGATTTGCATCTTTGCCGGCGCGGCGATTGATGCCCGTGAGCGACGGTTTCCCAATCAGCTTGCCGGCGCGTGTGCCGTGGCTGCGCTTGCAGGCGTTTGGCTCGACAGGGGCGTTAACACAGCCCTTGACCACGCTGGTCTTGCGGTTATCGTTTACCTTGCCCTTGTGCTTACTGAGTCGCTCTGGCGTCGTGTTCGCCACGCCCCTGGCATTGGCATGGGGGACGCCAAGGCGCTCTTTGCCCTTTGCACCCTCGATCCCCTGGGTGGTGTCGTCGCGTTTGCGGTTGCGCTCCTGACCCTTGCCGCCGCTTGTCTCATTGCAAAATCGCGCTCCCTGCCTTTGCTGCCGTTTTTGGTGCCTATATTTGCCATAATCGAGGTCGTGGGCTGCACTTTGTAACCGATTGCGCATCCTTTTTAAGGAGCATGCCATGGAATCTAATCAAGAAACGGCCGTCATTAAGGCGCGCATGGACCGTATTCCCTCGGCGTTGTCGCCCGAGCTTGTCGAGCGCATTGCCGCCGATCGTGCTTCGGGCTATGTCAACCCGTATCGTTGCAACGATGATCAGGTCATTCGTCGTATTGATCGCGCCGCCGACAAAGGCACGCTTATGCGTCCGGCGTTTATGCGCGATACCGAAAAGATACTTCATCTTCCGGCGTACACCCGTTATGCAGGCAAAACGCAGGTCTTTAGCTTCCGTAGCAATGACGATCTGTCACGCCGCGGTTTGCACGTGCAGCTTGTCTCCCGCATTGCGCGCGATATCGGTCGCGCCCTGGGTCTCAATTGCGATCTGATCGAGGCGATTGGCCTGGGCCACGACTTGGGACACACGCCTTTCGGCCATGCCGGCGAGCGCTTCCTCAACGATATCTATCATGAGCGTACGGGGCGTTATTTTTTCCATAACGTGCAGTCGGTCCGCGTGCTCGACGCGCTGTACGGCCGCAACGTGTCACTCCAGACGCTCGACGGCGTGCTATGCCATAACGGCGAGTACGAGCAGCGCGTGTTTGAATTGTCGGATATGGGCTCCTTTGACCAGTTCGATCAGGCGGTCGAGGACTGCATCGCCACGGGCTATGGCGCCATTGGGCACCTGCGTCCCATGACGCTCGAGGGCTGCGTCGTTCGCATCTCGGATATTCTTGCCTACGTCGGTCGTGACCGTCAGGATGCGATCGCGGCGGGTCTGCTTTCGCCCGACGCTTTTGACGATGGTCAGGGCGGCGCCTATAACAGCTGGATCCTCACGCACGCTTCCATCGATATCGTTGAGCATAGCTATGGTAAGCCGCGCATCGAGATGAGCGAGGACCTGTTTGAGGAAATTCGCCGTGCCAAGCGGGAGAATTACGAGAAGATCTATAGCAAGGGCGGTATCGAGGGCGATTCCGAGGAGGAGCTGCGCGAGGCGTTCGAAAAGCTCTACGACCGTTGCCTGCGGGATCTAAACAGTGGCGACGAGTCCTCTTATATCTTTAAGCACCATATTTCGCGCATTGAGCAGCAGCTTTCCTACTACGATCGTACCTATGCCTGGCAGGACGACAAGGATCAAGCCGTGGTGGATTACATCGCGAGCATGACGGACGGTTATTTCTGCGAGCTGACGAGCAAGCTGTTCCCGGGTCTAAAGTTTCCGCATCCTACCTATATTAACGAACGGTAGTTCGTATTTATTCGGTATACTGTTTGTGGAAAACGTTTTTGATTGATGCACGGGATGGCTATGGACGACCTTTTTTCTGCTTCGACGCGCGAGCGTTCCTTTCAGAATGCGCCGCTTGCGGTGCGCATGCGCCCCAATTCGCTCGACGAGTATGTGGGCCAGCAAAAGGCCGTCGGTAAGGGCTCATGGTTGCGTGCCGCGATCGAGCACGACGTGCTTTCGAGCGTGATTCTGTACGGGCCGGCCGGTACGGGTAAGACGACGCTGGCCCACATTATCGCCAACCATACCAAGAGCGTGTTTGTCGAGGTCAGCGCCGTGACGGGCACCGTAAAGGACTTGCGCCGCGTGATTGACGAGGCCAAGACGCGCCTGAATACGTACGACCGCCGCACCATTCTATTCATCGATGAGATTCACCGCTTCTCTAAGGCGCAGCAGGATGCCCTGCTGCATGCAGTTGAGAACCGTACCGTCATTATGATCGGCGCCACGACCGAGAACCCGTACTTCGAGGTCAATTCGGCACTGTTGTCGCGCGGACGCGTGGTGGAGCTTGAACATCTGAAGGATGAGGATATCGCCACGCTTATTGAGCTGTCTCTTATACACATCTGACGCTGCCGACGACTAGTCGAGTGTAGAT
>ENA-OZKX01001121-OZKX01001121.1-human-gut-metagenome-genome-assembly--contig:-NODE-1121-length-11538-cov-5.643299_pt1 | contig 11538 bp, 12 predicted proteins | sample MGYA00244831_ERZ653774 | MGnify/ENA primary metagenome ERZ653774 (study PRJEB26926, sample SAMN06165314) | human gut metagenome | biome: ENVO:00009003; feature: ENVO:2100002; material: ENVO:00002003...
GTATAGGTGTGGAGCTTATCGCCAAAAGCCTGCTCTGTGGTTCTCAGATTCGGATTGCCGCCTGTTCCGGCATTGACAGCGAAGATCGGCGTTCCCGTAAATCCAAAGATGTGATACTTTTTGAAGTATGCAGGGAACTTCGTTACCTTTTCGCCTTTCTTAATCTGACCACCGACAATGCGTGTGTGCATATCTCCGAACTGGCTGCGGTGGCACTCGTCAAACACCAATACGATGTGCTTATCTCTGATTGGATGGTTCGGGTTCTTCATAATGAACACATCCAATTTCTGAATGGTTGTTACAATAATTCGGGAAGTGCTGTCCTCAAGCTGTCTTTGCAGAACGGCGGTACTCTTGTTGCCGTTGGCAGCTCCTTTTTCAAAGCGGTCATATTCCTTGATGGTCTGATAGTCCAAGTCCTTACGGTCAACCACAAACAAAACCTTTTCGATATACGGCAGGCTCGTTGCAAGCTGTGCTGTCTTAAAGGAAGTCAAGGTCTTGCCACTTCCTGTTGTGTGCCAGATATATCCTCCGGCATCAATCGTTCCCATCTTCTTGTAGTTGGTGGAGACCTCGATTCTGTTCAGAATACGCTCGGTCGCTACAATCTGATAAGGGCGCATGACAAGGAGCAATTCTTCCGAAGTGAACACGCAGTATTTGGTTAGGATATTCAGAATGGTGTGCTTCGCAAAGAATGTCTTTGTGAAGTCCACAAGGTCGGTAATCACTTTGTTATTGCCATCTGCCCAATAGGAAGTAAACTCGAAACTGTTGGAAGTTTTCTTACTGTGCTTCTTGGAAGAATTGTCTTTCTCCTTGATGTGGCTTGCTCTGGTGGTGTTGGAATAATACTTTGTGAATGTGCCGTTGGAGATGACAAAAATCTGCACATACTCGTAAAGCCCAGAGCCTGCCCAGAAGCTGTCTCGCTGATAGCGGTTGATCTGGTTAAATGCTTCCTTGATAGCAACGCCACGGCGTTTCAGTTCCACATGAACCAGGGGCAGACCATTGACCAGGATAGTGACATCATATCGGGTATCATGGCTTCCTGCGCCTTCCTCATACTGATTAATGACCTGCAGACGGTTGTTATGGATGTTTTTCTTGTCGATCAGGTAGATGTTCTGGGTTCTGCCATCCTCGCAAATCAGATTCTGTACATAGTCTTCCTGGATCTTGCGGGTCTTTTCAACAATACCCTCGTTTGCATTGGCAATCTTGGATTTGAAGAAGGTATCCCACTCTTTGTCCGTGAAGCTATACTGATTCAGCCGTTCGAGCTGCTGTCGAAGATTAGACACAAGATCCGCTTCGTTGTGAATCGAAACATACTCATAGCCCTGATCGCCAAGCATCTTAATAAACGCCGCTTCCAGAGCGGCTTCACTCTGATATGCATCCGAGCGAGTCTGCTGGGGCTCATATTCGGAAACAACGGTGGTCTCGGAAGTCGAAATGATAATATTGTACTGGCTCACTATTCCTTAACCTCCATTCATTTTATATTACTTCCCAAGTCTTTTCTCATTTCTGTGTACAGAGCTGTTATGTGTTGTCTGATAGTATCAATACTTGGAATATTTTCTCTCTTGAACTTTTCTACATCGCTTTCAAAATAGGAAATATCCATATCTGTTGCGTGGCAGATTTCGTATTCAACACCATCTTCGTCAATTCCGATTTCCAAGAAATCCGGGTTGTTACGAGGATCGTTCTGGTTACAGTAACTTCTATATTCGTCAAAATGCTTTGCGATCAACTCGTAGAAAGCCTTAAATGCCTCTACAGTTTTAGCGGAGGATAGGAGCTTCATTTTAGGCTTAAACTTCAGTAATACTCCTATGTAATTGCTATCGTATATTTTGAACCTATCGTGCAGCAAATGTTCCGCCTCATCATAAAACTCAAAATACAGTTCAGCTCTTTTTTCCAAAACAAGCTTTCTGACTTCATTTCTATGCGTGATTGACAGAGTAATAAGTGCTGTAACAATCGATGTTACAATTGTTACTACACCCGTCAGCAAAACAATTTGCCATTCGTTCATGCTTTCACCTCCTTGAAAGTTAGCAGCTTGTCCCGATAATACTCATACTGCTTTTGTCTTGCTTCAATTTCTGCGGGGAGACCAGCCGAAATGTCATTACAGAGCGTATCGAAGCGATCAAGAATAGCAACAATTCGTTCTTGTTCTTCGATTGACGGAACCGGTATTGTCATGTTTCCTAAAGAGCTCAACCCTATTGTTCTCTGCGCTGCACCTTTTGCGGCTTTGTCGGCTTGTTTATAAAATTTTGTGCTTTGCATGATATGATACATGTAGCGAGGAACTATCATTTCTTGATTTGGTCGAAGAATCGCTATATGGCGCTGAAATACAAATTCAGTCTTATTGGATATGTGTACAGGTATTCCAAACGAGCCGACAACAGTGTACAAAATATCATCTTGTTTTGCTTTTCTTTTGTCCGCTAACTTATCATAGTAATCACGAGGAACGTACATAACATTGCTGAAGTCTATTTGTTTGGTTTCGGTAATGTTTGAGATGGTAATAAACGGAACACCACTGTCAGCTTTAGGTGGGGGCATATGGTCGCCATCTGCAATTGAAAGACAGACATCTTTCAGCGTATAAGACGGTACATTGTTGTCAAGTTTTAGCAAAGTATCTCTATAATGCGCATACTGTTGTTTCCTTGCTGTAAGCTCTGCTGTAAGCTCTGCTGTAAGCTCTGCTGTAAGCTCTGTAAAAATATCAAGAACACGAACGATTTCTTCTTGTACAGGTAACGGGGGAATGGGAATTGTTATCTTTGCCATAACATTGCTCATTAACTTGGGATTTCCCATACCGCTGTTGACATGATTGGGAGCTTCAGCATTAAGCGTATAGTATAAATATTTTGTAAGCAAGCCGTCATTCTTGATTTTCAATAAACCGCATACGTTCGTAACGCTAAACTTTCCATTGCGATAGAACACGGTTCCGGCATTAGCTCCATCCGTAGTCCAAGACAGATATTCGCCATCAAAATCAAACGTGGCAATTCTACCAAGTTCACCATTATTCTCCGTTTGTGAAGAATATACTGGGTATTCACCTTTATTCTTGCTTATATAATCTTTTGACATGACTCTGCCACGGCAAATATCGCAAATCTCACCTATCGACTTGCGTTCCACTCCATTCGGGCAAAGTTCCTCTATAAGTTGTTCAAGTTTCGTCATTGATTCCATCCCTCGCACATTTCAATGCTTCAAAGCTTTTGTTGGAAAACAAAAATCGAGTGCAATTCTTGATTATTTCTTTATTGTATGAAGCAACATTCTTAATCTGATATACATCAAAAAGCACTAAGTCCTTTTTCAAAATATCTTTGTGGAGTATTTCCACAGCAACCGTAGGAGAAAGCGGTACAAAATAAGTTACTTCCGGTGATACTGCCGAAATGGGTTTATTTGTTTTTTTACTGTGGTCAATTCTTATCACAGGATTGTCGGATGTAATAAACGGCAGTTCTGTATGGTTTATTATGAAAACCCAATGCCAATCACTAAATAGATTTGCATAGAAATTGCTCATACCAAAATCTAAAATTTCAGATGTATGGATACGCTGAAAATCCGTTTTTGAATACTGCGGTATATCTGCATAAGGAAAACCGTCTTTTATCTGTTGATAAATATCTTTATAATAATCTCTAAAAGCCTCTGTTCTTGTTATTAACAGTGCAAATTGAGCAGAAAGTTGCTCTTTTTCTATCTGTAGAGAAGAGCAATCTCGACGCTGAGGATCAATAATTATCGTACCAAGCAAAACACGTAATAATGTGGCAAGTTCTCCCTCTATTTTATTTCCAAAAAATTTCTCTATAATTTGCTTTTGTTCACCAAGTTCATTGATATCATAAAAATGATTTATCACCGGAAACTTTCCAACTTTTGCTTGGTTAGTCTTATTCTCATGTACATTGTAGAAATAAATCCTTGATTCACGTTGTTCGTTTCCGTTAATACCGAAATTTGCCAAATAGGCTACCGGAACCGTATGCGAATGTATTACGGTGTCTTTATTTCCCATTTTCAATCTCCGCAACAATTCTGTCGATCTCCTCACGGAGAACCTGTTCACGGGCAACGATTTCCGCTATCTCTGCATTGAGCTTCACAATGTCGATTTTCTCTCTGGTGTCCTTGGCTTCAACGTAGGTGGATACAGAAAGATTGTAGTCGTTTTCTGCGATTTTCTCATAGCTTGCCAGATGGGAGAAGTGTGCTTCCTCTGCACGAGCGGCAAAGGTCTCCACGATTCTGTCCATGTTCGCCTGTGTCAGCTTGTTGTTGTTCGTAACCTTGATGCACTCGTTAGACGCATCAATAAACAGGGTCTTGTTGTCGGACTTGCCTTTCTTCAAAACCATGATACAGGTCGCAATGGAAGTACCGAAGAACAGGTTGCTCGGCAGCTGGATGATGCAGTCGATGAAATTGTTATCTACCAGATACTGGCGGATCTTCTTCTCAGCACCACCACGGTACATAATGCCAGGGAAGCAAACGATTGCAGCAGTTCCGTTGGTAGCCAGCCATGCCAGGGAGTGCATAATAAACGCAAGGTCAGCCTTGGACTTCGGAGCCAGTACACCGGCAGGAGAGAACCGGGGATCGTTGATCAGAACAGGGTTGTCGTCGCCTTCCCACTTGATAGAATACGGCGGGTTGGACACAATAACCTCGAAGGGTTCATCATCCCAATGCTGAGGATTCAGCAGAGTATCCTCGTGGGCGATGTCGAACTTATCATAATCAATATCGTGCAGGAACATGTTGATCCGGCACAGGTTATAGGTGGTCAGGTTGATCTCCTGACCATAGAAGCCCTGTCGGACACTCTCTTTACCGAGAATCTTAGCAGCCTTCAGCAGCAGCGAGCCGGATCCGCAGGCTGGGTCATAGACCTTGTTGACCTCTGTCTTGCCAACAACCGCAATACGAGTCAGCAGTTCAGAGACTTCCTGGGGAGTAAAGAACTCGCCGCCGCTCTTGCCTGCATTGGATGCGTACATGCTCATCAGATATTCATAAGCATCACCGAAGGCATCAATGGAGTTTTCCTTGTAATTACCCAATCCCATGTCTGCAACGCCTTCAATCAGCTTTACAAGCTTTGCATTACGCTTGGTAACGGTGGCACCCAGTTTGTTGCTGTTGACATCAATATCGTCAAACAGGCCTGCAAAGTTTTCCTCACTCTCGCTGCCCTTGGCGGATTCCTCGATGTGCTTAAAGACGGTCTCCAGCGTCATGTTCAGGTTCTCGTCTTTCTTGGCCTTTTCCTTGACATTGCAGAAAAGTTCAGAAGGGAGAATGAAGAAACCCTTCGTCTTTACCAGATCTTCACGGGCCTGCTCTGCATCTTCATCAGAAAGCTGTGCATATTGTAGTAGAAGTTACGATACCAGTCCGTGATTTCCTCGTCACTCAGCTTGATTGCCAAAGTGAAAAACTCTTTCTTGGCGGCAGGGTCAACTGCCAGAGCTGCGGCGTGACGAAGTCTCTCAACGGTCAAGTCACGGTTCGGGCATCCGAAAGCGAACAGGATTTTCTTCTCATTCATATTCATCATCATAGTGTTGTCCTCCTTAGTGTTTGGGTGTTTTGTTCTGAAAGCCATTCAGTTTGGCATACTCGCTTGCTTTTCGTCTGCGTTCCTCAGAGTAGGGAGAAGTCAGACGGATAGAAAAACGCCGCTTGTCAATCTCAAACTCCTTGCAGCCGATGTCGGCATCGTCCTCGGTCATCCGGCAGAGGTCGGGGTGCTTCTCAGAAAAGGCAGTCAAGCGGTTCTTTAGGTCGGTGTTGTGGGTGCGGATATAAACGGTCTTTGAGCTTTCATCAAAGGAAATATCCGTTGTCTTTTCCACCTTGGTCAGTCCAGTTTTCAAAAAATGCTCCTTTCTGCCCGACTGTAACGAAATAGGGCTTTTTTCAGGTCTTTTTCTCGGCTCATAAGCTGTAAAAATCAGCGATTTTCAAATAGAAAATGCTCCGGCGATACATTCCTCGTCCAGAGCATTTCTATCGTCTATTTTTGATTTTTCACGGCTCTTGACCGATACAGGGGCATCAAGGTCATAGGTGCTGATTTCAGCCAGTTTCATCGTCAGCTCGGCATCGTAATAGCCGTCCATTTCCTGCCTAAGAGTGCGGAAGAAGCACTGATACCAATGCTCGGTTTCCTCCACGGATAGCTTGACTGCCAGATTGAAGAACAGCTTCTTGGTCTCGTAGTCGGGAGCAAGAGCCGCAATCAAATGGAGACGGTCAACGGTGGCGTGGTAGTCGGGGCATCCGAAAGAGTACAGGGCTTTCTTCTCAAAAATGTTCATCTGCATAATGTTTGTTCCTCCTTGATTTTGATAAATGAAAAGCGACAGATACTTCGTAAAGAAAGTTCTGTCGCTTTGTTGACGGTATGAAGTTGTGGTATTAGTCGGCGTAAATCAATTCTCCCTTGATGGTTTCCTCTGCCTGTGCAACACAGGCGTTCATCTGGCGTACCCATTCGATTTGGTTCTCGGCTTTCAGTTGCTCCGTCACGCCGTAATACTTCATAAGCTGCGGCAGGATCACATCCATTCGCTTCTTTGCGGTGGCTTCAATCTCTGCACAATGCTCATAGAGCGTTTCGCTCAATACCATTTCAGAAAATACGATGGGGTGTGCCTGTCGCAGATACTCTCTACGCATCCGTCCCCACTTGCCGAGACGGATATTGGGGTTCTTCAACTTGATGTCGGGGATGTAGTAATCGCCGGATTTGATAAAGTTCAGTTCCATAGTGACCTCCTTATTTGCTTTGTTGAGATTGGGGTTCAGTTCGTTCATGCCGGAATATCCTCCTTTTTGGCTTTCTTTTGATGGTATTCATCCCTGCGTTTGGCAAGGTGGGCTTCATATCTGGCAATAGCATCGGGGTCTCCTGCTTTTGCATCAGCTTTCATCTTCTGATAGCTTCTAACAGTTGCTTCGCTCTGATACTTTCGCATTTCAGCCAGTTTCTTAGCTGCTTCGGGGTCTGTCTTGGCTTGTTCTTCCAGAGCTTCACGGTCTGCCTTGCGTTTGGCTGTGTGTCTGCGGTTATATTCAGCCCTGCGTTCTGCCATCAAAGCAGCATATTCGGGGTCAGTTTCCATTCGCTCTTTCTGTCGCTCATAGCTTCGTTTGCTTGTAGCGTTTTCTCTCGCTTTCAGAGCTTCAAATTCCTTTGCGGCTTCGGGGTCGGTTTTAGCCTTTTCTTTCAGCTCGGCTCGTGTCAGCTTCGCTTTCTTGTTAGCTTTCTCAGCCCTTTTGCGTTCGGCTTCAAGCAGCTTTTCACGCTTGATACGCTCTTTCTCGTCCATCTGATGGATATACTCCGGGTCAGCTTCTCTGGCTTCTTTGATTTTCTGCTGTCTGCGTTGATTTCGTTCACGCTGCATAGCAAGCTGGCGTTCACGCTCTGCAATGGCTTCGGGGTCTCCGGCTTCGGCAGCTTTCTTCAATTCCGCCTTTTTCTGCTTCTGGACTTCGTAAGCTCGCTTACCTTTCTCTTGCTTCTTTCTTTGATGCTCGGCATCAATAGCGGCAATGCGTTCTTCCTCGGTGATGGTCTCCGCAGGGGGATAGAAGTGTCCGATGAAGTTGAAATGAATATCAATGACTTGCTGACGGTAGATTGTTCGTCCGCCTGTGGCTTCGTGAACCTCAATCCTGTCAATGAACGCATAGAGCATTGTGTCGGTCAACTCAGCGCAGTCCTTGTACTTCTTTACAAGGGCGATAAATCGTCCTGTCTCAGCTTCCTTGACTTCCTCATACTGGATTTGGCTTTTCAGTTCCTCGACACGCCTTTCAATAAGGATTTGTTCCTCATCGTACTGCTGTATCATTCGCTGTGCCTGTCGTTCCGGCAGAGTGCCTTTAACAGAGCTTTCATAGAGGTTCTGTATCAAGTTGTCAAGCTCGGTCATTCGCTTCATTGCCTGTTCAAGCTCCTGTTGTCCGATGTCAGTATGCTTGGATTTATTTTCGCTCCAGACTGCTTTGAGTTGGGCAATAAATTCTTCCTCGTTTTCAAGGACATACTTGCTAACTGCTTGGATTGCCTGTAAAATTGCGGCTTCCAGAACCGAAGTTTTTACGAAGTGGGAGACACATTCCGTTCCTTTATTGCGGTAGTTGCCGCATTGGAAAGAGGAATCGGAATCATAGTTCTTTTCGCTGTGCTTGGCTTCGGGGCTACTGTAACTCATTCTTCCTCCGCAGTCCGCACAATAGACGAGACCGGAAAGACGGTGGGTGTAAGTGCCGTTTGCGGCTCTCGGCTTTTTCTTAGAGCGCATTCTGCTTGCAATATCCCAAGTGTCTTGGTCAATGATAGCTTCGTGCGTATCGGGGAATATCATCAGTTCGTCAGCGGTGGCAGGTCTGCGTTGCTTCGTCTTGAAGTTCTCGCAGATGGATTTACCCAACACGGTATGACCGAGATATTCCTGCCTGTCAAGGATATAGCCAACGGTGGTAGCACTCCATCGGTAGGGGTCTGCGTAATCTTTATTTCTGCAATTCTCAGGCGAGGTCTTGGCAGTATAGGCAGATGGTATCAGCACTTGCTCCGCTGTCAGTATTTCAGCAATGGTAGTAGTTCCGATGCCTTGGCAAGCCATACGGAATATTCTTCTGACTACCTCTGCGGCAGGCTCGTCCACATATAGCTGTTGCTTATCGTCCTTGGTGCGTTTGTAGCCATAAGGGATAGAGCCACTACAACGCAAGCCTTTCTGCATCCTGGACTTAAAGACTGCTTTGATTTTGTTGCTTGTATCTTTGGCATACCACTCGTTCATGATGTTCAAAAACGGGGTAAGGTCATTGTCTGTGGGATTGGCGCTATCAACGCTGTTGTTGATAGCAATGAAGCGTACTCCTTTTTTGGGGAACACAACTTCGGTATAATAACCGACTTGCAGATAATTACGACCAAAACGGGATAGGTCTTTTACCACAAGGGTCTCCACTCGTCCTGCTTCGATTTCTTCAAGCAGGGCTGTAAATCCGGGACGATTGAAGTTCGTGCCGGAGTACCCATCGTCAGAAAAGTGCCTAATATTGCGTAGCCCTTTCTGTCGGGCATATTCTTCTAAGTACATTTTCTGATTCTGGATGGAGTTCGATTCGCCAGCTTGTTCATCGTCTCTCGACAAACGCTCGTATAGAGCTGTGATTTTGATTTCTTCTTTCTTCGCCACGATTTCAACCTCCCTTCATCAAGTAATTTTCGTGTTGAAGTAGATATGTAACACGCTTCGGTTCTCTATCCTCTTATATTGTAACCATTCGGATCGGTGCAGACAAATGAGCTATGGGCTTGAAGCAGCGAAGGCTTACAAAAGAACCTCGTTTTTCCGCTGCCGCTGCCTCCGATCACCAGGATATTTTTATTTCTGGCGTACTTCGGCTGCTTCGGCCTGCTTGACATGGTGATCCGCTCCGTCATGGTCATGGGGATGTTTTGGAAGAAATCCTTGTCCATGTAGGGGGCGATATCCGCCGCTGTACCCCACCGGGCGCTGCCGTATTCCATGCCGTGTCGGTACTTCTTTGCGTTCTTGCCCTTCATGTGGACCGCCACACGGAGGATCACCGCACCGGCGATGCCAACAAGCAGGTCAACAGGGTTAAAGCTCAGCCCCAGGGAGGAAAACGCTGCCGCAAACCCGTCTCCGATGGAGAGTATCTTTGCGGAGAGGTCAGCACCGGGTGCCAACCGGACAGCCTGGGACAGCTTATCGAAGGGGTACACGAACAGGAGGTACGGGAGGTGCAGGATTAGCAGCTTTTTTATATTCACAACTCCACACCCCTTTCCTTCACTTTGACCTTCTCCCGGTCAAGCGCTCTGTGTTCTACCTTCTGCGCCGCCTGTTCCTTTGCCTGGGCCAACCGCTCCCGGATGGAGGGCTTATCATCCCGGCCCATTTTCCGGCTTGCGAACTCCTGGAAGGCCGCCGTGATGGCGTCGGCATCCCGGCTTTTGAAAAAGACCAGGTAGCGGGGCTGCTCGGTGGTGGTGTCCTTCTTCAAGGCAAAATCCACATGGTATTTTTTCGCCACATGGGTAAAAGCCTTGATATTCTTGTCGCTGATCTCGATATTGGCAAGCCCGGCGTTCTGTCCGGCAAGCTGCTTTAGGGTCTGTTTGCCCCGGTGTATTTTCGGGGACTTGTTTTTCTGCGCCTCCAGGAACTTTTGCAGGGCCTTTTCCAAAACCTGCTCGCTCATTTTAGCGCCGTCGATGATAAGGGCAACGGATTTGCCGGTCACTTCTTCCTGCATTTAGCCCCGCCCCCTTTGCCCATCTCCGTACATGTCATGCTGCACCAGGGAGGAATAATAATTGCCGATGGTGACAGGGGCGTTATACAGCGCCGCCAGGAGATACTTCTTGATGTTGCGGACATAGGTAGTGTTGTCCCTCATGCAATCCATGACATACTGCACGTGGGAGCTGTCCAGTTTCATAAAGCGGGACTTGACCACTTCCGCCGGATAATCGTCACCGGCTACACGGATCGTCTTTCTAGCAGAACAGACGGTATCCACGATCAGCTCCGTGATCTCGTCAAGCTGCTCACGGTCCATCTTCGGGTCCTGGATCAGATACTCATACCCGATGTTTTCAAAAATGACCTCTCTGTATGCTTCTCTGGCTCCCATCCCATCCATTCCCATCCTTGCCCCTGCGGGGGTAAGGGGATTTGATTGGATAGGATTTGATATCTCTGTATTTGATAAATCTTTTTTTGATATCTGGTTACTTGATCCTTTCGTATTTAATTGTGCGGGTTCTCCCTGCATAGGCGTATCCAATGTGGGAACAGCCTGTATGGGATTTTCCAATATAGGTGCTCCCTGCATAGGTGTGGGCGGTTTAGGTTGTTCCAGGATCGTGTACTCTATTGAGCCAAGCTGCCCGTTTTCATTCCTGATACGCTCCCGGATCAGATACCCATGCACCTCCAGCTCACGAATACCGGCGCTGATACTGTCAATGCCATCCTTGCAGATACGGGCGAGCCCCTTCATGGTGTAGTCCCAATCCTCCGGCAGCGACAGCATAAGGGAGAGCAGGCCCTTCGCTTTCAGGGAAAGGTCTGTGTTCCGCAGATGGTGGTTTGACATGACCGTGTAATCACGGGTCTTTTCTATGCGGAAAACTGCCATGCCTGATACCTCCTTCCTCATGGTTTGAAAAGTGTTGTTTTTCGGTGTTTCCTCCGTCTGTATCCCTCCGATATCCTCCGTATGGGAAAACATCCACGCCCCTTTCGGTTCGTGGCACACAGGGGAAGGAACAGCGGATTTTCCACCCTTTTTGATACAGTTTTCAGCAGACACAGAAAGTGGGCATGAAAAAACGCCGTAGGGTTTTATGCCTGTCTCTTATACACATCTCCGAGCCCACGAGACAGGCAGAAATCT
>ENA-OZKX01001125-OZKX01001125.1-human-gut-metagenome-genome-assembly--contig:-NODE-1125-length-11525-cov-6.890235_pt1 | contig 11525 bp, 9 predicted proteins | sample MGYA00244831_ERZ653774 | MGnify/ENA primary metagenome ERZ653774 (study PRJEB26926, sample SAMN06165314) | human gut metagenome | biome: ENVO:00009003; feature: ENVO:2100002; material: ENVO:00002003...
TCTACACTCGACTAGTCGTCGGCAGCGTCAGATGTGTATAAGAGACAGGTACTGCGTGACGGAAATGGTCTCGACGAGAGCGCTGCAGTATAACTATAAAAAAACGCAGGAGCTTATCACGCTCGGCGAAAAGGAACACCCCGTCGCGATCCAGATGTTCGGCGACGACCCGCTCATCTTTGCATCTGCCGCAAAGCGCGCCGCAGCGGCCGGGCCGGATGTTATTGATATCAATATGGGTTGCCCTGTGCCGAAAATTGCGGGCAATAACTGCGGCAGCGCCCTCATGAAAAAGCCGCCGCTGTGTGGGGACATTGTCCGTGCCGTGAAAAATGCGGTCGACCTGCCCGTGACGGTGAAAATTCGTAAGGGCTGGGACGAAAACAGCGTGAACGCGGTGGAGGTCGCAAAATATTGCGAAGATGCGGGCGTAGACGCCATTTGCGTGCACGGCAGAACGCGCACACAGATGTATGAGCCGCCGGCGGACTGGGATATTATCCGTCAGGTGAAGGAAGCCGTGAAGGTGCCCGTCATCGGCAACGGCGACGTAAAATGCGTGCAGGACGCCGTGCGCATGATGAACGAGACCGGGTGCGACATGGTGATGATCGGGCGCGGGGCGCTCGGCAATCCATGGATCTTCAGGGAGATCAACGGCTATTTCAGCAGCGGTCTGCGCATTATGCCGCCGCCGACGCTTGCGGAGCGCATTGTGGTCATTAAAAAGCATATGGATGCACTGTGCGCCGCAAAGGGAGAGGAGCGCGGCATGCGCGAAGCGAGAAAGCATGTGGCGTGGTACATGCACGGTCTGCGCGGTGCGGCGGAATTCCGGCGCATGGCGGGCGAGCTGGAAACGCTCAGCGACCTCGATAAATTGCTCGAGAAAGTGTATATAGAAAACAAAGACGTGTCTTTTGACCCGTAACGGAAAGGAAGATCAGCGTGAAGCTTTTGGTACTGGACGGCAACAGCATTTTAAACCGCGCGTTTTACGGCATTAAGCTGCTGACAACGAAAAACGGCGAGTTTACAAACGGTATTGTCGGATTTTTGAATATTCTGGAAAAAGTGAAGGACGAAACGGAGCCGGACGCGGTGGCCATTGCGTTCGATATGAAAGCGCCGACATTCCGCCACAAGGCCTATGCGGGTTATAAGGCGCAGCGCAAGGGCATGCCGCCGGAGCTTGCGGCGCAGATGCCGGTCTTAAAGGAACTGCTCGGCGACCTCGGCTATAAAATCGTGACGTGCGAGGGCTGGGAAGCAGACGATATTCTCGGCACGTTTGCGGAAACGTGCGAAAATACGGACAATACGTGCATGATTGCGACCGGCGACCGGGACAGCCTGCAGCTTGTCTCGCCGAAGACGACGGTGCGGCTTGCGACGACAAAATTCGGGCAGTCTGCCGTGACGCTGTGCGACGAGGCGTATATCAAGGAGACGTACGGCGTGGAGCCAAAGCAGCTCATTGACATCAAGGCGATTCAGGGCGACACCTCGGACAATATTCCGGGCGTTGCGGGCATCGGCGAAAAGGGCGCGGGCGAGCTGATCCGCAAATTCGGCTCTTTGCAGTATATTTATGATAATCTCGAGACGCTGGACATCAAGCCCGGCATGCGCACAAAGCTCATAAACTCCAAGGATAACGCGTTTTTGAGCTATGACCTCGGCACGATTCGCCGCAATGCGCCGATCGATACGGAGATCACGCATTATGTTCCCGGTGCGGGCGACCCCGCGGCCGCGGCGCAGATCATGACGCGCTTGGAGCTGTTTAAGCTGATGGAGCGCCTGCACCTGACCCCCGGCGCAGCGCCGGCGGCGAGCAATGCGCAGACCGAAGAAACGGTTTTGCTGCCCGTGAAGAACTACACGGACGGCGCGGCGGTGCTCGGCCAGTGCGAGGACGAGGGCGCGGCGTACTTTGTACCGGTGTTTGAAAACGACGAATTAAAGCGGCTCGTGTTCAACGGCAAGTTTGACGCGGGCAAGCCGGCGATCGCGGTTGTGGACGCAGACGACGCGTTTTTGAGGGCGTTCCTCGGCAGCAAGGTGACGAAAAAGTACACGTTTGCGCTGAAAAAGCTGCACCGCACGGCGCTGCATCTCGGCACCTCGCTTGAAAATGCCGTGATGGACACGGAGCTTGCGGCGTATCTGTTGAATCCCTCGGGCTCCGATTACGGTGTGCTGCGTTTGGCGGCGGAATACGGCATTGCCGTGCCCGCATATGAGGACGCGAACGTGCAGGCGGCGGCTGTGCTGCCCGCTGTTTGTGCGGCGCTGCAAAAGGGCATCGACGAAAACGGCCAGCACGAATTATTGGAGAACATTGAAATTCCGCTTGCCTTGGTTTTGGGCGAGATGGAGGAAAGCGGCTTCCTTGTTGACCGCGAGGCCATAAAAACCTACGGCGAGGCGCTCTCCGAGCAGGTGGACGCACTGCAGAAGGAAATTTACGAGGACGTGGGGTATGAGTTCAACATCAACTCCCCGGTGCAGCTGGGCGAAGCGCTGTTTGTAAAGCTCGGCCTGCCGCACGGCAAGAAGACGAAAAAGGGCTACTCTACAAACGCGGACGTGCTGGAGGGTCTGCGCGGCGTGCATCCGGCGGTCGATAAGGTGCTGCGCTACCGCACGCTGACGAAGCTGCGCTCCACGTACTGCGAGGGGCTGCTCAAAGCCATTACGGCGGACGGGCGCATTCACTCGAGCTTCAACCAGACCGAAACGCGCACGGGACGTATCTCCTCGACAGAGCCGAACCTGCAGAATATCCCGGTGCGCACGCCGCTTGGGCGCGAATTCCGCCGATTCTTCATCGCAAAAGAGGGCAATGTGCTCGTCGATGCCGACTACTCGCAGATCGAACTGCGTGTGTTGGCGCATGTAGCGAACGACACGCAGATGCAGGAGGATTTCCGCCTTGGGCGCGACATCCACACCATGACGGCGGCGCGTGTGTTTGACATGCCGGAGGACCTTGTGACGCCGCAGATGCGCAGCCGCGCGAAGGCGGTCAACTTCGGCATTGTGTACGGCATCGGCGCGTTCTCGCTTTCGAAGGACATCGGCGTTTCCCGCCGCGAGGCCGAGGACTACATCCACGACTACCTGCGCAACTATAAGGGCGTTGCGGATTACATGGAGCGCGTGGTGGAGGAAGCGAAGAAAAACGGCTATGTGGAGACGCTGTTCGGCCGCAGACGCTATTTGCCGGAGCTTGCGAGTTCCAACTTCAATATGCGCGCGTTCGGCGAGCGCGTGGCGCGCAACATGCCGATTCAAGGCACGGCGGCAGACATCATCAAGATCGCGATGGTGCACGTACGCAACCGCTTGAAAGCCGAAAAGCTCGACGCAAAGCTGATTTTGCAGGTGCACGACGAACTCATCGTGGAGTGCCCGGAGGCGGAAAGCGACACGGTGAAGAAAATTCTGGAAGAAGAAATGGCGAACGCGGTGCAGCTGAGCGTGCCGATGCTGGCGGAGGCCGGAAGCGGCAAGAGCTGGTATCAGGCGAAGGGCTAAGGGTTTATGATGATATTTTGCTGTCCCGCATGCGGCAGCGCGTTGGAAAGAGAAGACCGCGCGCTGCGCTGCGCAAACGGACATTCTTATGATATTGCGCGCCAGGGGTATGTGCACCTTCTGCCCGTAAAGCAGATGCACGCGAAAATTCCCGGCGACACAAAGCAGATGGTAGATGCGCGCCGTGCGTTTTTGGGCGGCGGCTACTACGATGCGTTCCGCGAAAAATTAGCGGCGCTGACGGACCAATACCTGCCCGAAAACGGTGTGGTTTTGGACGCGGGCTGCGGCGAGGGCTTTTACACCGCGGCTTTATATGAAAAAGCGAAGGCGAAAAACGGTTCGGTCTCCGGCGTGGACATCTCGAAATTTGCGGTGAAAGCGGCTGCGGGCAAATACAAGGGCATCGATTTTGCGGTGGCGAGCTTATTCCACCTGCCGTGCGCGGAAAACAGTGTAGATGTGCTGACGGATGTTTTCGCGCCCATTGTGCCGGAGGAGTTTTTTAGGGTGCTGAAGCCGGGCGGCGTGATGATTCTTGCGGTGCCGGGTGCGCGGCATCTTTACGGCATGAAAGAGATTTTATACAAAGAGCCATATGAGAATGAGGAGCACGACACCGTTTACGACGGGTTTGAATACCTCGGGCGTGAGTGTGTGCAAAAGTTTATCACGGTGAACGGGCAGGAGAACATTGAAGCGCTGTTCTCCATGACGCCGTACTACTGGAAGACGGATGTAGAGGGCGGCGAGCGTCTGCGCGCGCTCGATGTGCTCGGGACCGAGATTAAATTTGACTTTCTGGTTTACAGGAAGAAGTAGGCGGGTGCACCTTTCAGCAGCTTTGTGCGGCACAATGTTGTTTATTATTGTTGTTTTGTTGTCATTCATTGAAAATTAAAGAATACTTAGTAGAATTCTCTCCCGAACTGTGCTATGATAGGTAGCGGTCGTTCGGGAGCGTTTTCATTTTGGAAGACGAAATACGACCGATTATAGAAGTATTCGAGGTTTATAATCAAAGATGAAAATTTTGTTTGTCTGTACCGGCAACACGTGCAGAAGCCCAATGGCGGAGGGTATTTTCCGCCGCGAAATGGAGCAGCGCGGCTTTGAGAACATCATGTGCCAAAGCGCCGGTCTTTCCGCGCTCGATGGGCAGCACCCCAGCGAAAATGCGGTGCTGGCCTGCAAGGAGATCGGCGTGGACATCAGCGGTCACGTTGCGCGCCGCTTTACGCCGGAAGAAATCGATATGTGGGACGTTTATTTCACGATGTCGAAAACCCACGCGTACATTTTGATGCAGGCGGGTGTGCCGGCGGAGAAAATTTACGTGCCGCATTACATTGACGATCCCTACGGCGGGGACCTAAATACCTACCGCAAGTGCCGCGACAAGATCTGCGAGGAATTGCAGACGTTTGAGCAGCATCTCGGTTTTTAAGGAGCGTTTATGCAGACTGTTTCGATGACGGCGGAGCACGTTTCGCGCCTTGCGGAGCTTGAAAAGCTTTGCTTTTCGGAACCGTGGAGCGAAAAAAGCCTGACGGAGGAGATTGATAACCCTGCCGCATGCTTTTTGGTGGCGATGCAGCAAGATGAGGTGCTCGGCTACGGCGGCATGCACACGGTGCTCGGCGAAAGCTATGTGGACAACATTGCGGTGTTCCCGGAGTTTCGCGGCCATGGTGTGGGCAGAACGCTCATGGCGGCGCTGATCGAAAAAGCGCGGGAAAACGGCGGTGTTTTCATCACGCTGGAGGTGCGGACATCAAACCTGCCGGCCATTGCGATGTACCGTTCGCTCGGCTTTACGGAAGCGGGTGTGCGCCGCAATTTTTATACAGAACCAAGAGAGGATGCGCTGATTTTTACGCTCTCCTTTTGAATTTTTAACTATACGGGGGTAAAAAGTATGCTTTTCGGAAAAATCAAGGCGCTTGTCGAATACGGCGTGCGCACGGGGCTCATCGAAGCGGAAGACATGATTTACACGCGCAACCGTTTATTGGAGGCGCTTTGTGAAGAGGATTACGCGGATGAGGAAGCGGAGCAGAGCGAAAACCTGGCACTTTTGCTGGACGGCCTTTGCGACGAAGCCGTAAAGCGCGGCATCATCGAGGACGGTGCGACGTCCCGCGATTTATTTGACACGAAACTGATGGGCCTTTTGACACCGCGCCCGTCCGATGTGAACCGCACATTTCGCGCACTTTACAAGGAATCCCCGGAAAAGGCGACGGACTGGTTCTATAAGCTTTGCGGCGACTGCAATTATATCCGCCGCGACCGTGTGGCGCGCGATTTAAAGTGGGTGTATAACGACCCGCGTTTCGGTGCGATTGATATTACCATCAACCTTTCAAAGCCGGAAAAAGATCCGAAGGCCATTGCTGCGGCAAAGAAAATGAAGGCTTCCGGTTATCCTGCCTGTATGCTGTGCAAGGAGAATATCGGTTATGCGGGCCGCATGAACCACCCGGCAAGACAGAACCACCGCGCGATCCCGATCACGGTGAACCATGCGGATTGGTTTTTGCAGTATTCTCCGTATGTGTACTACAATGAGCACTGCATTGTGTTCTGCGGCGAGCATGTGCCGATGCAGATTGACAAGAGCACGTTCCACAAGCTGTTTGATTTTGTGGAGCAGTTTCCGCACTATTTCCTCGGCTCTAATGCCGATTTGCCCATCGTTGGCGGTTCCATTTTGACACACGACCACTACCAGGGCGGCCACTATACGTTCGCGATGGCGCGCGCGAACATGGAGGAGCACTGCACGCTGCACGGCTTTGAAGATGTGGAAGCGGGCATATTGAACTGGCCGGTATCTGTTCTGCGTTTGCGCCATAAAAACCCGGAGCGCCTGATTGACGCGGCCGACCACGTATTGAAAGCGTGGAGAAGCTACACGGACGAGGACGCGTTCATTTTTGCGGAGACGGACGGCGAGCCGCACAACACCATTACGCCGATTGCGCGCTGTGTGGACGGCGTATACGAGCTCGACCTTGCGCTGCGCAACAATATTACGACGGAAAAGTATCCGCTCGGCGTATACCACCCGCACGACGAATATCATCACATCAAGAAAGAGAACATCGGCCTCATTGAAGTTATGGGTCTTGCGGTTTTGCCGTCCAGACTGAAAGACGAGCTGAAGACCCTGAAAGACGTGATGCTGAAAAACGGCGACGTTTCAAGCGTGGAGAGCATCGCAAAGCACGCGGAGTGGGCAGCGCAGGTGAAGCGCGACCACCCGGAAATGAACGAAGCGAATGCCGAGCACATCTTGCAGCAGGAAGTGGGAAAGGTGTTTGTAAAGGTGCTGGAGAACGCAGGCGTCTACAAATGCACGGCAGAGGGCAGAAAAGCGTTCAGAACGTTTGTAGAAAGCGTACGCTGAATCGAAAATAATACGATAAAATAAGGAATCCACCGTATGTGTGAAAGCGATACGGTGGATTCCTTTTAATTCGTGATGAAACCGCTTCAAATTTCTTTGCCGCAGTATGGACGGATTGCGTTTACGTGTTCTTTACCGTGTCTTTCAGCGGTTCGCTTTTCGTGCCGTCTTCGTTGACCTTCTGCATGTTCGGGTAGACGAGCGCGAGGTAGTCGTCATCCAAGTGCTTATCGAGGAACATTTGGAACGAGCTTGTGGCGGGGATGCCCTCGGCGCGCTCGTTGGCGCGGGTCAGCGCGGCGCAGGAGATGAACCCGTCAAACAGCATGAACGCAACGAGCAAAATGGTGAGGATAGCGCCCGGGCGCTTCGGGATTTTTTCGATCATGCGCGACATGGCGGGGTAAATTTCTTTGATCCAGATAAGGCCGAGCGTGCCCCAGATGAGCGCGAACATCAAGTTTGTGCGGCCGTCAATGTTGAACGGCGTGCCGCTGTAATCCCACGAAACGGTGCCGAACAGCATCTCCTGTCCCCAACTGCACAGATACTCGAACGCCGCACCGATGATGCCGCTGGCAACAAAAATGATGATGTCGTCCTGCTTGTAGAGCTTATACAGGCACAGCGTGATGATGGCTGCGCCGCCGCCGTAAATGGGCTGGAATGGGCCGTACACAAGGCCTACACGCAGCTCAATCTGGTGCGCGATGAAGAACGCCCAGCATTCTTCAAGCACAAAACCGGCAAGGCAGCCGATGAAGAAGATCCAGAAAAGTTTTGTGAAGTTCATGCCGAACGCGAACGGGCGGTCTTCCGGGTTTTCGAATGTAGCTTCATATTCATAGCGGTTGCGCTTCCAGCGTTCGGCGGAGCGCTTTTTGCGCTCTTCCGTCGTGATGCGGTACGCCTTTAATTCCTTTTCGTACTGCTCGTTCGTCATATCCGGCGAGGCGCTCATGAAGCGGCGCTTTAAGAAGTTCGATTTGTTGAGGAGTGCCGTGTAGTTTTCGTCGGCGGTCTTCTGTGCTTCCTGAAGCTTCTTTTGCAGGTCGAGGTCATCGATGGCCTCCGCTGCGCCGATGGCGCCGCCGGTGACGGCATTGCCGAGGGCGTTTCTCGCCTCGCGCACGCGGTCTCCGAGTTCGGATAAGCGTTTAAACTGGTGATTCAATCGCTGTACGGTGATGGACGTGATGATGATGTCGAGCAGCATGATGCCAAGGACGGCATAGAGGATAATCCAGCCGACGGTGCGGTTGACGTAGTGCAGAAGTGACGTGAGTACCGGCACGATGAACACCACAATGAACGAGAAGCACACGCCGCGCACGGTGGCGACGGGCACGGAAACGTAACCCTTGATATTCCACTTGAATTTGGAGTAATCACGCAGGCGGATGTGCGTTGTTTTGCGCAGCAGCCACGCGAACATGAATTCCACAAGGAAGCTTGAAATCAGGCAGAAAAACAGCGTAGCAACAAACGACGTCTGCCAATGCAGCGCCGTCAATGCCGCCCACGGCAGCGCAATCATCAGGCCGTACTGCGGGCAGTACGGGCCGTTCAGCATGCCGGGGTTTTTGAATTTTCGGTATACCATGCCGATGTACCCCACCTCTGCGACCCAGCCGCAGAAGGAAGCAAGCACAAAGTACCACAGAAAAAGCCAGATCTTATATGCCATGCGTGCATCTCCTTAAACCATCGAGCGTCCTATGTATATCTCGGAAAAGTATAGAACAGTATAGCATATTTCACGGTTTTCAACAATACTTCTGCAAGAAAAAACTGTCGGAAACCGCAGCAAAATCGGAAATTTTGAGGGAAAAACAAAATTGGGAATTGTTTTTTGACAGTAGTTGTGATACGATGTTAAAAGAAATTCAGAAAGGTGCGAATCTGTTATGAAAAAGTTACTGGAAGAGTTCAAGCAATTTATTGCGCGCGGCAATGTGCTGGACATGGCCGTCGGTGTCGTTGTGGCATCTGCGTTCACGGCAATTGTCAACGCGGTTGTCAGCGGTCTATTGACGCCAATCATCGGTCTTTTGCTCCCGGATACGACGTTTGCGGAATGGGCGCCGGGCGGCTTTGCCATCGGTGAGGTCATCAATGCGGTCATTACGTTCTTCATCACGGCTGCGGCTGTTTTTGCCATTGTGAAGGCGGTAAACGCCGTGTCGAACCTGAAGAAAAAACAGGAGGAGGAACCGGCGGCTCCTACCACGAAAACCTGCCCGTACTGCCTGATGGATGACGTGAAGATCGGCGCGACGAAATGCCCGCACTGCGCATCCGTGCTTCCGCCGGAAGACGAAGAGGAAAAGAAGGGCGCATAATATCTCGCTTATACATACGCGGCTCCACGGTGCTTTCATGCGCCGGGAGCCGTTTTTCTTTTTATTGTCCGAAGGACTATAGCATTCGCCGACAGGCGAATATAATTAAGGCGCACTTTCGGGAAAGAAAGTGCGCCCCAAACAGCATTGCTATTTCATTTAGCTTCGGTAAGATTACCAGCCGAGGCCCTTGAGGTAATCGCGGCTCATCTTCACGGCTTCGAGAGCGGGGGTGTCATAAGACTGATCCTGCTCGACAACGACCCACTTGGAGCCGGCTTCCAGTGCTGCATCGAGCACCGGCGGAATGTCCTGCATGCCGTGGCCGACCGGACGGAACTCGAACTTGCCGGTTTCTTCCTTCTTCTCGGTCTCAATGCCGATGAGCTCGTACATGTTGGCCGGCTTACCTTCCTTGTAGAAGTCCTTGAGGTGGACGACCGGTGCGCGGCCGGCGTACTTCTTGATGTAATCGACCGGCTCTTCGCCGGCGACCTTGACCCAGCAGATATCAAGCTCGGTCTGGAGCAGGTCAGCGGGAATCTCGGTATAGATATAATCGAGTGCATACTGACCGTTCGGCATCTTTACAAACTCGAAATCGTGGTTGTGGTAAAGCAGCGTGATGCCGACTTTCTTGCAGGCTTCGCCGATCTTCTTGAAGGTCTCAATGTTCTTGAGGAACTTCTCGGTGCCCGGGCGATCTTCTTCCATCAGATACGGGATGGCAATGTACTGCATGCCGATCTCCTTGTACTGTGCGACCGTGCCTTCGATGTCGGCTTCGAGCTCCTGGAACGGAACGTGTGCGGAAAGCGGAACGAGGCCCACTTCTTCCAAAATCGCCTTGACTTCCGCCGGCTTCATGCCATAAAGGCCTGCAAGCTCAACGCCGTCATAGCCCATGTCCTTGATTTTCTGCATGGTGCCCTTAAAATCGCGCTCAGCGTCATCGCGGACAGAATAAACCTGTACCGCTACGGGTAAAGTTTTCATGGTGAACTCCTCCTAAGTTAATGGATTGCTTTTCTTTATCATACAGTCTTTTTTGTGAAAAATCAATCCGTGATTATGAAAAATTCCTAAATATTCGCAATTTCAGAGCCGAAACAATTCAAAACGGCGTTATCTTGCAGTTCATCTTGCAGTTCACGTCTAAAAGTAGTATAATCATGCGTATCGATAAACGGAAAATTCAAATTTAAGGAATGAAGAAAATGAAACGAAATTTACGCTTTTATTTTGCGCTGATGTTCGCCCGCGGTACGGCGCTGGTTTTAAAGCTCATCGGGCGAAAGGGCACGTCCATGCCGGGCTCTTGGGCTATTATTCTGTGCCCGGATTTTATCGGGCGCATGCCGAAACCGAAGAAGATCATCGGCATTACGGGCACGAACGGCAAAACGACTGTCTCGAACATGATCGAGGATGTTTTGGAGGATAACGGCATCGAGTTCATGTGCAACCGCTCCGGCACGAATGTCGCGACCGGCGTGGCATCTACGCTCATTGCGAACAGTCACTTTTTCGGCAAGCCGAAGTGTGACCTTGCGGTGTTTGAGCTCGATGAGCGCTCTGCGCCGAACATTTACCCCTACATGCAGCCGGACATTGTGTTGTGCACGAACATTTTCCGTGATTCTTATAAGCGCAACGCGCACGCGGAGTTTATCCTCGACATTTTGAATAAGGAAATTCCAAAGGGCACAAAGCTCGTTTTGAACGGCGACGACCCGCTTTGCAGTTCCATTAAGCCCGAAAACGACCGCGTGTATTTCGGCATCGACCACCTTGACACGGACAAAAAGGAATGCGACAATATCGTAAATGATGTGCCTGCCTGCCCCAAATGCCACGGCCCGCTTGTGCACGACATTGTGCGCTACCATCATATCGGTCGTGTGCACTGCGAAGCCTGCGGCTACCGCTCGCCGGACATCGACTACCTTGCAACGGACATCGATACGAAAGACATGAGGATGAACGTGACGGTGGGCGGCAAAAAATCGGAATACCCGCTTTTGAACAGTACGAACATCAATATTTATAACGCCCTTGCCGCCATTGCGACGCTGCGTGAATTCGGCCTTTCCGAAGAAAAAATCCGCAATTCCATGGAGAAAATGGGCATCAGCGAGACGCGTTACTCCGAAAAAGAAGTGAACGGCAGAAAGTACATTCTGCACCTGTCTCTTATACACATCTGACGCTGCCGACGACTAGTCGAG
>ENA-OZKX01001127-OZKX01001127.1-human-gut-metagenome-genome-assembly--contig:-NODE-1127-length-11485-cov-6.897113_pt1 | contig 11485 bp, 7 predicted proteins | sample MGYA00244831_ERZ653774 | MGnify/ENA primary metagenome ERZ653774 (study PRJEB26926, sample SAMN06165314) | human gut metagenome | biome: ENVO:00009003; feature: ENVO:2100002; material: ENVO:00002003...
GTTGCCGATGCCGACGGTGTCGATGTGGGAGTCGATGGCGATGATCTTGTCGCCCGAGCCCATCCAGCCGATGACGTTGCCGAGCGCGTCGAACTCGACCTTATCGTAGCCGAGCTTCTTCATCTCCTCGGCAATGCGGTGGGCGACGCCCTTTTCCTCACAGCTTTCGCTGGGAATGGCGATCATATCGCGCAGGAAGCGGGTCATATCGGGGCCGTAGGCCGCGGCTGCTTTTTTGATAGCTTCAAAATCCATGGTAGACCTCCGTTAAAAGTAATAAGAAATCGGTCGCTTCGGTGTGAAATTTCTGTTAGACTGTCTTTATCATAGCATAAGAACGGCAGTTGTCAAACAAAAAATTTGAATTGCAAAAATTTTTTCAGAAAATGATTGCAATTCCTTCGATTTATGGTATCATAGGGATGAAAGTATGAGCCTTCGAAGAGAGAAAGCTGTGCAATTTGCACAGCGGAAGGCGGGAAGAGGAGGGATAGACCATAGAAGCCGCAACGCTGAAGACCCTGGAGCAGGTCGCAAAGGGCATTGCCGCGACCTTCGGCAGCAGCTGTGAGGTCGTGATCCACGACGTGGGGGTCAAGCACCCCGAGCATTCCATCGTTGCCATCGAAAACGGTCATGTCACCGGGCGCAAGGTGGGCGACGGCGCATCGCACGTCGTGCTCGAGCAGGTACGGCAGGCCGACGCGCAGCCGAGCGACCATCTGAGCTACCTCACCAAGACCCCGGACGGCAAGATCCTCAAGTCCTCCACCATGTACATTCGCGGCAGAAACGGCAGGGTCGCCGCCATCCTCGGCATCAATTACGATATCTCGTCGCTTCTGATGGTCGAGGGCGCAGTGCACGAGCTGGTCGACACCAAAGACCAGACGCAGAGCGAGCCGGAAAAGATCGTCAACGTCAACGATCTGCTCGACGAACTGATCGCGCAGTCGGTCGCGCTGGTCGGAAAGCCCGTCGCGCTGATGAACAAGGAGGACAAGATGCGCGCCATCGGCTTTTTGAGCCAGAACGGGGCGTTCCTCATTACCAAATCCGGCGACAAGGTCGCCAAATACTTCGGCATATCCAAGTACACACTCTATTCTTATATTGACAAACAACAGGAGGAGAAGTAAATCATGGGCAAGATCGATCTGACTATCAACAAGACGGGCCTTGCGCACAATATCCAGAAGGCCAAGGAAAACAACGTCATTATCCCGACCATCGCGCAGATGCAGCATCCCGAGACCATCCCCGAGAAGATCCAGGAAAAGCTCAAGGGCGTTGGCCTGTGGGATGTCAACCCGCTCAACCTCTTCCGCATCACGTGGAAGAACGAGGCCAAGGAGACCGGCGGCCTTTATCAGGCCGTGCCGAACTATGTCGAGATCCCGTCCGAGCTCTCTGGCGTTCCCTGCCGCATCCTCGCCATGGCGGGCAAGTGGTTCCCCACGGGCTGCCACAAGGTCGGCGCTTCGTTCGGCTGCCTTGCCCCGCGCCTTGTGACCGGCCAGTTTGACGCGGACTATCACCACGCCGTGTGGCCCTCCACGGGCAACTACTGCCGCGGCGGTGCGTTCAACAGTAAGCTGCTTGCCGTCGACTCTGTCGCCATTCTCCCGGCCGAGATGAGCAAGGAGCGCTTCGACTGGCTCAGCAAGATCGCCGGTCAGGTCATCGCGACGCCGGGCTGCGAGTCCAACGTCAAGGAAATTTTCGACAAGACCTGGGAGCTCAAGCAGGATCCCAGCATGATGATCTTCAACCAGTTTGAAGAGATGGGCAACCCGCTGTGGCACTATAACGTCACGGGCAACGCCCTTGCAGACCTCTTCGAGGCCGTGAAGAAACCCGGCCAGCGTCTGGCGGGCGCGTGCTTCACCTCCGGCTCCGCCGGTACGATGTCCGCGGGCGATCTTCTCAAGGAGCGTTATCCCGGCATGAAGCTCGGCGTGGGCGAGGCGCTCCAGTGCCCCACCATTCTGAACAACGGCTTTGGCGGCCACCGCATCGAGGGCATCGGCGACAAGCACATCCCCTGGATCCACAACGTAAAGAACACCGACATGGCCATCGCCATCGACGATGAGGACTCCCAGCGTCTGCTGCGCCTGTTCAACACGAAGGACGGCCAGAAGTACCTCAAGGAAGAGCTCAAGCTCTCCGACGAGCTCATCGAAAAGCTCACATGGCTCGGCATCTCCGGCATTGCAAATGTCCTCTGCTGCATCAAGATGGCGAAGTACTATGAGCTGACCGAGGACGACGTCGTCTGCACTGTCCTGACCGACTCCGCTGTGATGTATGGCAGCCGCATCGAGGAGCTCAACGAGAAGCACGGTGCCTACAACGAAGAAGAGGCCCGCCTCGACCACAACCTGCACATGCTCGGCCTGAAGACCGACAGCATGATGGAGCTGACGTACAACGACCGCAAGCGCATCCACAACCTCAAGTACTACACTTGGGTCGAGCAGCAGGCGCGCGACGTTAAGGACCTCAACGCCCTCTGGTACGACACCAAGGGCACGTGGGACGCTGTCCACGCGCAGGCGAAGGAGCTCGACGAGCTCATCAACGAGTTCAACGAAGAGACTGGCCTTCTCAAGGCGCTCTAAGGATAATAAGTCTAATAGTGCCGAAGGGCGGGCGATACGCCCGCCCTTCGATTTTCTCGAAGGAGGAGCATTATGCTCAAAAACGTCAAATGCGCCCGCTGCGTCAAGTGCGGGAAAGAATACGAGGCGGTGCCGAACCTCACGAACTGCGCGTGCGGCGGCATTCTCGACGTCATCTATGATTATGACTACATCAAAAAGAACCTGACGAAGGAAAAGCTCAAGGCCCGCCCGAACACGATGTGGCGCTACCGCGAGCTGCTGCCCGTCGAGGAGACAACGCCCGATACGCCGCTGCGCGTGGGCTGGAGCCCGCTTTACGAGGAGCCGCGCCTTGCTTCTCAGCTGGGACTGAAAAAGCTCTGGGTCAAGGACGACGGCCAGAACCCGACGGCTTCCTTAAAGGACCGCGCCAGCGCCATGGCCGTCGCCAAGGCTGCGGAGGCGGGCGCGAAGATCATCGCCTGCTCGTCGACCGGCAATGCGGCGAGCTCGCTTGCGGGCAACGCCGCGGCCGCTGGCATCAAGACCTTTATCTTCGTCCCCGAGCGCGCGCCAAAAGGCAAGGTCGCGCAGCTGATGACCTTCGGCGCGAACGTGATCTCCGTCAAGGGCAACTATGAAGAGACGTTCGAGCTGTCGAAAAAGGCCATCGACAAGTGGGGCTGGTACAACCGCAACGCGGCCATCAATCCGTACCTCTCCGAGGGCAAGAAGACCGTCTCGCTCGAGATCGCCGAGCAGCTCGACTGGAAAATGCCGGACTATCTCGCCATCTCCGTCGGCGACGGCTGCACCATCGCAGGCGTGTGGAAGGGCCTCAAGGACCTGTACGCCATCGGTTTTATTGACAAACTCCCGCGCCTGATCTCCGCGCAGGCCGAGGGCTGCCATCCCATCAACCGCGCCATCGCGGAGAATAAGCCCTGGGAGCCGATGGAGGAGAACACGCTGGCCGATTCCATCGCCGTCGGCGTGCCGCGCAATGCGGACAAGGCGCTCATGGCGATCCGCGAGTCGAACGGCATCGTCGTGAATGTGACGGACGAGGAGATCATGGCGGCGCAGAAGCTGCTGGGCACGACCTGCGGCGTCTTCGGCGAGCCCGCCGGCGTCACCGGTACGGCGGCGGTCAAGAAGCTCTGCGAGCAGGGCGTGCTCGGCGAGAATGACACGGTCGTTTCCGTCGTGACGGGCAACGGCCTCAAGGATGTGGCCAACGCCATCAAGTTCTGCGGCGAGCCGATGAGCCTGCCGAACGATCTTGCACTGCTGGTCGAGGAATTCGACAAGCGCGGCATCAGGACCGACGCATAAAAGAACAAAAGAAGCGCCCCGCGAACCAAGCCGGTTCGCGGGGTACTTTTGATCATACAAAATGATCTTTAATAAAGGGAATGGCGTTGAGCAGCGCCGAGATCAGCGTGGAGACCGCGAAGACGAAGACCGCGAGCAGCGGCACGGAGAAAAAGGCGTTGCAGGAAAAAGTGTCGATGCCGAAATGCTGCAATAGCTCGATGACCATGGGATGAACGAGATACACGCCGAAGCTGTATTTCGACATCTTACGGAGAAGGGCGTACGCCCGCTCGCCCATGCGCAGGAAATTCAGGTGCTGCTTGGCAAAGACGAAGATCGGCACGCTCGTGCAGAGAACGTTGAGGTCGTTGTAGTTATAAAAGGTGGCATTTGGCGCGCCCTGCGCTCTGGAGAGAACGGCGGGAGCGATGATGGAGAAAAGAAGGGCGGCTATGCCGACGCAGTAGAGAACGATCTCTTCTCTGCGGCTGAAGCTCCTCCGGCTGAGATAATACCCGCCGACAAAATAAACGGTGAAGCCGAGCGGGAAAAAGCAGTAGGAGTACATGATGACTGTGCGGATGATGGTGCTTGCCTCATGCGAAACGAAGGAGGTGAACAGGGCAAGCTGGGGCAAAAGAAAGGTGAAGACAAACGCAAGCAGCAGAAAGTAGCGCATGAGCGTTTCATTCTGTACGATGGGCCGCAGCAGCGGGATGAGCAGATACAGCCCCACGATCATGTAGAGAAACCAGAGGTGATAATGCCCCGTGACAAACTGCGAAAGCACGACTGCGAGCGGCGCATGGCGAAAGACGAGGTCGATGAGCGCATAGCAGCCGGACCAGGAGAGAAAGACCGTGGCGATGCGTGCGACGTTCTTTTTGAGGATGGTATGGATATCGGTGTCCCGCCCGAGAAACAGTGCGCCGCTGATCATCACAAAGATGGGGACCGACCATTTGCCCGCAGTGCAGTAGAGATTGAAGGCGAACCATGCGCGGGAATCGACGTCGACATCCGCCCAGTGCATTGCGGAAAGATGCACGGCAACAACGACAAAGATCGCGACAATGCGAAGAACGTCGAAATAGATCACGCGCCTTGGCGCGGGATTCTTTGCTGGCATACTCAGCTCTCCTTTTCCACGTTCTCAACGGACGGCGCAGGCTGCGCATCGTCAGCGGCAGGCGCAGCCTGCGCGCTCTCCGCGCAAGAGAGCGCCTCGGCGCGGCCCTCCTCGCGCGCCTGCGCAACGGCCTGCTCACGCTCCTTTTCCGCCTTGGTGCGCTCCTTTTCGACCATGTGCTGGGCGTGCTTGTTTTGCAGCTTGAACACGAGCCGCAACACAAGAACGAGCACCACGAGCACAAGGCCGAACCAGCTCCAGAACTTCAGCTCAAAGAGCGTTTTGAGCGTCCAGTACTTCGCCTGGATGCCAAGGAAGCAGAAGAGAATGGAGACCGCGAGCGCCGCGCCGAAGAGCAGCACCCACAGCACCGACTTGACGGCGCTGTGCTTGCGCACGCGCAGATGCGCGATCAGAAACAGAAGACTCAGCAGGAAAAACGCAGGAAACTGCGCCAGTAATATTTCTCTCAGGTCCATAGGTTATTCCCTCACAGTGCGCATTTGCCGCGCTTCAAATATTCACCGGTCTTGCCGCCGATGACCTTGCCTCCGTCCACCTGAAGCGTACCGCGCAGGTAGACCTTCGACACGCCGCCATTCGTGCGGAAGCCCTCGAACGGCGTGTAGCCCGCCTTGGAGAGCAGCTCCGCACCGTGGAGGACATGGCTTGCGCCGGGGTCATAGATGACGATGTCGGCGTCACTGCCGGGGGCGATCACGCCCTTGCGGGGGAAGAGACCGTAGAGCTTGGCGGGATTTTCACTCAGCGCGCGGCAGACGCCGGCGAGCGAGAGTTTATTTTCGTTTTCTGCAATGGTGTATATGACCTCGCCGCGCGTTTCAACGCCGGGAAGACCACCGGGGATCTTCGTAAAGTCCTCGCGCCCCATGTCCTTCTGCTCGAGCGTGAAGGAGCAGTGGTCGGTCGAGATGGTCTGCACCTCGCCGCGGCGGAGGGCCTTCCACAGCGCCTCGCAGTCCTCCTGCGAGCGGATGGGCGGCGCGCAGACATAGCGCGCGGCGGAGGAAAAGTCGGGGTCATAATAAACGCCGTCGTCAAGCGCTAAATACTGCGGGCAGGTCTCGACATACACGGTCTGCCCGCGGCGGCGCGCCGCGGCGATCTCTGCGAGCGACGCCCTGTTTGTCGTGTGGACGATGATGACGGGCGCGTCCGCCGCCTGCGCGATGCGCAGCAGACGGGCGACGGCCTCGGCTTCCAGATAGTCGGGGCGGGAGATGGGGTGAGATACGACGTCAGCGCCAAGACCGCTCGCCTTGAGCTCGGCGATGCGCGCGTCGATGACACCCGCGTTTTCGCAATGGACGCCCGCAATGCCGCCGCGCGCCTTCAGCGCCTTGAGCGCGCGGTAAACCGCGCCGTCGCCGATCATCATGGCGGGGTAGGTGAGGTACATCTTGAAGGATGTGATACCGGCTTCGATCATCGCGTCGAGCTCGGACTCGATGCTCTCGTTCCAGTCGTCGATGGTCATATGGAAGCCGTAGTCGCAGTAGCACTTGCCGTCGGCCTTTTTGTGCCAGAGATCAAGCCCATAGGCAAGGGATTCCCCTTTATTGGGACAGGCAAAGTCGATGACCGTCGTCGTGCCGCCGCGGATGGCGCTTTTGCTGCCGCTTTCAAAGTCGTCGGCCGTCGTGGTGTTGCACACGTCGAGATCGAAGTGCGTGTGCGCGTCGATGAAGCCGGGGAAGAGCATACAGCCCGTCACGTCGACGACCTCGCTCTGCGCGGCGAGCTCGGGCGGGATGTGACCGACCTTTTCGATTTTTTCGCCGTCGATGAGCACATCGGCGCGGCGGCAGCCGCGTCCGCTGACCACAAAGCCGCCTCGAAGCAGAGTTTTCATGGAAGTGACCTCCTTGTCAAAAAAGAATACCGTATCAATTTAGCAAAAGCATAGCATATTTTTTACATGATTTCTATAGAGATTGAAAAAAATGTGAGATACGACAAGTTTTTTTTCGGAAATTCGGAACAATGCCGTATTGTGAAAAAGTTGATCATGCGGTACAATAAAGCCATAATACATTCCGCCTTTGTTTGTGCAAAAATGCGCTTTTTGGCGCGCAGACCGATTGAGAGATGGAAAAAGAAGCGGTGCGCCGCGAGCGCGCGGCAGAGAAAAGCGGAGTGAAAAAATGAGGAGGAAAAACACTATGCGCAAGTTCCTATCCGTCCTGCTCGCAATGGCAATGGTCTTCAGCCTGACTGTGACCGGCTTTGCGCTTGAGGACACGGCAGACACAAGAGAGCCCGAAGTCATGACCGAAGAAGCGACGATGGCGGGCAAGACCGTCATCCTGCACTCGAACGACGTCCATGGCGCGGTCGAGGGCTATGCCTACATCGCACAGCTCAAGGCCGACTATGAGGCCAAGGGCGCCGAGGTCATTCTCGTCGACGCCGGCGACTACAGCCAGGGCACGACTTATGTCAGCGTCAGTCAGGGCGCGGACGCTGTGACGATGATGAATACCGTTGGCTACGACGTCGTCACCCTCGGCAACCATGAGTTCGACTACGGTTACGCACAGCTCAAGGAGAACATGACCAAGGCAAACTTTAAGGTTCTCTGTGCCGACGTTTTTAATGAAGACGGCACGCCCATCTTCGACACGAACTACACTTACACCACCAAGTCCGGCGTGAAGATCGGCTTCTTCGGCATGGAGACGCCCGAGACCCAGACCAAGGCGCATCCCGGCAAGATCAAGGGCCTGACCTTTGCGACGGATGACGCCTTCACCAAGGCTGCCGCCGACCAGGTCGAGGCGCTCAAGGATGACGATATCGTCATCTGCGTTTCCCATCTGGGTGTGGGCGCCGAGTCCAAGCCCTATCGCTCCACCGATCTGTACGCTGCCGTCAAGGGCATCGACTTCATCATCGATGGTCACTCCCACACCGTGATGATCAAGGGCGAGAACGGCGAGCCCATCCAGTCCACCGGCACGAAGTTCGCTAACATCGGCGTCATCGTCATCGACGATGCGAGCAAGAAGATCGAGAGCAACTCCCTCTTCGAGATCAAGGAAGACACTGCCAAGGATGCGACCGTTGCTGCCGCCGCGCAGAAGATCATCGACCGCATCGACAAGGAGTACAGCGCGGTCTTTGCCAAGAGTGAAGTGACTCTCAACGGTAAGAAGGCTCCCAACGGCAACCGTGACGGCGAGACCAACAACGGCGACCTGATCACCGATGCAATGCTCTGGCAGGTCAAGCAGGATGCGGACATCAAGCTGACGGTCGACGACGATCACATCGTTGCCATCACCAACGGCGGCGGTATCCGCGCCGAGATCAAGGTCGGCGACGTGACGAAGAACGATATTTTCACAGTCCTGCCGTTCGGCAATACCGTTGACGTTATCTATGTTACCGGCGCACAGCTGCTTGAAGTGCTCGAAGCTTCCACGTTCTGCCTGCCAGAGTCCATCGGCGGCTTCCCGCAGGTCAGCGGCATCAGCTACACCATCTCTACGGCGGTGCCCTATGACGCCAATGCCGAGACCTATCCCGCCTCCACCTACTACGGTCCCAAGACCATCAACCGTGTGAGCATTAACAGCATCAACGGCAAGGAATTCAAGGCGGATGACACCTATGCGGTCGTCACCAATGATTTCTGCTCTGCCGGTGGTGATACCTATTATGCCTTCAAGAGCACGGCCAAGGCCGATAAGGTCGCTACGGGCGTTACACTCGACCAGGCTCTGATGAACTATGTGAAGACTGAGCTCAAGGGCGTGATCGGCAAGCAGTATGCCGAGCCGCAGGGCCGCATCCTGATGAATCCGTTTGCCGACGTCAAGGCTTCCTCCTGGTTCGGCAAGTATGTCATCGACCTTTACAATGACGGCATCATCAACGGCACCTCCGCCACCACCTATGATCCCAGCGCTTCCCTGACCTGGGGCGCGGCGCTCAAGCTCCTGCTCGTCAGCAGCGGCGATCTCAAGGCTGAGGACGCCACCGGCGCCGACTGGCTGAAGAACACAATGGCCAAGGCCGTTGAGCTGGGCATTGCCCCTGAGGATGCGGACGGCAAGGCGCTGATCACCCGTCTCGCGTTCTGCCAGACCGCTGCCAAGCTTAACAAGTTGGCCGAGTCCAAGACTGAAAGCCCCTTCACCGACTGCACCGACGGTTACGTCATGGCGCTCGTCGACGCGAAGGTCATCAACGGCATGACCGAGACCACCTTCGAGCCTGCCGCGTCCCTGACCCGCGCGCAGATCGCCAAGATCATCTATCAGCTCAATCTGATCGAGAAGTAAGGCGAAAGGGCATCAAGCAAGCTGAAAGAGCGCTGCATGAATCGTGCAGCGCTCTTTTTTGCGCCGGAATGAGGAAAGGGAAGAGCCGGTGCATCGCACCGGCTCTCCGTGTTGTTATTGTTTTCCGTTATGCGTACAGATAGCTGTACTTGTCGCGCACGGTGAGGATCAGCGCCTCAAGCTCGACGGGAAGATCGTTGTCGCAGCTTGCAAGGTCATATTCCTTTACACCGTCCTCGTAGCGCAGGCGGACCATATCGTCGTCCTCGAAGAGCACGCCGTAGTTCTCGCTCTCGTCCATGTCTTCTTTCGTCTGGAAGAGGGTGAATTTGTCGTGGCAGGGTTCGCTTGCGTAGGGGCAGAACTGCGTGCAGTTGCCGCACTCGTTGCACATCTTGTCGACGTGGACGATCTCGTGCGAGCCATCGGCCATCTTGATGACGACATTCGCGCGGTTCGGGCAGGAGTCGACGCAGTTTTCGCACACGGTGGAGCACTGTAAGCAGCGCTCGCCGTCGCAGACGCACTTGCTTGCCATCGAGAGGATGCCCTTCTTGGCCTGCGCGTCAAACTCGGTCACGTCGGCCTCGGCGGGGATGTCGTAGACGTGCGGGTGACCGACGACGATCTCGGCGAAGCGCGCGGCGTCGGCAATGCCCTCGACCACGGTGGCGGGGCCGCGGTGCGCGTCGCCCGCGCAGTACACGCCGGGGATGTTCGTCTCGAACGCGGGACCCTTGCGCTCCATTTCGATGCCGTTCGCGGACATGAGCTCGGCGTCGACCTGCTCGCCGACGGCGGAGATGACCATGTCGCAGGGGATAGTGAACTGCTCGCCGGACTTGACGGGGCTGCGGCGGCCGGACTCGTCGGGCTCGCCGAGGATCATTTTATCGCACAGCAGCTTGCCGCGGCTCTGCTTGACGGGCGCGGCGAGCTCAACAAACTCGACACCGTCCGCGATGGCGAGCTGTAACTCGTGCTCGTCGGCGGGCATGAACTTCTTCGTGCGGCGATAAAGAATGGTCGCGTGTGCGCCCATCCGTTTGGCAACGCGGGCAGCGTCCATCGCGGTGTTGCCCGCGCCGACAACGACGATATTACCGCTCAGGCAGGGCTTGACCTGCTTTTTCATCTTCTTCATCCATTCGATGACGCCCTGCACGTTGCCCTCGATGTCGAGCTTGCCGGGCTTCCACGCGCCGGTGGCCATCAGGATGTGGGTGTAGCCCATCTTCTTGAGCGCTTCGACCGACGGGGCAGGTTTGCCGAGCTTGACCTCGACACCGTAGCACTCCATGAGCGCGACGTCCTTGTCGATGGCCTCGTCGCTGATGCGGAAGGCGGGGATGACATATCGCGGCACGCCGCCGAGCTTGCGCTCGCGTTCAAAGATCGTGGCGGGCACCCCCTCGCGGCCGAGGAAGTACGCCGCGGCGATACCGGTCGGGCCGCCGCCGACGATGGCGACCTTCTTGTCGTCAACGGGTTCGGGCATACGGAGCGACGCCATGAGCGCGCTGTAGCCCTTTTCCGCGGCAAGAAGCTTCGTCTCGCGGATGTGGACGGACTCATCGTAGAAGTTGCGCGAGCACTTGCCCTGGCAGCGGTGCGCGCAGATGGTGCCGGTGATAAAGGGCAGCGCATTCTTCTCGGTGATGAGCTTGAGCGCGGGACCGTAGAGCCCCTTGCGGCAGAGCTCAAGGTATTCGGGAATGTCCTGCTCGATGGGGCAGCCGCCCTTGCAGGGGGCCTCGAAGCAGTCGAGCAGCGGCACCTGTTCATCTTTTTTGCGCGAGGGGAGCGGCTTGATTGCCTTGAGGTGGTGGAAGTCGTGCAGCGCGGAGGCCGCAAGATCGGAGATCGCGGCAGGATCGTTGCCGGCAAAGGCGCGGTAGGGCATCCCCTCGACCTTTTCGACCATCTGGTGCAGGCGGTTGTAGCCGCCGGGCTTCAGGATGGTGGTGGCGACGGTGATGGGCCAGATGCCCGCGGCAAAGAGCCTGTCGCAGTTGAAGTAATCCGCACCGCCCGCGAACGAAATGCGCATCTTGCCGCTGAACTGGCGGGAGATGCGGTTGCACATCTCGATCGTCAGCGGGAAGAGGCTGCGGCCGGACATATAC
>ENA-OZKX01001128-OZKX01001128.1-human-gut-metagenome-genome-assembly--contig:-NODE-1128-length-11484-cov-7.645113_pt1 | contig 11484 bp, 8 predicted proteins | sample MGYA00244831_ERZ653774 | MGnify/ENA primary metagenome ERZ653774 (study PRJEB26926, sample SAMN06165314) | human gut metagenome | biome: ENVO:00009003; feature: ENVO:2100002; material: ENVO:00002003...
GGACTTGCAGCGACGGACCTCAGGACACTCTTACACCACGTCTGCGCGCGCGACCGCTCTTGAGGCGTTGGGGGCTCAGAATCAGGACTTTAAGCGCTGTTTTGTGCGCCCGCTCCCGCACACGCGGGCTCCGGGATGCTGAATACTCCGGAATTTGCACGCCGCCCCCTGGGGTACCCGCGGGCAAAAAGCAACCGCCCCGCCGAAATATGCAATCGGCGGGGCGGTTTATGCAAAAATGCGGTTGTGGTACGTTACAGCTCGCTACGGCTTGAATCCCAGGCAGGTTACTCGGCGCTTTTGAGGGCGCCGACCATGTCGATCTTGTTGAGGGTACGATTGGTGGCGAGGTTGACGATAAACGTAAAGCCAAAGGAAAGCACCACGGCAAGCACGTAGCTTAGCGGCTCGACCTCGACGTCAAAGTACAGCGACGGCATCTGCAAAATGTAGGTAAAGCTCTCGGCCAGCAAGCCGCCCAGCGGCACGCCCAACGCGGCGCCAATCGCCGTGAGGATCAACGTCTCCTTGTTGACGTAGTGGTGCACCTCGCCACGGCGGAAGCCCAGCACCTTAATGGTCGCCAGCTCGCGCTCGCGCTCCGAAATATTCGTATTAGACAGCGTAAACACCACCACAAACGACAGGCACGCCGCCATAAAGGTCACGAGCACCACGACCGAATTGATAATCGTAAAGTTCGCCTCGTAGTTCTGCCAATGTTCGGCCGTGCTCGAGATGGTGAGCCAACCGTCGCTCTTAATCTTCTTGCTAAACACAATCTGGTCAGAAGATGAGCCCTTAAGCAGCACAAAGACGCCGTTAAGACGTGCGCTTCGACCGAACGCGCGCTCATAGGTGCCCTGCGTCATGTAAAGCGTGTTGCCCAGATAGTTAAGCGAAATGTCGCTGACTTTGACCTTGGCAACATTGAGCGACGAATCCTGGACGTGTGCCGTATCGCCCGGTTGAATCCCCAGCACCAGCTGTGAACTCTTGCTCAGATACACGTCTCCGTCACGCAAAGACAGTGGCTCTTTGGACTCATCCTCGAGACGCACGTAGTCGTCCAGGTCGTTCGTGCGGTCATCGGGCACCACAATCAGCTGCACGGTCTCGCTCTTTCCGCCGAATGTAAAGGTGACGTTGTCGGTCATAATCGGCAGCGTCGAAGTCACGGTCACGTCAGAATCCTTGGCCGCGCTGCGCTCATCCAATGCCGCGCACGTCTGCGAAAAATCGTCGGGATTGGCAACCGCCAGCAGGTCATAGCGCGTGACGTGGCCGTACTGCTTGGGCGACAGCGCGACCGACGTATCACGAATACCCATACCGCAGATCACGAGCGCCGTGCAGCCGGCGATACCGAAGATGGTCATAAAGGCACGCTTTTTGTAGCGGAACAGGTTACGCGCCGCCACCTTGTTTAAGAAGCCCATGCGGCGCCAGATAAAGCCGATGCGCTCGAGCAAGATGCGCGAGCCAGCGCGCGGGGCCTTGGGACGCATAAGCGAGGCCGGGGTCTCGGCCATCTCGTGGCGGCAGGCGATAATCGTGGCGCCCACCACGCCCACGGCAAACAGCGCCACCGACACGAGCGACGACACGATGTCGTACGAAAGCAGCATCTGGGGCAGTGAGTACATGTCGTCGAACACCGTAAACAGGAACAGCGGCAGGCCCACAAATCCGATGATGTTGCCGAGCACGCCGCCGATCAGACAAGCCCACAGCGCATAGTCCACGTATTTGGACAGAATGCGCCCGCGCGAATAACCGAGCGCCTTATACAGGCCGATGAGCGTGCGCTCCTCCTCGACCATACGCGTGGCGGTGGTGAGGCTGATGAGCACGGCGACGATAAAGAAGATGAACGGGAACACCGTGGCGATGGCCTCAATTGACGAGCTATCGCTCTCCACGCTCGAGTAGCTTGCGATATTGCCGCGGTCCTGGATGTACCAGGTGCATTCACCAAGGTCAGAGAGCTCGGCGCGGGCATCGGCAAACTGCTGGTCGGCGGCGGCACGGCGCTGGTCCAGGTCGGCTTGCGCCTGTGCACGCTCGTCGCTGCCCTCGGTCATGCGGTTGATGTTGTCCTGTTCAATCCCAAAGAGCATATTCGCCTGGCGCTCGGCCGCATCCAAGCTTGCCGGCGTGTCAACCGTCAGCTCCTGAGCGCGCACTTTCTCACGCTCCTCGCGGATCTTCTCGATATTGCCCTTGACCTCATTGATCTTTGCCGCGTAGGAATCCGAATAGGAGTTGAGGCTCTTGGCTCCCTCGACGATCACGTGGACCGCGGAGTAGGAAGAAGATGTCGCGGCGTCCTCGCTCACATAGAACTTATAGTCCGCCGCCGAAGCAGCGCGAAAGGCGTTGACTGTCGAGTCAGAACTTACATCAGTGGGGTCGAGGACCTCAGCCGTAATGGTGTAATCGCCCGCGGCAAACTGGTCCTTGGCGCTTTGATTGGACGAGCTCGCGTCATTGGCGGCAAAACTCACCGTATCGCCGATTTTCTTGCCCGATGCCTTCAGGAACTTCGAAGTCACCGCGACTTCATCGGCGCTCTCGGGCAAATCGCCGTTCACGAGCACCGGCTGATCGATGTTCTCCTTGGAGAGACTCTGCACGACCACGCGCTCTCGCGTTGTACCCACGGCGGTGTAGGCGGTCTCGGTGTAGATGCCCTCGGCCGTTTCGACGCCATCGACCTCTTGTATGGCGTCGAGATCATCGTCAGTCAGGCCATAGGTCGACTGCACGTTAATATCATAGACATTTTGCTGGTCGAAGTAGGCATCAACCGAATCGCGCAGATCCTCGCAGCCCGCCTTAAGGCCGCACATCACGCTCACGCCAAGCGCGGTGATGACCACGATTGACAAGAAGCGCTTAAGACTGCCTCGGATTGTGCGGTAAATGCCACGGCGAAAAATCGTCGGGACCATATCGTTTGAGCTTTGAGCAGTGCGGTAGGTCGCGAACTCCCAGTCGCGGTCTGCGTGCTCCGTATCGTGGTTTTGGCTGTTTTGGCGATCTTGGTCCATGGGCGCTACCACTCGATCGTCTCGATAGGCACGGGATTTTGCTGGACCGTCTCGCTCTCCACGCGGCCGCTCTTAAAGCGGATCAGGCGATCGGCCATGGGCGCCAGCGCGGAGTTATGGGTGATGATGATGACCGTGATGCCCTGCTTGCGACAGGTGTCCTGTAGCAGCTGCAAGATCTGCTTGCCGGTTTTGTAGTCGAGTGCGCCCGTGGGCTCGTCGCACAGGAGCAGCTTGGGGTTCTTGGCCAGCGCGCGGGCGATGGACACACGCTGCTGCTCGCCGCCCGAAAGCTGCGCCGGAAAGTTAGCAAGACGGTCGCCCAGGCCAACCTGACGAAGCGTTTGCTCGGCATCGAGCGAATCGGGGCAAATCTGCGCCGCAAGCTCGACATTTTCGAGCGCCGTCAGGTTGGGGACCAGATTGTAGAACTGGAAGACAAAGCCGACGTCGGCACGGCGGTATTCCACGAGCTGCGCCTCGTTGGCGGAGCTCACGTCGCGCCCGTCCACCGTCACAGTGCCGGAGGTTACCGTATCCATGCCACCCAGGATGTTGAGCGCCGTAGTCTTGCCGGCACCCGAGGCGCCCAGGATAATGGCGAGCTCGCCGCGCTCAACGGTAAAGCTCGCGCCGTCGAGCGCGTGAATGCGGGCATCGCCCTCGCCGTACGCCTTGATGACGTCTTTGAATTCGATATAAGCCATCGATTAATTCCCATCTGGTCGGATAACTCCTTAGTATTACCCATTTCGCACCGGCCAAAAAGGGACAGGTTCATTTTGGCAGGTTTTAGAGGCGGACGGTGAAGGTGATCTGGTTGCCGTGGCCGCAGACAGAAGCGCTCCCACCATGGGCTTCGGCGATGGCACGCACCACGGATAGGCCCACGCCCGAGCCGCCCGTCTTGGAGCTGCGCGACACGTCCGCACGATAGAAGCGGTCGAACAATCGATCTAGGTCGCCTTCGGGCAGCTCGTCCACGGCGTTCGAAACGACAAGCTCGGCCGAGCCTTTGCCCGCACCGCGCGAAACAGCACGCAGGCTCAGCTCGATAACGCTGTCTTCGCTTGCGTAGCGTGTGGCATTGTCCAGCAGTAGTTCAACAACCTGCGCCACTGCCGCGGCATCGGCATGGGCCCGCACACCGCTCGCGATCGACGTCGACAGCCGCTTTCCGCGCGAAACCGCCACCGATTCAAACGGCGCCGCAGCCTTGTCCACGGCCTCCGAAAGATCGATCGCCGTCATGGCAAAGCCGGCCGAACCCTCGTCCATACGCGTCAGGAACACCAGACGCTCCGTCAGCGCCGTCAGCCGCGCGACCTGCTCGTGAATGCTCTGCGTCCACTCGCTCTCGCCGCTCTCGATCTCTTGCACCTCGTTGGCGGCGTCAATTACAGCCAGCGGCGTCTTGATCTCGTGGCTCGCGTCGGTAATGAAGCGCTTCTGTTTGCTATAACTCTCGACCATCGGCCGAATTACAGCACCCGAGGCCACCGTCACAATCGCCAATACCGCCAGCCAGCCAATGCAGCTGATGGCCACGCTCGCGCTTAAAAACGAATGAAAGCTTGTGAGCTCGCGTGAACAGTCGACGAATACATAGGTTGTCTCGTCGCCCTGAACCGTAACCGTATAGCGGTAGTTACCAGAAAAGCCCGAGGTCAAACCCTTGGAATACAGTCCTGCAGCGATGCGGGCGGCACGCTTGGCGCCCACCGCGGCAATGCGGGCCGTGTTGACATCGGTCACCTGCCCGCCGGCAATCGACACCGTAAAGTAGCGCGTGTCGAAGGGAGACTCCGCCGTCATGCCTTCAAAATGCCCATCGCGAACGGCTGCCCGGTTACCGGTAGCAACCTTGCCGGCAACCGCATCCTGACCGGGATCGGTCTTAGGCTCATCCGTCCAATCAATGCCGTCCTTGCCTGCCAAGATATAGTCCAGGCGAGCATCGGCCATTTTACAGACATGCGAGTAGTTGACGACGTTGATGCCGGCGATGATAAGCGTAAGCACGACGGTCACGGCACCCATGGCAACCAGGATGAACTTGCGACGCAGGCGGCGGCCCAATGCGCTAGCAGCATCGGCACGCCCCGGATTACCCGAGTCCACGCCCCTGCCGAGCTTCGCCGTCACGCGCTTCCACCACGCGCTCGCGCTCACGCTTATTCGCCCTCCTCGACAACCTCGAGCGAATAGCCTTGGTTACGCGATGCGCGAATGGCCACGTCGGTACCAAGCGCCGTCAGCTTTTTGCGCAGGTATGAGATGTAGACCCACACCACATTGGCCCCCTCGGGCGCATCTTCGCCCCAAACCTCGAGCAACAAACGCTCGGTAGGCATACGTGTGCCGGCGTTGCGCATAAAGAGTTCCATAAGCTGAAACTCGCGATTGGCTAGGTGTTCCTCGCCCAAGGGACCCACAAGCGTGCAAGCTGCCGTATCGAGGCGCACGTTGCCCACACTGAGCGTCGTGGCGTCGATCGCAGTCGCGGCGCGCGTCATGGCGCGAATGCGCGCGAGCAGCTCCTTGGCGGCAAACGGCTTGGTCAGATAGTCATTGGCGCCGGCGTCCAGACCCTCAACCTTATCAGACACCTCGCTTTTGGCCGTAAGCATGATGATGGGCAGACGCTTACCGGACTCACGCGTGCGTTTGAGCACCTCAATGCCATCCATGCCGGGCATCATGATGTCCAGGATTGCGGCGTCATAGTCATTGGCGAGTAGATATTCGAGCGCCGTCAGACCGTCGAGTGCGGTATCGACCTCGTAGTCGCTATGTTGAAGAATCGCGGTAAGGGCACGGGAGAGGCCGGGTTCGTCCTCGGCAAGCATCAGCTTCATAGTTGCTCCTTTAGCGCATGGAAATACAAGCTTCGATACTGCCGATAATAGCGCACCAAAAGCTGCCTTAGCGCAGCCTTAGCCGCTCAACCTGCGCATTTTCAAATACGCAGGATATGGCTTAGCCAAACTTAAGGCGCACATGCCGAGGGCTTGGACGCATACCGAGCGCGAAGGGACAGTGACTCGTCCTTTCACGGCGTCCTAGTTATGCAAAGTGCTCGAGCGCTACACCTCGTACGCGCCCTCAAGCCGCAGCAGCCACTCCTTGCGATCAAGCCCGCCGGCATATCCGTTGAGCGATCCGTCGGCCGCCACCACGCGATGGCACGGCACGATAATCGAAATGGGATTACGCGCGACCGCGGCCCCCACGGCACGGGGAGACACAACGGGTGCTTCGTTTCCCGGTACACGATGTCGAGCCGCAACACGCTGGGCGATCTCACCATACGTAGCGACCTCGCCACGCGGGATAGAAAGCAGCTCAAACCAAACCTCGCGCTGAAACGCCGTACCAATCATATGCAACGGCGGCGTAAACCGAGGCTCCTGCCCCGCAAAATAAGCATTCAGCCAAGCCCAAGAACGCTCAAGTACCGACGAGGCAGCACCGTTTGTCGGATTCACCGAAGACATGCCGCCAGCACCAGAAACCGCATCGGCGCCTTCAACATGTTCGGAGTCTTCCCGGAGAAGCGTAGAGCCAAAGTGCTCCTGTCCCTCAAACCAAAGCCCTGTCAAACCACGGCCATCAGCGGCAAGCAAAATCTCGCCCAAAGGCGAAGCAAACGTCGTCGTGACCACCAGCGGCTCCTTTCAAAACTCCGCACCATAATACCGCGAATTGTGCAGACAACCCCAATCGACCCCAAAGTCACCCAAGGCAGTAGGCGCGAAGCGCCGCAGCTGCCGGCCGCGCTCCGCAGTCCCCAAAGGCGGCAGGCGCGAAGCGCCGAGGCCGCCGCCGGGACCAGGGCCCGCAACAGCCACGTGCCCCCACATCAGCCCAGCAGTCCCAACCGACAACGGCCCCATCGCAGGCCGCTCGTAGCAGCGTCATCGCAGGCGGGGGCCGGGCTTGGTTTTCAGAACACTCCGCAGACCAGTGTGGCGCCTTGTCCGCGGCTCCGAAGGAGCAGGACAAGGCGCCACACATGGTCGAGGACGTTCTGAAAACCAAGCCCGGCCACCGCCGGACAGGTCACACTACTCGCAGAGCAGCTTAGCGATCTGGACGGCGTTGGTTGCCGCGCCCTTACGGATTTGGTCGCCGCAGCACCAGAAGGTGATACCGCGCGCGGCCTCGGGGTTCGAGATGTCGCGGCGCACGCGACCGACCCAAATCAGGTCCTGGTCGGACGTATCCATCGGCATGGGGAAACGGTCGTGTGCATCCTCGGCAGCCATATCGTCAACCAGCTTGACGCCGGGAGCGGCAGCCAGCGCAGCACGAGCCTCCTCGACCGTAATATCGCGCTCAAACTCGAGCGTAATGCTCTCGGAGTGCGAACGCAGCACGGGCACGCGCACGCAGGTGCAGTTCACGCGCAACTCGGGCAGGTGCATGATCTTACGGCCCTCGTTCTGCAGCTTCATCTCCTCGGAGGTAAAGCCTTCCTCCTTGACGCCGCCGATCTGCGGAATCAGGTTGCTCGCCAGCTGGGCGGCAAACGCGCGCGGCTCGGGAATCTCCTCGCCGCGGCCCAGGGCGGCCAGCTGAGCCTCGAGCTCGGCCATACCGGGAGCGCCGGCACCCGAAGCCGCCTGATACGTCGAGACGATCATGCGCTTCACACCGGCGAGCTGATGCAGCGGCCACGTGGGAACCAGGCCGATGATGGTCGCGCAGTTGGGGTTGGCGATAAGGCCGTGATGCCACTTGATATCGTCGGCATTGATCTCGGGCACGACCAGCGGCACCTCGGGATCCATACGGAAAGCATGGCTGTTGTCGACCACGACGGCGCCGCGCTTGACGGCCTCGGGCAGCAGCTCCTTGGCGATATCGTCGCCGGCAGCGCCGAGTACGATGTCGCAGCCCTCAAAGGCCTCGGGGCAAGCCTCTTCAATCACGATCTGCTCGCCGCGGAACTCAACGGTCTTGCCCGCGGAGCGTGCACTTGCCAGCAGCTTGAGCTTGCCAACCGGGAACTCCTGCTCGTTGAGGCACTCGAGCATCTGGGTGCCCACGGCTCCCGTCGCGCCCAAAATAGCAACCGTGTACTGTTTCATGCTTCCCCCTTTAAAGGTTGTGGCTTTTGCCCGCACGCCGAGCAGGCCGATTATTGTTGCCAGTGTATACAAGAACGGGGCGGACACAAAACCCGCCCCGTCGAAACGAAACCGAAACGAAACGCCCCGCGCTAGATTTTTGGCACTTGTCCCAAAAATCTAACGGGATGGAAACTACTTGTGGAGCGCAGCCAGAGCGGGATCGACCGGCGCGGAAGCCTCCAGGTCGGAGACCTTCACAATGCCGTTCTCATCGGAGAAGGCACGGTAAATGGTCCGAATCGCCAGATCGAAGTCCTTCTCCTCCACGCCGATAATGATGTTGATCTCGTCGCAGCTCTGCGAAATCATGCGTACGCTCACGCCGGCCTGGCCAAGCATGCCAAACAGGTGGCCCGAGATGCCGGCACGACCGCGCAGGTTACGACCGACGGTCGCGATAAGCGCCAAGCCCTCGACAACCTCGATCTCGAGCGGTTCGACCTCCTGCTGAATGTCGCCCACGAGCGAGTACAGCGAATCGTGAACGTCCTGCTCCTGCACCACGGCGCCAAAGCGGTCAACACCGGTGGGCATGTGCTCGACGGAAACGTCATAGCGCTCGAAGACCGAAAGTGCGCGGCGCATAAAGCCGACACGAGGCTTGGTGCGGTCACGGGCGACGTTGATGGCGACAAAACCGCGCTTGCCGGTCACGCCGGTAATGATGGGCTCTGCCTCGCCCTCATCAGCCGTCTCGCTAATGATGGTGCCGGGGTCCTGCGGCGCATTGGTGTTCTTGATGACCAGCGGAATGCCTGCCTCGCGCACGGGGAACACGGCCTCCTCGTGCAGGACGCTTGCGCCCATGTACGAAAGCTCGCGCAGCTCCTCGTAGGTAACGCGGGCGATGGGCTGGGCCTCGGGAACAATACGCGGATCGGCAGAATAGAAGCCCGAGACGTCGGTCCAGTTCTCGTACAGATCGGCGCCCAGGCACTTGGCCAGGATCGAGCCCGAGATATCGCCGCCGCCACGGTCGAGCAGCTTGATCTGGCCCTCTCGCGTCGCGCCGTAGAAACCGGGCATAACAAAGCCGCCCTGCTGGCCGTACTCCTGCACCAGCTCGGAGGTGCGGTTCATGCTGAGCGTACCATCGTGATGGAACGCCACAACCGTCGCGGCGTCCAAGAACGGCAGTCCCAGGTACTCCGCCATCAGGCGAGCGGTGAAGTACTCGCCACGGCTCACGAGCTCCTCGGTAGAGTAGCCGCCCGAGCGGGCGCGCTCGGCAAAGGCCGCGAACTCCTCGCGGATGGGATAGGTGAGCTCCAACTCGTCAGCGATATCAAAATAGCGCTGGCCGATGTCCTCGAGTAGTTCCTCGCACGACACGTGATACTTAACGTGCGCGTTAACCAGGTAGAGCAGGTCGGTCACCTTGGTGTCGCCCTTAAAGCGGCGACCGCAGGCAGAAACCACCACAAAACGGCGGGCAGGGTCGGCATCGACGATGGCCTTGATCTTCTTAAAGTGTTCGGCGTCGGCGACCGACGAGCCGCCAAACTTGGCAATCTTAATCATGGGCTTGAGGTTACCTTTCTAAAAGCCTCTGCAAACCTGTTTTGCGCGCTCTGATACCATGGTTTCACCGATTGGGACCAAGGCATCCGAGGAGCAGTGTTATATGGGAACTTATCATAGTACACGAGGACGCACTTTATCGTGCTCAAGTAAGGTGGCAATCCGCACCGGCATCGCTCCCGACGGGGGTTTGTTTGTCTCGGACGAGCTCGGCACCCAGCAGGTCGATATCAGCTCGCTTGCAGATAAATCGTACTTTGAAATCGCTCAAGATGTGTTGGGAATGTTACTGAATGATTACACGGCCGAAGAAATTTCGGCGTGTGTCGACGAGGCATACCGCGGCACGTTTGCGAGTGAAGAGGTCACGCCGCTCGTCAAACTCGACGCTGCGCCGGGCGCTGACGCCCCTCAGACCTATGTGATGGAGCTCTTTGGCGGCCCCACAAGCGCCTTCAAGGACGTCGCCCTGCAGATGCTCCCCCGTCTGATGGCCCGCACTTCCGCCAAGGACGGCGGCGCCGAGCGCATCATGATCGTCACTGCCACGTCGGGCGACACCGGCAAGGCCGCACTCGCCGGTTTTGCCGACGCGCCGGGCACGGGTATCACCGTCTTTTATCCCGAGGGCAAAGTCAGCCGCGTGCAGAATCTGCAGATGTCCACGCAGGAGGGCGATAACGTCGCCGTCTGCGGCATCCGCGGCAACTTCGACGACGCCCAGAGTGCCGTCAAGCGCATCTTTGCCGATAAGGAGCTGGCCGAGCGTCTTGAGGCCGCCGGCACGGTGCTTTCGAGCGCCAACTCCATCAACGTCGGCCGCCTGGTGCCGCAGGTCGTCTACAACTTTGCCGCCTATGCGCAGCTGCTGCGCGCCGGCGCCATCGAGGCCGGCGACGCCGTGGAGTTCTGCGTGCCGACCGGCAACTTTGGCGATATTCTGGCCGGCTACTACGCCAAGCGCATGGGTCTGCCCGTCGCCAAGCTCATCGTCGCGAGCGACAAGAACAACGTGCTCGCTGACTTCCTGACTACCGGCGTCTACGACCGCAACCGTCCGTTCTTCACGACCATCTCGCCGTCGATGGACATCCTTATTAGCTCCAACCTGGAGCGCATGCTGTACTTCCTGTCCGATGGCGACTGCGAGCTCGTTGCCGGCCTTATGGAGCAGCTTGCCCAGACGGGTCGCTACGAGGTTCCCGCCGACCTGCTGGCAAAGATTCAGAGCGTCTTTGGCTGCGGTTGGGCCAGCGAGGACGAGGTCCGCGCTGCCATCAAGAACTGCTGGGATGCAAACGGCTATGTGATCGACCCGCACACCGCTTGCGGCTATCACGTCTTTGAAAAGGTCGCCCCCGCCGAGGGCACCAAGGCCCGCGTGCTGCTTTCGACCGCAAGCCCCTACAAGTTCCCGCGCGCCTGCTGCGACGCCCTGGGCCTTAACGTTCCCGAGGACGACTTTGAGGCCATGCGCGTGCTCGAGCAGGCCACCAATACGGTCGCACCGGCACAACTCGCCGAACTCGAGTCCAAGCCCGTCCGCTTCGAAGACGTCTGCGACGTTGCCGACATGGCCAACTACGTAGAGCAGGCTGCAAAAAAGATGGCTACCAACTAAACCCCTTATAAGGCGCCGGCGAAAGCCGGCGCACCTTCTTTTATCAGATACCTACCGGGATGATGACGAACGTGCATAGCGTGCCTGGCTGTTTAGTTCGTCGCGAGTTCCGCACGCAAAGGAAAGCACTTAATGTGCTTTCCGTCTTGCGCAG
>ENA-OZKX01001153-OZKX01001153.1-human-gut-metagenome-genome-assembly--contig:-NODE-1153-length-11266-cov-5.295603_pt1 | contig 11266 bp, 8 predicted proteins | sample MGYA00244831_ERZ653774 | MGnify/ENA primary metagenome ERZ653774 (study PRJEB26926, sample SAMN06165314) | human gut metagenome | biome: ENVO:00009003; feature: ENVO:2100002; material: ENVO:00002003...
AGATTTCTGCCTGTCTCGTGGGCTCGGAGATGTGTATAAGAGACAGAGATACACTGGCACTTCGGGATCATTATTTTCCGAAAGCAAAAGTAAGTGTATTGAGTAATTCCACATTTATCGACCGCCCTGCCGTATTCGATGCACTGAACAAGATAGATAACAATATCCTGAAACTGGATACGGTAAACGAAGAATATATTCATCTCCTCGATCGTCCCAATGGAAAATATTCCGTAAGGAAGATTATCGAAAAGATGAAAGAATTCAAGGGCAACTGTATTATTCAGACCATGTTTCTGAAAGGAAGTTATCTGGGAAAAGATATGAATAACACATCCGATGAGTTTGTACTTCCTTGGCTGGAAGCAGTCAAAGAGATTGCCCCGAGGCAAGTAATGATCTATACGATTGACCGGGAAACTCCCGACCATGATCTGCAGAAAGCCACTCACGAAGAGCTGGACCGGATTGTGGATCTGATAAAAGAAACGGGAATTCCGGCAACGGCATCCTATTGACAATTTAACCTGAGAATCATTTTTTAACACGCCTAACAACTAATATTATGAAACACACGAATTTAGTCTTTTATCTTGGCAGGTATTTCCTGAATGCCTGTCACCTTGTTACCCGAATAAAGTGCCATGCTATTGCCCTCCACTTATCCTGATGGGATTTGTGAATAAATAATAATAAAACAGCTCCCGTTTTAGGGTAACTGGAAGATAAAGTGTATTTATCACCGAACGAGTAATATTTTATAATCTGATATTAACAATCTTAATGTCTAATACTTAATAAATAGAATCATGAAAAAAGAAACCCCCTTCTATTTGCGACATTTCAGGCATATTGCCGTTTTACTATTTTTATCTTTGTTTTCCTTTTTATCTATACAAGCATCCGTAACTTCGGATCAGAGTGACGTTTCTTCGGCAGCCGTCCGGCAGGAACAGACATCGGGCATTCTCCGTGCGGAGAAAATAAATCCGACGACGGTTGATGTATTGTTCTCAAACCGGCAACGGATGACTATCGACTTTTACGGAGAAAATATTTTCCGTGTCTTTCAGGACAATTCCGGCGGTGTCATTCGTGATCCCGAGGCAAAGCCGGAAGCACAGATACTTGTCGACCAGCCCCGGCGCAAAGTTTCCGGACTGACGGTGGAAGAGAAAGGAGGAGATATCACCCTGACTACCGCCAGAGTACGGATTGAATTGAATAAGCAGACCGGACTGATGAAAGTCTTTAATCTGTTGACAAATAAATGCGTCATCGAAGAAGTCGCTCCGGTAGCATTCGGTCCTAAAGAAGTGACCGTGACATTGAAAGAGAATCCCGAAGAATACTTCTATGGAGGTGGTGTGCAAAACGGACGCTTCTCTCATAAAGGCAAAGTCATTGCCATCGAAAACCAGAATAGCTGGACAGATGGCGGAGTGGCCTCTCCTACTCCTTTCTACTGGTCCACCAATGGCTACGGAATGATGTGGTACACTTTCAAAAAAGGCGGGTACGACTTTGGAGCAACAGAAAAAAACAAAGTGAAACTATCTCACAATTCTTCTTACCTTGATATTTTTTATATGGTCAACGACGGAGCCGTTTCCTTGTTGAATGATTTCTATCAGTTGACGGGGAACCCCGTTCTGTTGCCCAAATTCGGTTTTTACGAAGGACATCTCAACGCCTACAATCGTGACTACTGGAAGGAAGACGAAAAAGGAATTCTCTTTGAAGACGGAAAGCGTTATAAGGAAAGCCAGAAAGATAATGGCGGTATCAAAGAGTCTCTGAACGGCGAAAAGAACAATTACCAATTTTCGGCACGTGCTGTGATCGACCGTTACAAGAATCAGGATATGCCTCTCGGATGGTTACTTCCGAACGACGGTTACGGAGCCGGATACGGACAGACGGAAACACTGGACGGCAATATTGCCAATCTGAAAAGTCTCGGAGATTATGCCCGCAAAAACGGTGTGGAAATAGGGCTCTGGACACAGTCGGACTTGCATCCGAAAGAAGGTGTAAGTGCCTTGTTGCAGCGTGATATCGTGAAAGAAGTCCGTGATGCCGGCGTGCGTGTACTGAAAACTGACGTGGCATGGGTAGGAGCCGGTTATTCCTTCGGATTGAATGGAGTGGCGGACGTAGGACATATTATGCCTTATTATGGCAGTGATGCCCGTCCATTTATCATCTCTCTGGATGGCTGGGCAGGCACGCAACGCTATGCCGGAATCTGGTCGGGCGACCAGACAGGCGGTGTCTGGGAATATATCCGTTTCCACATCCCGACCTATATCGGTTCCGGTCTGTCCGGCCAGCCGAACATTTGTTCGGATATGGACGGTATCTTCGGTGGAAAAAACGAAGTAGTCAATATACGTGATTTCCAATGGAAAACATTTACTCCTATGCAGTTGAATATGGATGGCTGGGGAGCCAACGAAAAGTACCCCCATGCTTTAGGCGAACCGGCTACATCCATTAACCGCATGTATCTGAAACTGAAATCCGAACTGATGCCTTACGCTTATAGCTTTGCCAAGGAAGCGGTAGACGGAATGCCGCTGATCCGTGCCATGTTCCTGGACTATCCGAATCCGTATACTTATGGTACGGCTACCTGTTACCAGTATATGTACGGTACGGATTTTCTCGTAGCACCTGTCTATCAGGCAACCAAAGCCGATAAGGAAGGCAATGATATCCGTAACGGCATCTATCTGCCCGAAGGTACATGGATTGATTATTTCACCGGTGAGAAATACGAAGGCAACTGTATCCTCAACAATTTTGAAACACCTATTTGGAAGTTGCCTGTATTTGTAAAAAGCGGAGCGATTATTCCCATGACTCATCCCAATAATAATGTCAGCGAGATAGATCCCTCCCTCCGTATCTACGAACTTTACCCGAACCGACACATGGCAACCGTGGAATACGATGACGATGGTGTGACCGAAGCCTACAAACGCGAACAGTCAGTTTCCACTATCATCGAGTCCAACGTAGATAAAAAGAACCGCCTTACCGTTACCATTCACCCGACTGCCGGAAACTTTGACGGCTTTGTGAAAGAAAAAAGGACGGAACTGCGTATCAACGTCACAGAGAAACCGAAGAAACTTTCTGCCCGGATCAATAACAAGACGGTAAAACTGACAGAAGTAAACACCCCCGAAGATTATCGTAAAGGTGAGAATGTGTACTGGTATGAAGCTGCCCTTGACTTGAATAAGTTTGCAACCAAAGGCAGCGAATTTGAAAAAGTAGTCATCACAAAGAATCCGCTGGTGCATGCTAAATTAGCGTCTGTCGATGTGACCGCCAATCAGGTGGTACTGAACATGGAAGGTTTCCGCTTCGAACCGGCTGACCGCCATCGTGTATCGACAGGGGTGCTGACTGCCCCGCAGAATTTCCGTATAACGGAAGAAAATAGAGAAGCATATACCTTGAAACCTACTTGGGACAAACTGGCTAATGCTGATTTCTACGAAATCGAGTTTAACGGAATGCTTTATACTACCATACGTGATACGGAATTGCTGTTTGAAGATCTGGAAGCGGATACCCCCTATTCTTTCAAACTCCGTGCAGTCAATAAAGACGGCGTTTCCGACTGGGCGGAACTCCAGGTGAAGACAAAGACGAACCCGTTGGAATTTGCTATTCAGGGCATTGAAGGAGAATCAACGGCAGCTGCACAAGGCGGAGCCGGTGTGAACCGCTTGTTCGACTTTGCAGAATCCGGAGATAACTGGCACACGAAGTATAATGTAAGTGCAGTTCCGTTCGATTTGATTATCGACCTCAAAACGGTTAACCAACTGGATAAATTCCATTATCTGCCACGTACGGATGCCGGAAACGGTATACTGCTGAAAGGTTCCGTATCTTACAGCATGGACAAGGAACACTGGACGGAAGCCGGAGCATTCGACTGGAAGCGGGATGCTGACGTGAAAGTCTTTGAGTTTACCGCTCATCCTACGGCACGTTACATCAAACTCAGCATTACGGCAGGTGTAGGCAATTATGGTTCCGGTCGTGAGCTGTATGTATTCAAAGTACCGGGAACGGCAAGTTATCTGCAAGGAGACATCAACAATGATGGCAAGATCGACCGCAACGACCTGATTTCGTATATGAACTACACGGGCCTGCGTCGCGGAGATTCGGACTTCGAAGGATACATCAGCAAGGGAGACATCAACCTGAATGACTTGATAGATGCCTATGACATTTCTGTCGTGGCCACTCAACTTGACGGTGGTGTCGACAGGAAAGCTACGGAGAAAGTATCGGGTTCTCTGTCCATCAGTACTCCGAAGAAGCTGTATCAAAAGGACGAAATCGTTGAAATCCGTGTGAAAGGCAATGAGCTGAAGTCGGTGAATGCCCTTAGTTTTGCTCTGCCTTACGACCAGAATGACTATGAATTTGTAGGTGTGGAACCGTTGAACATGAAAGCCATGGAGAACCTGACTTACGACCGATTGCATACGAATGGCGTGAAATCTCTCTATCCTACTTTCGTCAATATGGGAAAACAGGAATCACTCGAAGGTTCGGAAGATTTGTTCATACTGAAACTGAAAGCGAAACGGAAAGTGAAGTTTGAACTGACTTTGAAAGACGGAATGCTGGTTGATAAGCGACTGAGGATGCATTCATTTTAAAATGTGCTTCATGTAAAGCATTGATATATAAAATAAAAAGAGGATGCCTGTGGGGAAACTGTGGGCATCCTCTTTGAGAGACAGACGGGAAGGAGTACTTTCACAAGCAGTCCTTCAGTCTGCTACCTCCACATATTTAATCTGGTTAGGATTATTGAATGGTCTCTTTTATTAATAAATGTATTGAACATCTCTTCTTGGGGGAGTGAGCATCATCTATTCTCTTGGATAATAATCTTTATTCAATTGCACGCAAACTGATTAGTTCCAGCCATTTATTCATACTCAGGTCAATACCTCCTTTGGCTAAATATTGAATAGCTTTTTTATAATGCGGGTTGTCTTGTTCTCCAAATAAATTGTTACTTAGTTCCCCAAGATTATAATAAAGACGTGCCATCTGCATATAGTCCAGCATGGTATAATTTTCATCGACAGCTCCGTCAACCAAACGGTTCAACAGGTTATAAGCAATTCCTTTTTCTTCTTCCGATAATTCGGAGAGTGGAGACTGAAGGAGTTTAGTGGATTGCATTAACCGAATAATGTCCTTTTTGAAATCTGATTGCATGTTTTGTCAGGTTGCCGCATCAGTTTCCTGTTGGTGCGTGATTTATAAAAAAGAGGACGTGGAAACTATCTACTTATGCCACCATAGGTATCCACTACGACCCTTCCACGACATAAGTGATAGTCCCACGCCCAATTTGGTATATAACAAAGTTTATATACAATTGTGCGCGAGACCCGTCACTCATTGTCACTCGTGGATAAAATTAGTGGATTCTATGGTGAGTGCAATAAATAACCGTTCTCAATACAAAATTTAAAAGCTTTCTTTCTACAAGCGAAAGTAAGCATGTGACAAAAGTAGTAATAAATATTTGTAAAGCAAATAATATTGTTTTATAATTTGGGTGTAATAATAAAGAGAAATGATAGTCGGTGTCATTCAATTAATTGATTCTCATTTCAATTTTACTGCAATAGCGGGCAAAACTTTATGGTTCATTGAGCGAAATCATGAGGACGATTTACTTGTTTCTTCCGTATGAATTAATGATTTCTCCTTATCTATTTAGTCATTTCTTCTTCATCTATTCATGTGATGCACTTGTGTAACTGTCGTGTTGCAGAAGTGTAATCAATCAGTTGCACAAGTCTGTCTGAATGATTGCTTAAGTAAAAATAGATACTATCCAGGAATAAGTAATTAATGTGCTGATATCTTGTTTGTTACAGGAAAAGTGCAGTTTTCTCATAGAGAAAGATAAAAACGTCCTATAGTTTTTTGTGAACTTCTCTTAAAAAAGAGGACTTTTGAGGGATAAATAATTGATTAGTAGCTCTGTGACATTTTTGTTTTTCCCTGTATAATACTTAAGATAAAGACAAAAATGTCACAGGTTATTGGAGGCGTTCCGGAGAGTTCTTATTTTACATCATCCCATGTATCCGTCCGGAATGGGAAAGCAGCTATACCCAACGTATTACGTAAGGTGATATGGTCAACATAATTGCGGAAAGCATATCGAACGGCTACCGGTTGGGTAACTTGGTCACTCCATACCTCTACGTTTCTTGTGCGGCCTGCAATTCGTGCTTTTGCCGGATAAAACTTCTTATCGGCTCCTGCAATCTCAAAACCTTCCAATTCACAGTTGCCCGGTGCAAGTCCGTAGGGAGCATTGTCAAGTGTAACAATGGCTTTATTGCCGGAATATTCTACCTTTGTCATCATCGGTCCGGTAGATGGTAATTTATGGAGACCGTATGTTTTGGTCAGTGCGAGATTAGCCAATCGAAGTCCTACTACGTTTTTCTGAGGAGGATGAATGCAGAACTCGTCGCCGACATCTATTGTAGGAATCATTCCGGAGTTGGGAATAGTCTTCAATGCTTTCATTTGTGCTTCCTGCAATAAGGCGGAATTTATGTTCCGGCTGTTTCCGTATTTGTGCGGGGCAATCTGGACATAATAAAAAGGCATATCCGGTGCTTCCCATACATTTCTCCAGAGCTGAACCATTGCTGTCATCATCGGGGCGTAGAGCTGATAGTTGAATATATTCGATTCTCCTTGATACCAAAGGAAACCACGTGCTGTATAGTTTTTCACGGGCAATAACATAATATTATACAGGCATTGTAGCCGGCTGTTCGTATCCAGTTTGGGATTTTTGGCAGCTTCTATGTTTGCACCTTCCACAGAAGCCAGCGTTTCTTCCGTCATCCATGCCTCAATCCGTGAACCTCCCCAGCTATTGATGACCAGTCCTACAGGGAGATGGAGCGTTTCAGTCAATTGTTTGGCGAAGAAGTAACCCGCGGCACTACAATCCATCGTTGTTTCGGGCGAAGAAACTTCCCATTTTGCTCCTTCGAAGTCTGCCCGTTCTTTCACTCCTTTTGTTCTGGGAACGGTGATAAAACGGATACGGTCGCGATAGTTGCCTGCATTCAGAAGGGTTTCTAACGAATGGTCGATAGGTTGCCCCATATTTCCTTTCATAGTCATTTCCATATTGGACTGACCGGAGCATATCCATACTTCCCCTATTAATATATCTGATAGAGTGGTGCGAGTGCCGTCACTGATCGTGATGGAATAAGGCGTGTAACTCCCGGCAGGAGTGTCGACCTTGACCAGCCAGGCCCCGTCCTTGTCTGGTGTTACCTTGTAAGTCCGGTTGTTCCAGGAAGTGGTGACAGTCACTTTTTTACCGTCTGCCCATCCCCATAGTTTGACAGAACTGTTTTGTTGGAGTACCATGTGATCTCCCATCATGACAGGAAGCCTCACTTTGCCTTGTGCAAGTGAAAAGAATAAAAGAGAAAGTGTAAAAATCAGGAAATGTTTTTTCATACTATTGTTTCATTAATTAGAATTTGATAAATACTTTATTTAGGTATGGGACAAAATTACAATCTAATTTGAATATGGAATAATACTATTTAGTCATTCTCTGACAGATTTTGGTCGATTTATTCAAATCTTGCTTTTCTTCCACTGATTCAATTTCCTTCCCCATAGGCTTGCCGGAGAAAGAAGTTTTGAATACATTTGTATTAAGATGCGTTACAGTCCATGTTTCCTGGGATACTAATTGAATAATATATTAATACTATGAGTAAAAAATCAGAGAATAACACATCCAGACTTGCTTCTCTGGATATTCTTCGCGGTTTTGATTTATTTCTTCTTGTCTTTTTTCAGCCGGTGTTTGCAGCATTGGTGCGACAGTTGAATCTGCCATTTCTCAATGATATCCTTTATCAGTTTGACCATGAAGTGTGGGAAGGGTTCCGTTTCTGGGACCTTGTGATGCCGTTGTTCCTGTTTATGACGGGAGCTTCGATGCCGTTTTCACTGTCTAAGTACATCGGGACTTCCGGCAGTTACCGGCCTGTCTACCGGAGGATTCTGAAACGGGTATTTCTGCTGTTTGTATTTGGGATGATCGTTCAGGGAAATCTGCTGGGACTGGATGGCAAGCATATTTATCTCTATTCAAACACCTTGCAGTCTATTGCTGTCGGCTATCTTATTGCGGCAGTCATCCAGTTGCATTTTTCGTTCAAGTGGCAGATAGGAATAACCTTGTTGTTGCTTTTCGTGTACTGGATTCCTATGACATTTTTGGGTGACTTTACACCGGCGGGAAACTTTGCGGAGCAGGTAGACAGATGGGTATTGGGTCGCTTCAGAGATGGTGTCTATTGGAATGAAGACGGAACCTGGAACTTTTCACCCTATTACAATTACACATGGATATGGAGCAGCCTGACATTCGGAGTGACTGTCATGCTCGGAGCCTTTGCCGGAAAAATAATGAAAGAAGGAAAGGCGGACCGTAAAAGGGTGGTGCAGGTATTGTCGGTCGTTGGAGTGCTTCTGATAGGGCTGGCGATGCTCTGGAGTTTGCAGATGCCCGTCATCAAACGTTTGTGGACAGGTAGCATGACGTTGCTGTCCGGTGGTTATTGCTTTTTGCTGATGGCCCTGTTTTATTACTGGATTGACTATAAAGGACACAGCCGTGGGCTGAACTGGCTGAAAATATACGGCATGAACTCTATCACGGCTTACCTGCTGGGTGAAGTGGTAAACTTCCGTTGTATAGCTGATTCGGTTAGCTACGGGCTGAAACAATATATAGGAGATTATTATCCCGTATGGCTCACGTTTGCTAATTATCTGATTCTTTTCTTCCTGTTGAGAATGATGTATAAACGTGGTCTGTTTTTAAAAGTCTGATGAGGTAATGGGTACACAAAAAAGACAGCTGGGTGTCGGGTTGCATTAGCGGATAAATCGGGCGAATGCATTTTTATGGAATAGAATTTTAGTATATTCTCATTCCGGGATGTATTAGTAGAGAAGGTCCGTCTAATAAACGAACCTGACTGTGCAGCTTATAACTTGACACCCCCTCAAATAAAAAGAGCCATCTAACCCGGTCATCAGGTGTAAAATGGCTCTTTCTTTATTTTATCATCTGTCGTTTTTTACTGCATCACTTCTTTGGCTCTGTCCAGTGCTACATAGATATTCGGACAAATGTTCTCTTTTCCCAGCAATTCATAGAATCCTGATTTTTCCAGTACTTTGTGTACCTTTTCATTGACTCCGGAAAGGATGACGGTCGTCTTTTCCCTCTTTGACATTTCGCATAGCGTAGTCAGGTTGTGGATACCGGTAGAATCGATGAACGGTATTTTACGCATACGGATGATACGCACATCCGGGCGGTCGCCCAGTTGCGACATGGTTTCTTCAAACTTTGTGGCGATGCCGAAGAAATAAGGCCCGTTGATTTCATACACTTCCACCCCTTTGGGGATGATGATGTTCTCTTCATTCACGGCAATATCCGATTCCTTGTTCGGGTCGATTTCGTCTGTGATTACGGAGATTTCTGTAGTCTCCATGACACGTTTCATGAAGAGGACACAGGCAATGATCAATCCTATTTCGATGGCGACTGTCAAATCGAAGATAACGGTAAGGAAGAAAGTGATCAGCAATACGGTAACATCCGATTTTGGATTTTTCAGTAATGCCTTGAAGACTCTCCATCCGCTCATATTATAAGATACAATCACCAGTACTCCGGCCAGACATGCCATCGGAATGTATTGAGCCAGCGGCATCAGGAACAGAAGAATCAGCAACAGTACTACTGCATGGATAATTCCGGCAATGGGAGTTTTACCTCCGTTGTTGATGTTGGTCATTGTGCGGGCAATCGCTCCGGTAGCGGGAATACCTCCGAACAAAGGAGCTACGATGTTGGCGGCTCCCTGTGCGATAAGTTCCGTGTTGGAGTCGTGGCGGTCGCCGATCACACCGTCCGCTACGGTGGCGGATAACAAAGATTCGATAGCTCCCAGCACAGCGATGGTAATAGCTACCGGAAACAATTCTCTGATAGCTTCCCAGTTGAGGGCAGGCACTACAGCATCGGGCAACTCCGACTTGATAGTAAACCGGTCACCGATAGTCTGGATGCAGTCGATTCCGCCATAGGTCTTCATCAGATAAACGGCAAGTGTCACCACTACAATGGCGATCAGCGAACCGGGAATTTTTTTGGAGAACCGGGGAGTAATCGCTATAATAATGATACTGACAATGCTGACAATTGTATTCCACCAGTTTATTGTGTCGAAATGGTGGAAATAAATCATCCATTTCCCGATAAAATCCCCCGGTACCTTTTCACCTCCGAAGGACAATCCGAAGATATCGGCGATCTGCGTAGTGAAAATAGTAACGGCGATACCACTGGTGAAACCGACAATGATGGGATACGGAATAAACTTGATGACCGCTCCGAGTTTGAATACACCTAACAGTATCAGGATGATACCTGCCATAAGTGTAGCTACAATCAGTCCGGCTTCACCATATTGCTGGATGATGCCGTAGATGATAACGATAAAAGCTCCTGTCGGTCCGCCGATCTGGACCTTGCTTCCTCCCATCAGAGAGATGATGAATCCGGCAATGATAGCGGTGATAATACCTTTTTCGGGCGATACTCCCGAAGCAATACCGAAGGCAATAGCTAACGGAAGTGCCACGATACCGACGATGACACCTGCCATCAGGTCTGCCATAAACGTTTCTTTCGAATAATTCTTTAAACAAGAAACCAATTTGGGTTTAAATTCAAATAACTTCATTTCTGTGAATTGTTACATGTGCTTTTGCTATTTTGTAAAGTAGAGGTTGCAAAATTACATAAAATAATCGAGATAAGTATGTTTAGCAACATGCTATTTGATTGTTGATAGGTTTTGTCTATGAGTTGATAGTTTTTATTCATTAAGAAAAGGAGACTTATTACGAACAAATCTCTTATATTTGCGTTATAAGTAGTACGACAAGTTACGTTTGGTAATAACCAATTTTAAAATATAATAGAATTATGACTAAGAGTATCAAAGGAACCCAGACAGAGAAAAATCTGTTGACTTCATTCGCGGGAGAATCACAGGCAAGAATGCGTTACACTTATTTCTGTCTCTTATACACATCTGACGCTGCCGACGACTAGTCGAGTGTA